>PDWJ01002399.1_pt1 | contig 20128 bp, 17 predicted proteins | sample 1430881 | NCBI WGS metagenome assembly PDWJ01 (sample SAMN01162460, study PRJNA174530) | Oral metagenome, whole genome shotgun sequencing project. | biome: Marine environment; feature: Marine mammal; material: Swab sample of the gingival sulcus; isolation source: swab sample of gingival sulcus...
TCAATTTGACACGGTTTTTCAACCGATTTTTTAATGTTCAATGCTTTGAGTTATAGCTCAAAGCTTTTTGTCAATTCCGACTTAGCGGAAAGTAAAGATGATGATAAAAGTGAAATAAAGTCGAGAAAGGAACGAGCCAAAAGTTGGGTTGACAGCCATGAGCAACGCACCCAAGTCGTTCACTTTCTTCACATAAAAGAACATGTGACTCGGTGCGTCCCTCATGCGCCGCATCAGCGGACGCATGTCTACTTGCGCAACAAACGGGGGAGATTGTAATAATCTAAGCTGCTACCTTAAAAACAGAATCATGAAACCAGTTGGAAATCAGTTGGTGGACCATAGGCAACGTCGTAACGTTGTTTCAACCCAAAAACAGAACTAAGAGTTGTCCTGTTCACCCTGGCTGTCAGCATGAACCAACTGATTTCGTTGTTAAAGTAAAGCAACAACTTGGGTTAAAACACACTCGAGCCATACTATAAGGATACCCGACCTTAACGTATAAGGGCAACCTTATAATATAGCGGAAGAAATTTCTGTCATATGACAATCTTCACGGGTTCTCATGACATTCGTCATAAAAATCAGACAAATAATGAAAGGGGAAAAACTGTTAGTTAGCATCTGGGATTGAGGATTAAATCAGTGGGGGAATGGCATCATTCACATGGGCATGGCGCTTTCATCCGAGGGAGAAACCAACCCGTTTGTTTATGGCACGTAATTCATCGGTTAAGTGCTGACGAACCATTTCAGCTTTCTGAATGACTCCTCTTGTCCACTGGGTTGTGGCCTCATCATCAACCAATTTCGACAGCGCTTGTGCCCCTGTAACCCAGCAGAATAAATCATGTTCTTCGCTGAGCAAAACCGGAGGAGGGGTGGAAACAGGACATAAATAGACAATGCCGACCAGTTCATTCTCAGGAACGGCCGTTCCCCGGTAAAAATGCGTCGTCCCCAAAATGTACACAGGTGCCACCTCTAAACCAGTCTCCTCACGCACTTCTCGTCTCACCGCTTCGTCAAATCCTTCTCCCTGATCCACCCGGCCAGTCACACATTCCCAGGCTCCAGGCGCAAAATCTTTTGTCATAGCTCGTCTAAGCAGTAAATAAGTTTCATCCTCAGGATTAAAGATTAACGCGGCCACGCCACCAAGAAAGCGACCAATTTGCGGCTTTGTTTTTGAACCTGACAGGGTTTGGTTTCCCTTGGTCATCGATTTTTCTCCTACTTCCCCAACAACTGGTTGTAGATAACCTCAAATTGAGGAATCACCAGCCGCCAATCATAATTCTGGGCAAAGTGAGCAGCGCGTTCTCCAATCGCTGCCCGTTTATCGGGGCGTGCCAACAACTCAAGAACGGCCGTTGCCATCTCCTCCTCAGAATCAGCCAGGACGATCTCCTGACCCTGTGTGACGGGAAATCCTTCCGCCCCAATGCGGGTACTGACAATGGCTAAACCAGATGCCATAGCCTCGATCAGTTTCAAGCGAGTGCCACTGCCTACACGAAACGGCATGATATACACCCTCGCCCCCGCCAGGTAAGGCTGCACGCTATCCACCCAGCCAGTTACAGTGACACCGGGCAGAGCGCGTAATCGATCCAAACGGGCATGCGGTTTCTGACCAACAACAGCCCACGTGGTCAACGGCCGTTTCGCCAATATTTGGGGCCACACCGCATCAGCAAACCATAAAACAGCGTCAATATTAGGTCGGTAATCCATCTTGCCACTGAACACCAAATCAAAAGAAAAGGAAGCATCGTCTTCTGGCAGCGTGTACTGCCGGGTATCAATGCAATTGGGAACAACCGTGATGGGTTTACGCTGTGCCTCTACGCCTCGACGTTTCAAGAGAGTGTGCAAATGAACAACATCTGCCTCAGAAACGGCCGTTACCCAATCTGCGGCAACACAAGCCCACGATTCAAACTTTGCCAGGCGAGCTGCTTGCACCCAGGAATACACAGCAGCAGGCCAACGCCGGGGAATGCGCCAATCCGTTTCCATGTTACGCCGCTGTAATTCAGCTTCAGCATTATGATCGTCAAACACAATCCGGCTTGCGGGGCTCTCAGCTCGAATGACAGGCAGATAACGCGCCAATTCAACACCTTCTATCTGGACAATGTCAAACGAAGTTTGCCGCAGCAGCTGGCGCAGAATGGCAGCAAACTCAGTGGTGTAAAGGCGATGAGCCATGTCTGGCAGCCGCGTCGTCAACATTTGTTGCACACGTTTTCCTTTAGAGCGAACGGGTACAGGCGTTGTTTTTATTTGCTTGCACAAAACAAACAGTGGTTCATTGGCCTGTAGATCAGCCGTTTGATTATCTTCCAAAAAACTCAACAATGAAATTTGATGACGCTCAGTGAGACCACGGATGATATGAAAATTGCGCAGGCTGGTGCCTTGTTGAGGAGGATAAGGAAGCTGGGGCGTTAAAATCAGAATTTTTGCCATCTGTCACATCAATCAATTTTATCAGCCTGAAATCATGGGGCTGCCAGGCAACGGGTATCGCTCATGTATGCTATGTGCGCATCCATAAATAAGTGACGGACTTGGTAGATGCGCTTCAAGTGACCTTTCCCCTTGACAAACAGGGACTCATTTTTAAACGGTCACTATGAAAGAGAGAACATCAATATTCAGGCTGGTATCGTTGTCAGGCACTGTAAATTGCCAGCGTCTTCTCAGCCACCTTACGCCAGGAAAACTTCGCGGCTTGCAAACGGCCGTTTTTCACCATCGTGTCTCGCAAAGCAGAATCAGTCAACACCTGCGTCATGGCCTCCGCCCAAGCCATCTCATCATCAGGATCAAGCAAAAGAGCCGCGTCGCCCGCCACTTCCGGCAGAGAGCCCATATTGCTCACAATCACCGGGCAGCCACAATGCATCGCTTCAAGAGCCGGTAACCCAAACCCTTCATACTTCGATGGGGTCACCAACACGCCAGCCGCGTGGTAAAGATGCGCCAACTGTTCATCAAACACCCCACTCAAATGCCGCACCTTACCCCGTAAACCCAAATCATCAATTGTGCTAAAAATTTCATCATAAATCCACCCCTTCCCCCCCACCAACACTAAGGGAACATCAACGGCCGTTTCTGAGACCATTTGCGCGTAAGCTCGAACCAGCATGGGTAAGTTTTTTCGCGGCTCCAATGTGCCCACAGCCAAGATAAAGCCTTTCGGTAAATGGTGTTGATGCAGCGTGTTTGCGATCACGTCATCCGTAAATGAGCGTTGATACAAAGGATTCGCCGCTAAATGAATTGTCGTGATTTTTTCCGGGGGCACCGACAACCGCTCCATGACATCCTGACGAGTGGCATGGCTGTCAACAGAAATATGATCCGCTTTCTCCACAGCCCATTGAATTTGATGCAGATAGTAACGTAAACTTTCCGCAGTTAAAAACTCAGGGTAAAAAATAAAACTCAGATCGTGTACAGTGATGATGCTGCGCCATTGCCCACCTTGTGGCGGAATAAAATCCGGGCTGTGAAACACATCAAGACGATAGGGAAACAATTCAGCAGCCAAGGCACAGCGTTCTAAACGATGATGCGCCGGAGTCCACAAGTTACGTCGGCGAAATGCAGAACCCTTGGGCAAATAAGAACGGCCGTCTTTTCGACTATGAAATATCGTATATTGGTTTTGCGTGTCTATGGCTGCTAAAGCCTTTATCAGGTAAATCGTGTATTGGCTAATACCACCCATCTGGAAGAACGGCAGCCGACAATCAATTCCAATATGCATGGCGCAAATTGTAGTGGAACACCCCACCACGAGCAACACGTTTGATTAACGCCCTCCCCTGCTATTCGCCGACATGCCAAGCGCAAGCTATAATGCACATAATGAACCACAGCAATGTGAGGTACGAAAACAATGGCTAGACAACAAAAATCATCACAATCTCAAGACATCGAGGATTTACGCAAGCAGCTCGATTGGTTCGATGAAGAACGGCGCAAAAGCGGGCGCAAAGTTGCAGAATTAGAACAAAAACTCATCATTCGAGAGCGTGACATCACCAGCCGCGACCAACGCATCCAAGTGTTAGAAGAGCAAATTTCAAAGCTCAACGCACAGCTTTCGCGCATTCCCCAAATTGATGTGCAGCTCACTCAATTTAAAGATGAAATGGTGCAGCTTATTGAGCAATATGATCAACGACGGATTCAATCCGAATCCGAACTGGAAGCGATGCGGCGTGTGGAACATGAATCAAACGTGCGTGAAATCGCCGATGTGCGCAAAGAATTACCGGCCATCGGTCGTTTACAACATGAGATGGACCTGCGTCAAACAGAAGAAAACCGGTTGGCCAACCTTATTGGTCAGCAGCAGAACAAAATTGCCTTCCTCGGCAACCAGGTCGATTCCTGGGAAAATTCGCTCTCATTTGTCGAAGAAAAAGAAAAGCAAAATGCCCGCAATCTCAATGAAATTCAAGCGCAAATGGTCGAGGTAAACAAACGCTGGTCCCCCATTGATGACCGGCTCGACATTCTGGCTAACAATCTCAGCAAGCTCGATATTAACGTGAGAACGGCCGTTGATGCCCAACAAGAAATTCGAGAATCAACCAAAAACTGGATGGAACAAATTCAAATTGGAGAATACGAGCGGAATCAAAAACTAGAAGGTTGGCGGCAGCATCTAGACGAACAAGCAGAAACCCTCAAACAATTCTCTCGTGAATGGGTTAGTTTCTCAGACCAGTACAAAGAAGCAAAAATGGCTGTAGAAACATTATCCCCCTGGCAGTTACAAATTGAACAGCAACAAAAAGATGCTGCAGAGCTACTACGTGTGGAATCCCACCGCAACCAAGCTTCCTGGGATAACTTCATCTTAGAAAACGACAAACGTTGGAAAGCCTACGATTTAGAGCTAGAACAACGTTGGTCGTCACTGAATCGCCAACTCCGGCAAATTGGCGAGCAAATCATTCTTCTCGAAGAAAACTTGAAGAAGATAAGCGATGATAAAGACACCTTATGGCGCGTGCAAACAGCCCAGGCTGACGCCCTCAAGCAGCTTCCCCGAATGTGGCTGGAAGAAGTAGAAAAGGCTATCAGTCAAAATCCCAACCGCCGACGCCAACCAGCTTTAGTTCCCATCCGAGAAGAGTAAATCATAGTTGAAAGCAGAAGGCAGAAATCAGAAAACCAATTTTGCCTTCTGCCTTTTATTTTCTGCCTTTTATGTACGTTATCGGCACCGCAGGTCATGTGGATCATGGCAAATCCACATTAGTTGAAGCCCTCACTGGCATTGACCCCGATCGCTTAAGTGAAGAAAAAGAAAGAGAAATGACAATTGACCTTGGCTTTGCCTGGTTGCAGCTAGGCGATGGCGAGGAAGTGGGGATTGTTGACGTGCCCGGTCACCAAGACTTCATCGAAAATATGCTGGCTGGTGTGGGCGGCATAGACTTAGCCTTGTTTGTTGTGGCGGCTGATGAGGGGGTCATGCCCCAAACCCGGGAGCATTTAGCCATTCTTGATCTATTAGACGTCAGGGGAGGCATTGTGGCCCTCACCAAAACAGACCTCATTGATGACCCGGATTGGCTAGAATTAGTCACATTGGATTTACATGAGACATTCACGGGCACTATTCTGGCAGAAGCTCCCATTATGCCTGTTTCCGCAAAAACCGGTGAAGGCGTGGCAGAGTTACGTGAATTGTTATGGACGCATCTTTCTGCTGCCGAACCACGGTTAGATTTAGGGAAGCCGCGCCTGCCGGTTGATCGCGTTTTCAGCTTGTCGGGGTTTGGCACCGTTGTCACAGGCACGCTGCTCGACGGCCGTTTTCGTGTTGGCGATCCCGTTGAACTACAACCATCCGGTCTAAAAGGGAGAATTCGCGGCCTACAAACCCACAAAACCAAGCTCGATGTCACATTGCCAGGCAGCCGGGTTGCTATCAATATCAGCGGTGTTGATAAAAACGACATCCATCGTGGTCACATTGTGGCCGCTCCTGGTGTGATAGGGAACACCATTCTGCTCGATGCCTCGTATCGACATTTAGCCGATGCCTCTGGCCCCCTCAAACACAACATGGAAGTCAAACTGTATGTGGGCGCAGCAGAAGTGGTAGCACGCACACGTATCCTCGGCGCCCAACAAATCAACCCAGGCAAGTCTGGCTGGTTGCAATTAGCCTTATCTGCCCCCGTGGCCACGGCACGCCGCGATCATTTTATCTTGCGTCGCCCCTCACCGGGAGAAACGTTAGGCGGCGGGCTGGTTCTCGATCCCCATCCTGGTCGTCGCCACCGGCGTTTTCGCCCAGAAATCATCTCGCGCCTGGAAACATTGGCACAAGGAACACCAGCCGATCTCTTGCTGCAAACGCTGCGCCGCCTTGAGCCCACAAGCAAACAAAATCTGATCCAACAAGCCAACCTGGATGAGCAAACGGCCGTTTCGCTCCTGACCCAACTGGAAAATGAACAAGAAATCAAATGCGTAGGCAAGCAAGTGATCAGCCAGGCAGGGTGGCAAAATCTCACCGACAAATTAGGGAAAACGCTGCAAACATACCACCAACACCACCCGCTCAGGTTAGGCATACCCAAAGAAGAGCTGCGTAGTCGTTTGCAGCTTTCGCCAGCCATTTTCAATCCGTTGGTGACAGCCGCCATCGAGAACCATCTCACTGTAGAAGAGGGCACATTGCTGCGCCAACCTGACCATCAAATTCATTTCTCAGAAGCTCAAGAAACGGCCGTTTCCCATCTTCTGCGCCACATGTCTACAGCCGGGATCACCTCTCCCAGTGTAAAAACGTGCAAAAAAGCAGTAGGCGACCATGTTTATTTCGCCCTGCTCGATTTGAGAAAACTCATTCAAATCAACAATGATGTGGTCTACGCCACCTCGGAATACGAGAAATTCACCAAGCTCATCATCCAATACCTGCAGCAACATGGTGAGATTGATGCTGCTCAAACCAGGGATTTGCTTAAAACCAGTCGTAAATATGCCATTGCCCTGCTGGAACATTTAGATGACATCAAGATGACAAAGCGAATTGATGACAAGCGTATTTTGCGCTAGGATCGCCGCTTTTCAATTTTGACAGGCGGGGAAAGTGGCAGGCACTCCTCAGTTGTGGAAAGCTGCGACAGCAGGTTTCACCTGTTCTTGGATCATCAATCAGGTATAATTCTAGCCATCACAGCACTGACGATAAAATGAAATACGGAATAGCATCGTCAGTTTCAAAGAACGGTAAGGGCGCATCCACAAACAAGCTGCGGGATGGATGCGTTTCAAGTAGCCTTTACCCAGGAAAAACGGGAACTCATTTTTAAACGGTCACGTCCGTTCCTATTGACTTACAGGACTAACTATGCGAATCTTCATCACCGGAGCCACCGGATTTGCCGGCTCTCATCTTGTTGAATCCTTACTCCGTCAAGGACATGAGATTTATGCCCTCACGCATCTAGCAACCAGTCACCAGGCTTTGCCCAAACACCCAAACCTGCATGGCATTGATGGCGATTTATTGGCGCTAGACTCATTAAAAACGGCCGTTCAACAAGCACAACCTGATGTAGTCTACCACCTGGCAGGACAGGCCTACCCTGGTCGTTCCTGGCAAAACCCAGCCTTGACGATAGCCATCAACACCGGGGGCACGGCCAATCTACTGGAAGCCGTGATCGCCTTTGGCAGACCCAATGTGGTAGTGGTGTCCAGTGCTGAGATTTATGGCTATGTCTCCGAAGATGACTTGCCCCTAACCGAAGATACCTGGCCCCGTCCGCGACACCCCTATGGCGTCAGTAAATGTGCCGCAGGCCAATTAACGGCCGTTTATGCCAAACGGTATGATTTACCAGTGGTGGAGGCTCGTCCGTTCAATCATGTGGGACCCAGGCAGGCATTAGGGTTTGTCGTGCCTGACTTTGCCAGCCAGCTTGCTGCCATCAAACTCGGCCAACAGCCGCCCATCATGTCCGTAGGCAATTTGGATGCCAAACGGGATTTCACCGATGTACGCGATGTGATACAGGCTTACCAAATCCTGGCCGAAAAGGGCACACCCGGCGCCAGCTACCTCATTTGCTCCGGTCAGGCTGTATCCATACACACTTTGTTAAACATTCTCATTGAGACCGCAAACATCAGCGTCGAAGTCACGCCTGATCCAGACAGAATGCGCCCCTCAGATATTCCCTGCCTCTTTGGCAGCCATGCAAAACTCACGCGCGACACAGAGTGGACGCCCAAAATTCATCTCCGCCAATCTCTCCAAGACGCTTTTCAAGATTGGCTTATCCGCCTGGCTCCCCACAAATAACTTTCCTGTAGCCAGAGTGAGCCATTTTATGGTAAACTAAAGCACATAAACATAAAGTATCCTTTTAGAATAGCGACTTAGGAACGGCAATTAAACAATACGACGAAGTCGTTTCCTTACCGTTCCTTGAAATTGACGATGCAATTCCGCATTTTATTTCATCGTCAATCCTTACCAGGTAAGGAGCGACTGGTTATGGCAAATACCCCATCCTCAAGACAACAGAAGTCCAGTGGGAATGTCCCAATTTGGTTAGTGATTGTCATCGTTCTCATGCTTCTTTGTAGTGTGGCATCAATCGTTGCAGTTTATCAAAGTTCCGGTAGAGCAAATGAATTTATGGCTGAGCTCTTACCCACCCAAGCAGCCATTGCTGTAGCACCCAGCCTCACACTCAACCCAGAAGGCATGCCCAACGAGCCTTCAGCAACGCCGTCATGGACACCACCACCAAGTCGTACACCCTATATAACCCCAACCTTCGTTAACACAGCACAGGCTCCTGTGTCCAATACGAGAACCATTGTCGGCAACATCAGTGCCGGGAATAATCAACTGATCATAGGAAGCAACTCGGGAGAAGCAGTGATTGTGCCCACAGTAACGGCGGCCATTCCGCGCTCCACACAAACATCTGTGGCGGCAACTGCCACACAAGCAGTCACACAAACCAGGGTCGCGGCCACAGCAACAGGAATCGCGGACACGATAGCCACGGCCACCTCCATAGCATACACAGCAACGCCCATTCCCGGCAGCTGGCGTGTTGATTTTTATAACAATAGAAATTTACAAGACCCCATTGTGGCTGTCGCCAATGCCAGCATGTCCACGCTTAATGATTTAGCGTTGTATTTTGATTGGGGCACAGATTCACCACTTCCTGGTGTGGTTAATGCTGATGAATTTTCGGCACGCTTCCGCAGCAACGCCAATTTTAGCAATGTCAATTATTTGTTCTATGCCTTCTCTGATGATGGTGTCCGCGTGAATGTGAGTGGCGATACTATCATTGATCAATGGACAAGTGCCTCAAATAGAGTTTTATATAGCAATAAATTAATGAGCGCTGGTTATAACCCTATCCAGGTTGAATATTTTGAGGGTGGTGGTGATGCTCGTGTGGCTTTTGGTTGGCAGGTCAGGTTAAGCAATCATTGGATTGCAGAATATTTTGATAATGAGAATTTTGATCAACCGCCATTCTTGATTGATCAAGATGATGCCATCAATGAAGAATGGGTATCTCCGGCTCCTACCAATGTATCTGTTCGCTGGTTTAAGGATTACGACTTTGGCAGCACTGCACGGCAGTATCGCTTCCAAGTGACGGTTGATGACGCGGTGACGGTTAAAGTTGGGGGTAATGTGGTTCTGGAAGCTAACAGCCCTGGCACCTATGTAGAAACAAGCACATTGTCTGGCACACAAGAGGTGGTCGTGGAGTATGTGCAGCGTTCTGGTAACGCACGTATTCAATTTGATATTACGCCCATCACAAGCAGCACAAGTACCCCTACCCCCACCAATACACCGACGCCTACACCATCACCAACGCCCACTAACACCCCCACATGGACGCCAACACCCGCTAACACAGCTACATGGACGCCAACGCCCACCGTCATGGCAACGGCCACACCCTAGGATTTCTTAATGGCAAAAAAGAAAATCCGCATTGACAAACTACTTGTGGAAAAGGAGCTTGCCCCCACCAGAGCTAAGGGGCAAGCTCTTATTTTAGCGGGTGAAGTTTTCGTTGACGGAAAACGGATCGACAAAGCAGGAACGGCCGTTTCTGTTGATGCTGAGATTACACTGAAACAACCCATGCCCTATGTGGGTCGTGGAGGCTTTAAGTTAGCAGGGGCGCTGGAAACATTTAACATAGATGTGAACGGCCGTTCTTGTGCAGATGTAGGGGCTTGTACTGGCGGATTCACTGACGTGCTTCTCCAAAATGGCGCTGCCAAAGTATTTGCCATTGATGTCGGGTATGGCCAACTCGATTGGAAATTACGGCAAGACAATCGCGTCATTGTCATGGAACGCACCAACGCCCGTTACCTGGAAACCCTGGAGGAAAAAGTTTCCTTCGTCTGTCTCGACGTCTCATTTATCTCCTTGCGGCTCATCCTCCCCGCTGTGCAGACCTGGCTGACCCCCGCCGCAGATATTGTGGCACTCATCAAGCCTCAATTTGAAGCAGGTCCTAAACAAGTGGGGAAAGGGGGCATCGTTAGAGACAAAAAGGTACGTCAGCAAGTGCTGCGAGATGTAATCTTTTGGGCACAGCACAATGGCTTCACCTTCGTCGATTTAATGCAATCGCCCGTCAAAGGGTCTGACGGCAATATTGAATTTTTAGCTTGGCTCCAGGTGGGGAAACGGCCGTTAATGGGCACAGAAGCTGTCGAAAGAAAAATAAACCAGGTGATTCAAGATCAAGCAGAAAGTGCACAATTCACATGATCCAGAAGCATTTGCGCATTGAAAGGCTTTTTTAAGATAGTCATTGGCTGATATTCGCCAAACATCGCTTTCACATCACTTTCATCAAATCCTGATGATACAATTACCTTCACCCCGGGATTGACAAGTTGAATATTCTTATACACTTCTGGTCCCGCCATCCCCGGTAAATTCATATCCAAAATAACCACATCAATCTCTGTGGCACGTTTTTTATATGTGTCAACGCCACTGAGACCATCATATACCCCAATAGATTTCAACCCGATAGTAGCAAGAATCTCTGCCATCGCATCCAAAACAAACGGTTCATTTTCAATAATTAAGACGGTGCTTGTCATATCAGGCACACAAACTTTCAATGCATTCAAGAAAAATCATCCTTACAAAAAGGGAAACAAACTCTAAGCTATATTATTGTCCGGGAGGCTGGAAATTAGTTGAACACCCACTGGCTTGCTCACTTTATGCGCACCCATAAACAAATTACAGAATTGATGGATGCGCTTCAAGTGACCTTGACCCTGAAAAACAGGGACTGATTTTTAGACGGTCACTTTGGGGGCTGACAATTAAACCAGTTGTGGAATGGCCTCGTTAACCTTAAAAAACGGCATCATTCATATTTGTTCAAATTACTTAGCGGCCATTCCTTAGCATGCTCTTTTTCTTCAAGGTTGTGAAAAAAAATTGAGAGGGAGCCGGGGGCTAATGATACACCTAGTATATCAAACTCCCCCTCTAAATTAGGCTTCCACTACAGGGGCATTATAGAAGGTCCAACTTCGCTATTAGAATAGCATACAAAACGAAGAATGAACTGCAAAACAACTGCAAATCAGCTGCAAAATGACTATAAAGTCTAGAGGTATAAATAAGTGACAAAATTGATAGATACGCTTCAAGTGACTTTGCCCCCTAAAAAACGGGAGCCAATTTTTAGACGATCATAAAGAAACGACATCGTCGTATTATTTAATTTCCGTTGCAAAGCGTTTGGCTCATTTTCGTCACCGCCGTTAATTTTCCTTCCTGTTTCATACGCATACCTTTGCTATAATTAACCGTATGAAACAAGAGAACATACGTAATTTTTGCATAATCGCCCATATTGACCACGGGAAATCCACCCTGGCCGACCGCATGCTCCAAACCACTGGCACCCTTTCTGATCGTGAAATGCAAGAACAGGTGCTAGACAACATGGATTTGGAACGTGAAAAAGGGGTCACCATCAAAGCATCCGCTGTGCGCATGACCTATGATGCCCACGATGGCGAAACCTATGAGATGAATCTCATTGATACGCCAGGCCATGTCGATTTTGGTTACGAAGTCAGCAGAGCCTTACAAGGATGTGAGGGAGCCATCCTCGTTGTAGATGCAACCCAAGGGGTTGAAGCCCAAACCCTGGCAAACCTCTATCTGGCTGTCGAAGCAGATCTCGAACTGATCCCAGTCGTTAATAAAATCGATCTGCCGGCCGCTCTACCAGATGATGTCGCCACAGAAATTGAGAACTTAACTGGTATTCCCGCTGAAGATGTTGTCCCCATCAGCGCAAAAACCGGTGAAAACATCCAACAAGTGCTAGAAGCCATTGTCCAAAAAGTGCCGCCGCCAACCGGGGAAGAAAAACTGCCGCTCAGGGCATTGGTTTTTGACTCCCATTACGATTCTTATAAAGGGGTTATCGCTTACATCCGCGTTTTTGAAGGCACCATTCGGGATCGGGAATGGATCAAGATGATGTCTAATGATGTGGTAACCGAACCCATTGAAATTGGCATTTTCAGTCCAGCCATGAAGCCTGTCAAAGAAATCAAAGCTGGCGAAGTGGGCTACATTGCCACAGGCTTAAAAACTGTGCGCGAATGTCGGGTGGGTGACACCATCACCTTGCGTGATCATGCAGCCAGCGAGCCGTGGCCAGGTTTTGAAGCAGTCAAGCCGATGGTTTTTGCCGGTTTCTTCCCCACCGATGGCGAAGATTATGCCCTTCTCAAAGAAGCGCTTGAACGCCTGCAGCTTAACGATGCTTCATTGGTCTTTGAACCTGAAACTTCTAATGCCCTTAACTTTGGTTTCCGCTGTGGTTTCTTGGGTATGTTCCACATGGAAATTATTCAAGAACGGCTGGAACGGGAATATGATCTTGATTTAGTAGCCACAGCACCTTCTGTGCGCTATGAAGTTGTCATGGCCAACACGTTGGAAACAATGGTCATTGAAAGTCCAGCAGATCTGCCAGATCCGGGAACCATTGAAGAGATTCGTGAACCGTGGATGCGTGTGCAGCTTTTCACCCCTGAAGAGTATTATGGTGTGATTATGGATTTAGCCATGAAGCGCCGGGGGGAATTCGTCAGCCAAGAATATCCGGCACCAGGGCGCGTTGTCCTCACTTACGATTTGCCATTGGCAGAAATGATCGTCGATTTCTACGACAAGCTCAAAAGCGCTACCCGCGGCTACGCCTCAATGGATTACGAATTTTCTGGGTATCGCGCCTCAAAATTGGTGAAGCTCGAAGTCTTGGTGAACAAACAACCTGTCGATGCTTTGGCTATGATCGTCCATGAAGGTTATGCATATCAGCGTGGGCAAAAATTGGTGACGCAGTTGAAGAAAGAAATTCCTCGGCAAATGTTTGAGGTGCCGATTCAAGCCGCTGTGGGCAAACGGGTGATTAGTCGAGCCACGGTCAAAGCGATGCGCAAGGATGTGTTGGCCAAATGTTATGGTGGTGATGTTTCGCGTAAGCGCAAATTGCTCGAAAAACAGAAGAAGGGTAAGAAGCGCATGAAGATGATCGGGAATGTGGAAGTGCCTCAAGAAGCATTTATGGCGGTCTTAAAGCTCAACGAAGATTAAACTGACTATGCAATTTTATAAGAATTTACTGTTTCCGGTGCTCAAACAATTCGACCCGGAACATGCGCATGAACGCACGTTGACGGTGCTTGAACAAGCCCAACGATTTTCTGTCGGGCAGGTGATTTTGCGTGAAATTGCAGGGAAGCTGCCACAACGGCCGTTATCCCTCTGTGGCCTGACTTTCCCAAATGTGTTGGGGCTTGCCGCCGGTTTTGATAAAGATGTGCGTGTGGCTGCCGGGCTGGGTATGCTCGGCTTTGGTCATGTCGAAGTGGGCACCTTAACGCCTAAACCCCAATGTGGCAATCCCAAACCGCGGATTTTTCGGTTGCCAGAGGATGAGGCGCTGATTAACCGCATGGGATTTCCCAATGGAGGTATAGAAACGGCCGTTTCCCGACTAGGAGCGGCCTATGCCCAGGCACATGAGTTCATTTTAGGCGTCAGTTTAGGCAAGCAGAAAGAAACCCCTCTCGCCGATGCTGCCGTAGATTACATCACAGTCATGCAAGCTGTGTATCCTTTTGCCCATTATCTGGCCATTAACATCAGTTCACCCAACACACCAGGGCTACGTGACCTGCAAGGAGGGAACTATCTCGATCACTTGTTGCACAGCTGCATGCATGCTAATAAACAATTGGCCGTGAAGCACCATATCGACCAACGGCCGTTATTTGTCAAAATTGCCCCTGATCTCACCTGGGCAGAGCTAGATGAAATCTTGGAGGCAGTCCACAACAACCACATCGACGGGATCATCGCCACCAATACGACCTTGAGCCGCAGCGGGCTAAAAAGCAAACAGAAAGATGAAACGGGAGGGCTGAGTGGGCAACCACTCACCACCCGCAGCACAGAAATCATTCGCCACATCGCCCAAAAAACCCAGGGTCAACTGCCCATCATCGGCGTGGGTGGCATCGCCACAGCCAAAGATGTGCAAGAAAAATTAGATGCTGGCGCCAGTTTAGTGCAAGTGTATACCAGTCTGATTTATGAAGGACCCGGTATTGCTGGACGAATCCTTCGAGATTTATACCAATGATAAATGCAATGCCAACGGTCTTTATAAACACAATTCATAAACAATGAAAACTCGTATAATGGTATTGGCTAAACTGGAAAAAGGTTCCATGAATTCCTATGACCAATAGAATTGAAGCACAAATTTACGGCAAAGTTCAAGGGGTGAGCTTTCGTCATTACACACAGAAAAAAGCGTCACACCTTAACCTCACAGGCTGGGTAGCCAATGTCAGTGATGGCTCAGTTCGGGTTGTCGCTGAAGGGGAAGAAGACAAGCTCAAGCAGTTAATCATTTTTCTGCATATCGGTTCGCCCTTTGCCCAGGTGGATCAGGTCGATGTCTCGTGGACACCTGCCACTGGTCATTTCCATCAATTTTCGGTGCGCTGGCAATGACACAAAAATACAACTATCCTCAACGAGAACGACAACGATTGGCCTGGATTATCTTGCTGGGCAGTTTCAGCGCCTGTCTGCTTGCCACATTAAGTGTGCCGCTTTTCATGAATGCCGCCATACAAAACACGAAACGGCCGTTAACCACCATCTTGCAAGCCAATCAAGGCACCGTGCGTGTGGACAATAACGCCAGCGAATCCACCGTCATCATCGCTGGTGAACCAGGCCAATCGATCCAGGCAGAATCGCGCATCCTCACAGATGCCACCTCCGCAGCCACCCTGCTCATCTACCCCAACGAGAACGCAACACTCCCCCTGGCTCGCCTGCAAGTCTACAGCCGCTCCACAGTTAACTTAAACGAGGCGAATACACCCCGTTTTGAATTAAGTGATGAAGAGCAGCAGCTCATCGCCCATTTAGACAGCGGACGTATTCAACTCAATATCCCCGAATCCACCACTGAACGGCCGTTTCGCACACTCATGACCACCCCCCACGGTGAAGCAACTTTTACAGAGCCTGGTCAGTACGCCATCCTTGTTGACAATGAATCCACCCAAGTAACCGTGTTGAACGGCAGTACCACCCTCCTGGCTCAAGATGAAACACTCCCCCTGGAAAACAATCAACGCGGCATAATCCTCACCCATCAACCGCCAGAAGGCCCATTAGACGCTGAAAGAAACCTCATCCAACATGGTAACTTTGACGATTCCTGGGAAAACAATTGGGCCGTTTACATTTGGAATGTGGAACTAGCTGATGAACCAAAAGGAGAATCCACGTTAACAGAAGTTGCTGGTGAAAAAGCCATCCAATTCAGCCGGGTGGGTATGGGACATGCAGATGTCAAAATGCGTCAAGTCATCGACCAGGATGTAACCGATTACAAAGCCTTAACGCTCCAGCTTACATTTCGCATTACCAACCAAAGTCTAGGCGTATGCGGCGTTCAAGGCAGTGAATGTCCCTTGTTCATTCGAGTCAATTACACCGACGACAATGGCGTTCGCCGTATCTGGCAGCAGGGCTTTTATGCCAATGGCAACGTCACCCCCACCACCCCAGATGCCTGTATTTCATGTGCTGTCACCCAGGATAACCACATCAAAGTGCCGATGAATGTCGTACAATTTTATGAAGCTGATTTGCTCAAAGAATTAGCAAGACAAGGCTTCCCCGCCCCGCGCTTTATCGAAGATATTAGTCTCGTGTCATCTGGTCACAGCTTTGATGTAGAAATCATCGCAATTGGCCTTGTTGCTGTGGAATAATGGAATGGATGCAAATTTAACTCTCACTTCCCAACCAATCTTTAAGCCACGCCTCTAAATCTTCAGGTTTATTTGCCACCACAGGGGTAAATTCTGCGCCAGGATAATGCTGCTTGAACCAAACGGCCGTTAACACTTCAGGCCAATGGTGGGGGTTCACAGCCAACACATGCTTGCTGCCCAAATCGCCAATTCCCGCATCATCTGCCGAAAAGCCAATAGTAAAACGGCCGTTAAAGCCACCACGAGCCGCCGCTGTAAACCAACTCACATCAGCCGTCGGTGGCAGCAGCACATAAACACGCTTGTAAGCCAAACGAGAGGCATCACTCGACACCAGCTGCACATTCCGCGCCACCTGCAACAGACGCAAAGAAAGCATACGCGCACCCCGATCCCCCACAAAACGCACCTCATACAAGCCATCCACAGCAGTTTTAAACTCATACCGCCAAACATGACGCTCGCCATCCAAAGCCTTGCCTAAATTGGCCACAGACGGACTCGCCCCATCTGGATCACGCACCAACAAGCCAATCCGCTGATGCTCTCGCGTTGACGACACAGACACCGTCACCGGATCACCCGGATATGGATACTCAGGTTCGATAGAAATATGCGTATCGCCAATCCCCACAATATTCACGCTGCGCTTATGCCGCCCCACAGGTCGCAAAAAAGCATTACGCCAAAACACCGCCTGCTGCCGCTTCGGCAAAGATGGTGCAGATTTCAGATAAACCGTAATGATGTCAGCCTCAGCATCTGCCGCCAAATGAATCATTTCCCAACGGCTCAATGGCTGATGAACCTGGCTCCACACGATCAGCGGGCTCTCAGGATCAAGGCCGCCTGTGGGGTCAATGCCAACCTGCATATTGACATCCCCAGCTTCCACCTGGCTGCCAGGCGCCACATCATCACTTGACCAGGCCTGCGCCTCAACCATCAATTCATACTTGTTGCCTGGAGCTGATGGCACCTGCTGCCACAAGCCACCTACATGCGTCCCAAAGGGCGTGGCCAACTGCTGCACCAGGCGGCTATCCAACGTGATATCACTAAAAACCGGCTGTCTATTCTTCCAACCCGGTGTGCCATCCTTTGCAGGTATCCACCAAGCTTGCCAGCTAACGGCCGTTACTCGGCTAGCATCATCCCCAAACGGATAAAACGGCTCACCCAATTTGCCATTCAATAACAACTCAGAACGTGCCATATCATAAAATAAAGCCAAGATGACAAAAATTTAGGACAAATCAAAAAAATCCCTTAATCCCCTAATCCCGGCTGCTCAGTTCCTACATAAATCCCAATCCGCGTTCCTTCAGCGAAACAAACCGCTGATACCCAATCACAATATGATCCAACACCTCAATATCCATCAACCTACCCGCCTCAACCAACTGCCGGGTCACCTGAACATCCTCAGGTGAAGGTGAGGGATCGCCAGACGGATGATTATGCGCCACAATCATCGCCGCCGCATTAGCTTTCAACGCCGCCCGAAACAACTCCCCAATGCGCACCACCGACGTATTCAAGCTGCCCACATAAACCGTTGGCGTTTGCAGCACACAATTTCTCGTGTCCAATAAAATCAAACGCAAATGTTCCTGCTCCAGAAACATCATCTCAGACATAAGCAAATTGGCTGCATCTGCTGGCGAACTCACCACAGGACGCTCCTCAGGGGCGCTAGTCATCAAACGACGCCCCAACTCCAACGCCGCCTTTACTTCCGCAGCCTTCGCCTCACCCACCCCTTTCACATTCATCAATTCTGGGATAGATGCCCGAGACAAACCAGGGAGCGAACCAAACTCAGCCAACAATCGTTCAGCCAGGCGTAATACATTCTCACCGCCTGAACCAGTGCGCAAAACAACCGCCAACAACTCAGCCGTAGACACCGCTCCCGGACCAACCCGCCGCAAACGCTCACGCGGACGATCCTGTTCTGCCATATCCCGAATCATCAGCACATAAGTCGGTTTTTCAGCAGCGCCCATTTTATTCAACACTATTGAACAGAACAGCTAATTCTTCCCACTCTTCCGATTCTAAATGAAGCGTCAAGCCACCCAATTCCAGGTGATAGGTATACCCATCCCCTTCTTGGCTGCGCCAAATCGCAAAATTCTCCGTTTCTGCTAACACTTCCATATCCAAATCCAACTCACTCATCACATTCTCCCTATGTGCGCATCCATAAATCAGCTACAGAATTGATAGATACGCCTCAAGTAACCTTTACCCAAGAAAAACAGGAACCCATTTTTAGACAGTCACGATGCAAACCAAAAATGATTTGCCCACACAAATACCTACGTCGCTGCTTCTCCCTGACTGCTTTCGCCAATATCCTTCTCGGCACTTTCCACCACAGCCACATCATGTAACAAAGATGGTGCCTCTATTTCCGAAAATGGCGGTTTATCCGTCAATTTACAATAAATATACAAAAAAACAAGACGCACACTCGCCAGGAACGGTCCCGCCAACAAAACACCAAGAATACCAGCCACACTAGCCCCAGCAATAGCCCCTAAAATTACAACAACTGGATGCAAACGAAGTCGGTAACCAATAATGCGAGGCAGTAACACATAATTCTCTGCCTGATAAATGATAGCATAAATGACCACAATAATTGCCACAAACCAAAATGGGCCTGTAATCCGCCCAAGCCAACTCGCATCAGCCTGAATGTAACCCAAAATTACCGCAGGTATCGCCGCCAATATCGGGCCAATCGTGGGAAAAAACTCCATCAAACCCGCGATAGCAGCTAACAACAGCGCACTGGGCAGCCCCAACGTGACAGCCACAGCAAACACAATAGCCGCCACAACCAAACAAAGCACCAACTGTCCGCGCAAGAAAGCATTCCAAAGCAAGCTCATTTTCTTGCTCAATTGGATCAAATCACCATGATAATCTTCTGGCGCCAAGTTGAGCATACAGGAAAACAACTGCTCGTAATCTTTTACCAGATAAAATGATAAAAACAAAACCACCAACATCCAGCCAATGGTTGATAATGAAGCCTCAACGACATTACTGAGAATTGAAATGGTCTTCCCCCCAAATCCTTGCACAATATTTAGCAAATTACTGCTTAACGTCACAAACGCTTGATCAAGTTCCAACTCATCCAAAGGGATAACAATTCCTTCAGTAATGACAATCGGTTCCTGCATTTTTTGTACTATCGTGCCCAGCTTAAACACATAGGACGGGAAATTGTCAATGAGAATATTCGTTTGCCCCACAATCGGCGGAATCGCACTTACGGGAATTGCAATGAGAATGGCCATAATCAACAGATAGATAACCGCAATGACCAAGATGCGAGGCAGTCGTGTGCGATTGTTGACAAACCTGACCAATGGTTCCACAAGATACGCCAAAATCACAGCCATCACAAAAGGGAGCAAAAGCGTGCGCACTCGATATAAAATCAACAATGCTGCTATCAACATACTAATGATGATAAAACGCTTGTGGCTCGCACTCCACTTTGGTGATTCTGGGTATTTTGAGTGTGACATACTTTGAAACTCAACTTTCAAATATTAACTGCTAAATTATACTCCATCCACCATTCTCCAGGAAAACGAGATAGGAGGGGGCGTTAGCCCCCTTCCTCCCACACCACCGGACATGCGGGTCCGCATCCGGCGGTTCGGTCAAGTATGACGAAGTTCATATT
>PDWJ01005010.1_pt1 | contig 20116 bp, 14 predicted proteins | sample 1430881 | NCBI WGS metagenome assembly PDWJ01 (sample SAMN01162460, study PRJNA174530) | Oral metagenome, whole genome shotgun sequencing project. | biome: Marine environment; feature: Marine mammal; material: Swab sample of the gingival sulcus; isolation source: swab sample of gingival sulcus...
AGATTTCCACATTTTTGATATTGCTGAATTTATTTGAATTGCTCTTTCACCAGATTACCGAAATAAAAAAGGCACCGAAAGAAACAAGCTCTTTCGGTGCCTTCAAGGTTTATGGTTGTCTGTATTCTGCGCTATGCTACAGCGAGACTATTTTCTCAGCACATATTGCAGAAATTGACCAACCTGGCGTGATTTGGGAAGCAGCGGGTCTTCGTTGAAACCGCCCCAGGGAAAGACCACGACCTTGTCTTGTCCCAGTCCCTGTTCGGCCAGGTAGCTGGTGAGCAGTTTTGCCCGTTGCAGCCCAAGCTGGCGGTTTGCCTCTTTATCAGCGAGTTCGTTTGAGAATAAAACAATCTCTGCCTTGCCAGAGTTTTCCTTGATGGCGGTGATGAGTTGTGCCAGTTTTTCAGGGGCCGCAAGGCGGTTTTCTTTGGGAGTAAAGATTTTTGCATCCAGAAGATTTTTGCTATATTGCTGCTGGTAGTCGATGGCCAGATCGGTGAAACGTATCCGCAGGATATTATGGCCCTTGGGGGCATCGCTGTTGGCAAACACAAAGATACCTTTTTCGTTTATCTGGTTGCGTTGCAGAATACGTTTCAGGTTATAGGCCCGTTGCAGCGACAGGGCATAATTTTGGGTCTCATTATCATACTCATTACTGCTCACAGTAATATAGAGCGGAGTTTTGGTGCTGTACGAGCGGGCCTGGGCGACCAGATCACGCATCATCTTGTTGTTCAGGGTTTTACTGAGTTGCAGACTTCCGGCGACAAAGGCATCAAAATTAAACCGGGTAGAGACGTTTAATTCCAGCGGGGTTTCTTTCAGGGAGCCAGTTGTTTCAATGACTTGTTCTTTTACTGCGCTGGGCAGGGTGTTTTTCTGATAGATATAACCGCTGTTATAGCTTTTACTGATACCCAGGGAGTTCACCGCATCCTGGGCCTTGCTGTTGACACTGACATCGCTCTGGTCAGCAACGCCATCCTTGTCAAAATCATGGTTCAGGGGCAGGACATCGCTGCTCAATGGAACATAGTTCGGGTCCTGTTCGAGTATGGCCTGAACCATCGGGTTGAGCAGACCAAGTTTTGTGAGCAGTACACCTTCCGAGAGCAGGATCTTGTATTTTTCCATTTCTCTGGAATAGAACGCATCAATGAGCTGTTCGTTGACATACTGGTTCTCGTTTTGGGCGTTCAATATGTTAATCAGGGTCTGACGGCCCAAAACAAATTCCTCTTTATACGATTCCAGAGAGCGGCGGGTGAAATAAAGGTTTTTCTTGAGAACACCGATTTGTTCGGTAAGCAGTTTATGAGCGGCCCAGGAAAGCTGAATGTCGTTGAGCAGGGTGCGGCGTACCTGGTAGCCTTTCTGCTGTTCCTTATGGACATCGCTGACTGCGGCCTGTACTCTATGGGATCTTCCCGCATCAAACAGGGTATGGCGATAACGCAGTGCAACGCTGGCCTCGCTCTCGTAATCATCAGAATTGTCAAACTCATCCTCTATGCTGAGAACACCTTCCAGGGAAAGCCTTCCCAGAGAGGCGGCCTTGATATGATTCCGTTCTTCTTCTTTCTGGGCAATATTATAAAAGGCTTCTCTAAGCAGGGGATGATATTGCACCTGTAAGTCCAGGGCCTCTTTTAATGAACCGGGCAGTTCCTTGATGTCAAGATGAGGCATTGCCATTTCATCGACCGGGGTGAAACGGCCCAGCAGTTTATGCAGGGTATAGAGTGCCCTTTTGTAGTCATTTTGCCGCAGCAGCAGGCGGGACTGGGCCGCAGCCATCCGGCCGCTGATGCGTTCCAGTTCGGAACGCCCCTTTTTGCCCTGGTTGACCTGCATTTCGATGCTGGCCAGAAGGTTCTCGTGGGTTACGACGTTTTGCATCGCCAGCTCGCGCAGCTCATTGTATTTCAGTACGTCAAGGTAGGCCACAATGGTATTATAGGCGACCTGGCTGGACTCGCCTACGTAGGAATACAGGGCCGAGAGCATCCCGTATTTATGGGCGGTTTCAAGAGAGCAGGTCTTGCCCCAGTCAAACAGAAGCTGGCTGACGGTGAGGCGGGCATCATAGAAGCCGTCGTCATCGGTATTATAGCCTGTGCCGCTGTCCCGATAGGCCTTGTAGCCAATACCGCCAGAAAAGATGACTTTCGGGAAAAAACCGCCCCGGACATCTTTCTGTTTTGCCAGGGCCGCATTATAGGCCTTTTGTTCTTTCAGAATAACGGGATTGGTGGCGACTACATCCTGAAGCACCTCATCAAGGGTGACCGCCTGGGCATTGCTGGTGATGCCAATCATGCATCCTGCTACGAGGAATTTTACTCCCTGGAAAATCGTTTTTTTCATACTCTCTTTCCCTTTTTAGTTTGTTTAAACGTAGGTTTTCACATACCTTTTTATCGGGTCAGGTGCTGTTAGACCTGACCCGATTTTTCAGCCTGGTATTACACTATCAGGCAATGTTGTAATTTATACCATCCTCAATTTTCAGATGGGCAGTTCCGTTGTCAAGGACGTTGCATGTAACACCGTCTATGACCTCGGTTCCGCTGGCTGTCCAGCCGCTTTCGAGATTGACGGTATCGTTTTTATGCCGGTGTCGCATGATTATACGGTATCTTCTTTTTCTGATGTGAGAACACGTTGCTGTTCAATCACAGTATCTGCCCTGGCATCTTTTTCCTGCGCTGCTAACCGATTATCTGCATACTCTTGCAAATATCCTCTCAGACTCTTTTTCTGTCTGGCAGCGATATTTCATACGCTTACCTCAGCTTTCCGGGCATTCATCATAATATTCAAAAGCGGCTGAACATATCTCCCCTTTACACAGACTGCGGAACAGTCTCATTTACAAGATGAAGAGAGGATATGATTTCCGTGGAGAATTTTTCGGGATTGAAAAGTTTCTCCTTAGTGAGACCCGTTTCTTTTGCAAGCTGGATCATTCCCTTTGCTCTTGCGGCTGTCCGCATAGCATGGGCCAGTTCTTCTGGCCCGGCACTCGCGGCATCAACAAGAAACCGGTGAATCTCTTCATCTGTTTCAAGATATTTTGCAGCGTCAAAAGGCATGGTTTCAAGGGCCATGATTTATTTCTCCATTTGTTTTAGCAATTTCATTGCTTTTGCAATGTCTTTTTTCTGGCTGGATTTATCTCCCCCAGCAAGGAGAAAAATAATCGTACCATCCTTAAATGTATAATACATGCGGTAGCCGGAACCAAAGAAAAAACGTAGCTCAAAGAGGTTGTCGGCAAGCTGTTTATAGTCTCCAAAAGAGCCAACAGCCAGCGAATCAATGCGTCGGGCAATCCTTGCCCGTATTGTTTTGTCTTTCAGAGATGTGAGCCATTTACTAAACTCTTTTGTTTCTCTGACCGTGTATTTCATCTGGGGATCGTCCCAATCAGGATACTAAAAATCGACCATACTTTCCCTTTACAATTCTGGCATTTTTTCCTCGCCTTTATCCCGTGACACCATACCTATGGATACAATCGAAGTATGGTGTCCCGGAACGGGATTACGCAATGTTGTAAGTCACTCCATCCTCAATTTTCAGATGGGCATTTCCGTTGTCAAGAACGTTGTAGGTAACACCGCCTATGACTTCGGTTGAGGGGGTAGCATCTGCCCAGTCGCTTTCGAGATTGACCATATCGCCGCCAACGTCTCCGTTGATGATGAGGGTGCTGTCGCCATCGGTCATGTTTGTCACACTGCTGGCATTCAGGGTGATCTCCTGCTGGCCATGTCCGTCGAGGTCAATGATTTCCATGTTGAGCAGCTGCACTCCAGGCGATGTGAAATCCACATTACTTTGGCCTACGACCAGGGTATCTTCTCCGGCACCGCCATCCTGCTGGGCGGCGTTCGTGTTCAGGATAATGGTATCGTCGCCTGATCCGGGGGCCAGACCTCCACCGACAATGACCTGGAAGTCGGCAGAAACATCCGTTGATGCTGCATTGTTCGCCGTTTCCACTGTGTGGGCGAACACTGTCACCGTGGCGTTTATGTTGTGCGATGAGGTAAATGTCAGATTTCCCAGTTCCTCATATCCAAGGTCTGTAATGGTATAGGTATCCGTATCCCAGTCGTAGACCGCTGTACCGGCATTGAATGTAACGCTATTGCCGACACCAAAACCCGTGAATGTCACCGTGGCGGTTTCAGAACCGTCGGTATCATTCATGGTCGGGTTGAGGTTGATGGCGACATTAGTGCCTGCCGTTCCCACGCTGTCGGTAGGGTCGATGCTCAAACCATCAACCACAGGAACGATCTCCAGATCGAAAGTTGCGACATCGGCACGAGGGGTCTGTCCCGCTTCGCCAGAGAACACAGTGAGTTCCACGTTTGCAGTGGTACCGCTTACATTTTCTGGTGCCTGTACCGCAATATATGCGGGGAGATTTCCCTGGGCATCAAGGGGCAGTTCCCAGGTACCATCACCGATATTGTTGGCCATCGGAGCATTTGCATCGTTACCGGCAAAGACGATATAGTTCCCGGGTACGTTGGACAGGACGGCCGACACTGCTGTCTCCGAGCCATCAATGTCAGACAGCCCCATGCCCCCAACCAGAATCTGCACCCTGGTGTCCTCATCTCCTGAAGCATTTGCCACAGTCACATCGTAGCCGCTGTTTTCAGCGGTGATGGCCACAGTCTGATCCTCCGTAGCAACAAGAGAATCCGATGCCCCTGTTTCCGAGGAGACTACATGGGCTGTGATTTTCACATCACCTGACGCGTGAGCAGCAGGGGTATAGACAAGTGATACCTGCCCAGAACCCTGGTTGCCCGACACTGTAACGTTATTGATCACGTAATAGTAGCCGGGAGCAAGGCCGGGAACACCGTTTACGAAACTTTGAGAGATCACAGAGCCTCCGTAGGCGAGGGAACCGTTTTCTACCAAGTCAGACTCGTCAATCTGGATGTAGAGCTCGTCACCGACGACGGCTGCATTCTCTGCGTCAGCAGGGTTCGACAGGTCAATGGTGATGTTCACATCCTCTCCCTCAGCCACTCCAGATGCATTTATGCCGATGGTAAATTCATCTGTGGCCGGAGTGAAATTTTCCGGTGTCACATTTTGCACTCCGGCGGTGTTATGGGTCCCGGAGACTGTGTACGAGGTAATCTGGGCATCGAACGTGAAGTTGGAGCCGTCATTGTTTTCGTTCCAGTTTTCAGGAGGTGTTATCCTGATAGTGCTCGTCAGTTGATCAAGTGCTGCCTGATCTCCCTGGTACGAGGCTGTCCAGACAGTCTCTCCATTGACGGTGGTAGGGGTCATGCCCTCGACCTCTGTTCCTGCGGGAAGTCCCGATATGGTGATGGAGAATTGCGACGCTGGATCAGGGAGTGGTACGTTATTGTCGATGGTAAAGTTTACCATCTCACCCAGGGTGATCTCCTCGTCCTCGACAATGGTAAAATTCCTGGCCGTGGCCGTTACCAGTGCCGGGTCGTAGGGGTTTTGACCATTTCCCATAGCCTCAGTCACCAGCTTCCAGTCTGCGACGGAGGATTCCTGGTTCAGGGCGGTGCCGTCCTTGCTGTAGGCTGTGACCGTGAGGTCGTATTCATGCTGCACTGTAAAAAGTCCCGCCTCTTTATCCAGAGTGAATTGCAGTGTTCTGGTCACATCGGCTGAGTCGAATTCTCCGTTTGATACCGGCACTATCCATCGGCCAGTGAAATCATCGGGCCCGCCTCCGGGGTTATGACCTGCGTAGGTACCGCCTGTAATGGATACTCCGGCAGGTACTCCGTCAACAATAAAATACTCAAGCTGTTCGCTGCCATCGGCATCAGCAGTTTGTCCGGTGGCGTTGAGATCATTCTGTTGGGTTACCGTAACGTCAAAGGAGAAAGTTGTATTGTCAGAAGCAGTGACAGTTGTTCCCGAGACAGAAGAGTTGGCGTCGGTCACGAAGTTTCCAAGATTCGTTGCCGTTTCATCGGTAACCGGGTCAAGATGGAGGGTGTAGGAGGCATCCTTCTGTTCCGTCTCCGCAGGTAAACCGTTGTGGCCGGGGTCGCCTACCTCATACTTGATGTCAAAGGTGAAAGCACCGTCTTTATTGGCGGGACCCTGGGCATAGATGTTTCCAAGATCGCCCTGTGCCACCTTGTACCAGCCGTTATCCTCGGTGAGGGCAGGCCCTCCGATACCATTGGTAAACGTGACACCTGCGTTGTCTGCACTTGCTTTATTGATCCATACAGAACTAATCGTCTCGTCCGTGTCGCCGTTTTGAGGCTGAACATCAAAGTTCAGGTTGACCGGCGAATCTTCATTGCCCGAAGCCGACAGGTTCATTGTTGCCTCCGGGCTGGGGGTAACCGTGAGATTGATAGTGGCTGATGTCGCATCAGGATTGGCAGCCCCGTCGTTTTCTGTGGTTACGACCTTAACCTGCAACGGAATTTTGCCGTTGAAGTTTTCTGGTACAACAACGCTGACCGTACCGTTATTAATGTCAGCCTGTGAAACCATCCATTCCCGGCCAGTATCACTTCCGCCGACAAAGCTGCCGCCTTCGAGATTGAATCCCTCTGGCAGCCCGGAGATAACCAGGGTTGCCGTTTCGGAACCGTCGTTGTCGTCGGGTGTGACACCAGTAATGGTGTTTTCGAGTGAGATTTTTCCGGATGCTGCATCGGTGTCCACCTCAGTTACCTCCTTGTCGGCAACAGTGAGGGTGGCACCGTCCGCCACGCCCTGAACATGTACCGTGAGCTCAAGAGGGGGGTCAGGGAGAGGTTGGCTTGTAACTGTTGTCTGACTACCATCTGCAAAGGTAGCTGTATCTACAGACATCGCTGAGACCTTGAGTGTGAAGTCTACGTTGCTGTCTGGTGGTGGTTTGATTGTTAGTTGCCCCGGCTCGTAATTGTAAATAGTCACCGAAGTTCCTGGTCCAGGATTGAGGTGAAGTCCGTTGTAATAGAGCTCGGCTCCCGGTGGAATATCCTCAATAGTGACCTGAAACGTCTCGTCGGGATCATCGCTGTAGGGCCGGATATCCAGAGGGATATTTGAGTCCTCGTCCCCTCTGGCCTGGGAGATACCCAGGGTTACGAGGTCGGCATCGGGCATTACCTGAAGATTGGTAAGCCATGCCACGCCTGAGGTGGCTTCAACCGTGGCCTGGGTGTCGGGGTCGGTGTCCACGGTATGGGCCTCGACCTTGATCCGGAATTGCCCGGAGGACTGGGGAGGTGCCTTGAACTGCACGGAATCCAGTGCCCCGACGGGGATCTTTACGCCGTTTGTGCCGTCATAGGTTGCGGAGCCGCCATTCCAGGTGAAGGTCGCGCCAATGGCATCGACATAGCTGTTTGTATCGGCATCCCAGATCTGGGGACTCAGCAGGGCAAAGGTCTCTTCGCTTCCATCGTTGTCCTGATTTGTCCAGCCGCTCTCCAGATGGAATCCATCGGAGTTCAGGGGAAAGGCTGTGTCCTCTGTGGCAGGGGTGGTGTATGCCATGCCCGGGGTCATTGTCAGGTCTGGTGTTGCGTCGTTGTTGGTTTCTACGCCGATTTTTTCCGCCACAGGAGTAACCGTAATTTGAGCTGTAACAGTGTTTGTTGCGGTCACCGTCTGGGATGCCCCGTTGAGTTGAACCGTGTCTGTGGTCGCAACGCTGAGCGTTATCGAAGCGTCTGCGCTGGAATGAGCGGGTGGAATCGCTGTATAATTTTTATAATTCCCATTGGGAATATCTGCTGGATCGACTTGCGAAACGGTATTTCCGTTATGATCCTTGATTACCCAGCCGGTCGGGATGGTTGTGAACGTAATCCCGGTTATGCTTTCAGTGCCGTCGGTATCGGTAACAACGAGATTTTCCATGAATTTGGCTCCGGTGGTACTGGGAGCATTTCCTCCATCTTCCACCGTCTCGGATGTTACCTCGGCGGGCAGGTCTCCGGCCACAGGGGCCACATGGAGATTCAGATACACCGCATCGGACTTTTCTGCTATGGTATGGGTGGAATCGCTGTCGGTATCTTCGGCGACAAGTTCTACCTTGATGCCGTTGATATCGCCGCTGATATGCTCTCCGGCCTGAATATTCAAGTCAGGGAAATCATTTATATTTGTGGAAGTGCTTAAACCTCCGGCATCAAAGGAATGAGAAGACCCTCCGGCAATGGTTACACCGTTCACAACGATATCCGCATTGCCTGGCGCATTGGTAATCTTTATAGATCGCTGTTCTGAACCGTCCGTGTCCTCATAGTTGGCGGAAAGAAGGCCTTTCAGATTTGTTGCCGTATCTTCGGGAAGGTTTATGTCATAGGCATCGGCCTGGGTTGCGTGATCGCTGCCGTCAATTTTCAGGTCAACATCATCGGTTACCGCCTTGACCTCCACATCAATCTGCTGGGTGGCGGTGGCACCGTTCACACCTGCCAGTTTATTGCCGCTGCCATCTACTTCATATTCCGTGGCGGTAAGCGTCAGAGACATCATGTCTTGATGGGCATCCTTTGGCGGCGTGATTTGTAACGCTTCAAATTCCGCCTGGGTCATGGAAAGCGTTGCTGTGCCTGGATTGTTTATATGGTAGTCTGCTACATCGGTAATTTCGATGGTTATCGCAGAACCCGTTGCCGTATAAGCGGAGCCACCATAGGAAAGAACGGCTCCATCCGGCACACCGGAAAGCTCCAGCAAGCCAAGGCGTTCCGGCCAGTCGCCGTCGGTGCCAGCCCCGTTCAGGTCGGTGGCATCTGTGATGGTGGGCAGTTGCCAGTCCGCATCCGTATTCAGCGCAACCGCAGTATCTTCAAATGTCTCTACACTCACATCTCCGCCCATGCCTGGTGCATCGGAGACAGGATTGACCGTGATGTCCAGGGTGGAAGTCCCGACACTATCATTGCCGCTTGTGGCTGCATAGGTAATGGTTGGCACCGGGCCGCTATAATTATTTGCGGGGTCAAAGGTATAGCTTCCGTCGGTGTTCAAAACGAGCGTACCAATGGTGGTTCCTCCGCTGGTAATGGTAGCCGTCTGTCCCGCATTGTACGTTGTTCCGTTAATGCTAAAGGTGGTAACGGCCAACTCTTCTCCGGCATCCGGGTCCTGGGTGGCATTGGCAAAGACATCACCGCTCAGGTTGGTATCCTCATTGGTCGTAACAGACTCAGCCACCAGACTGCCTGTATCGTTGGTTCCGGTGATGGTGATGGTAATGGTATGGGTGTCGTTATCAACCTCGTTCCCGCCGTTGGCAGTATTGCCCTGGCCGCTGCTATCCGTGGCCTTGACGGTATAGGTGATGGTAAAGCTGTCGCCCGCAGGAACAAAGTCAAAAGGATAGGTTGTTGCGCCCACCTTTGTCGTAAAGTTCCAGTGAATACCGTTGTCGCTTGTGGTTTGTGTGCCGTCCAGAACCTGAGTGTTGGTAAAGCTCAGCATCTCCATGAGCTTGGCGTTAAACCCTGCTTGATCTCCTCCAAAAGGATAGGGTTCACCACCGAGTATTGTCGTGGCATTGGTGCTTACGCTTGCCACACTCATGGTAACGGTATCCGAGGTATCCTTGTCTGCAATGGACAGGGTTCCGTCGAGGTTGATTTGAGACGACGTTTCATTGTGTTGGGCAGTGTCAGCATCTCCGGTTCCCACGGAAATATCCGGCGCATCATTGGTACCGGTGATGTCGATGGTCAGGGTGGTGTTTGAGGTGTCTCCCTGACTATCCTTTACCGTATAGGTAAAGGTGTCGGTCTCGCTCTGTCCTTTGGAAAGGCTCTGAATAGTATCCGAAGTGGTGTCGAACTGGTAGGAATAGCTGCCGTCCGCACCGATTTTGAGGGTTCCGTAGGTTCCTGTAACTTCTGTGCCATTGGTACTGGTGGTGTTAGCGGCAACATTGTCGCTGCCAGCGGCAGAGGTACCTGCGGCGATACCGGTCAGGGTAAAGCTATCCCCATCGTCCACATCGGTATCCTGCATCGCAGTGTTCTGAACTCCGTCGTCATGGCCGGTAATGACGTTGCCCGCAACTGTTGTGGGGGCGACATCCTCGGTGACGCTGTTGGTATCTGGCTGAACCACCGGGGCATCGTTGGTTCCGGTGATGGTGATGGTAATATCATGGGTTGTGGTACCACCGTTTCCATCATCGGCCTTTACCGTGTAGGTAAGCACCACAGTTTCACCTTCCGGGATGGCATTGAAATACTCGGAACCTGAATTGAAGGTCCAGTTCACGCCATGCTCATTCGTTGACTGGGTGCCGTCAAGCCCGCCAGAGACGGTCAACATGGCCGCAAGATCGGCATTGGCAGGCAGGGTTCCAGTGTAGGTTCCACCTGTGGCGACACTGTCCACCGACATGGTAACGTCATCCGAGGTGTCCACATCAGCAATGCTCAGGGTGCCCGAAGCGGTCAGGGTCGTATCCGTTTCAGCAATGGCGGCACTGTCGGTGTCTGTACCAGTTACGGTAATTTCCGGGTCATCGTTGGCCCCGTTGATGGTGATGGTCAGGGTGGTGTGTTTGAGTCCGCCATTGCCGTCAGAGGCGGTGTAGGTAAAGACATCTGTTATGGTGTCACCTACGCCCAGGGCCTGCACAGCAGGGTTTGTATTATCCAGGGCATATTCGTATGTGCCGTCTGTATTGATGGTAACTGTGCCGTAACTACCGGCAACACCGCTATTAACGGTGCCGGCACTTTCAAGGTCGGCTCCGGTATTTCCCTGAGCCACACCCACCACGTTGAGGGTGTCGTTTTCAACATCCGAATCATTTGTCAGTACATCACCGGCAACAACGGTGGTATCGGCAGTACCATCGTCATGCCCTGCCACATCAGCGGCATCTTCGGTGACGCTGTTGGTGTCGGCAACAACCGCTGGATCATCATTCGTTCCGGTGATGGTAACTGTAATCACCTGGGTATCTGTTGCGCCATAGGCATCGGTTACGGTGGCGGTAAAGGTTTCGGTTTGGGTCTCTCCTTCCGTGAGGGCCTGGGTCGCAGCAAGACTGTTGTCCAGGGTATATGTCCACTCTCCGGTATCGGCATCAATGGCAATGCTGCCATAGGTGCCTGAAGTTGTGTCCAAAGACCATGTTGCACCGTGGTTGGGTTCTGTATTGACAGCATCCGGGTGGCTGTGGCACCGGCACTGTCTGTTACGGTGGCGGTAAAGGTTTCGGTTTTGCTCTCGCCTTCCTTGAGGGCCTGGGTGGCCGCAAGATCGTTATCCAGGGTGTATGTCCACTGCCCGGTGGTGGCATTAATGGCAATGGAACCATAGGCACTGTTACCGGCGACAGACCAGCTCACAGTGTTGCCTTCCGGGTCTGTTGCGTTCAATGTCCCTGTTACAGAAGGAGTGCCGGGAACCACTGTTCCATCGTCCTCGTGACCAGCCTCTGTAACCGTTCCGGCAGCAGTGCCGCTGACGGTGGGGGCATCGTTTACGGGTACGATATGAATGGTGCTGATCGCAATGTTGCTGTCAGAGTTGTTATCACTCACCTGTACCTCAATGATCCTGTCGTCAGTGTTCGGAGTGTCACTGGTGTTACTGAAGGTAATGGTCCGAATCGCCGCCTCAAAATCTGCCACGGGCAGGGAACCGCCGCCATTGGGAGTAATGGTAAGAATTGTCTCCCCATTTGTGCCAGTTGTGGGGGTTACGATAAATTGGCTGCCCACGCCGCTGGTATCCAGTATATCTCCGGTCTGGGGGTTGGTCAGGGTAATGGTGGCCGTTGTAATATTTCCGCCGCCATTGGTGTTAATACCCGCATCGGTATCAGTAATGTTTACCGGACTGCCATTCTCGGTGAATGTATCAACCCATGCTGTGTCTGGATCGGCGAGTGTTGCCGCTGAGTTCAGATCGAGCAGAGGGGCATTATTGTCCAGAACGGTGATTTTCAGCAGAGCGGTATCTGTGGCGTTATGCTCATCCTCAACGGTGTAGGTGATGTCCGGGACTATGCCATGCCAGGGCTGTCCTGAGCCGTTATAGTTTTGCTCGGTAACAAAGGTATATGATCCGTCAGCATTCATGGTCAGGGTGCCAATCACAAGGCCGCCCTGGGTAATGGTATGGGCTGTTCCATCGGCAGCAAAGGGACCTCCGCCCATGCCGTCCACAGTAAACTGGGTTGCCGTCAGATCGTCGCCGTCGGCATCCTGATCATTGTCCAGCACATTGCCTGTGGCATTTCCTCCCGGCGGTGCGGTAATCGAATCTGCGGCGGCCACCGGGCCGTCGTTTTTACCGGTAATTGTAACCGTAACATCCTCGGTGGCAGTACCGCCATTGCCGTCATCAACCGTGACGGTATAGACCTGGGTCAGGATTTCCCCTTCCTTGAGATGGTCAAGGGCAGAGTCAGCGACGTTAAATTCCCAGTTGACCGTGCCTGTAGCATCGTCAACGGTGGGAGTAAATGTGCCGACATAACCGCCGGCATTGGGTGTGGCAGTAGCGGTATGAGTATCCCCGGCATTGGCATCGGCGAAAGTGAGGCTGCCGGTGGCAGTGTGTGTGGTGCTGTTTTCGCCGGGAGCATTGTCCACGATTTCCGTGACACTGCCTGTGGTCGTGCCGCCGGTGAATGCAGGATCTTCGTTTGGCGGCGGTGGTGGCGGCGGTTCGGTGTATCCATTGATGGTTATGGTCAGGGTTGCGGTGGCGGTGCCGCCGTTGCCGTCACTGACCTCGTAGGTGATGGTGTCGGTGAGCGTCTGGCCGCTTTCAAGGCCCGAGACCGCAGGATTGGAGGTGTTGGCAACATAGCTGTATGAGCCGTCCGGGTTCATGGTGATGGTGCCGTATTCAGTCGGTACCGGGCTTGAAGGATCACGGCCATCCACACCGGTAACGGTGAGGGTGTCGTTGTCGACATCACTGTCGTTGCCGAGAACATTGCCGCTGGCTGCGGGATTGTTCTCGGAAACTGTATCGGTATCGGGCAGGGCTTCGGGGGCATCGTTACTGCCGGTGATGGTGACGGTGACCTGCTCGGTGGCGGTGCCGCCATTGCCGTCGGAAACGGTGATGGTGTAGGTCTGGGTCAGGGTCTCGCCTTCCTTGAGATGATCAAGGGCGGCATCAGGTACGGAAAATTCCCAGGTGAGCAGTCCGGTTGCCGGATCAAGGGTCGGCGTAAAACTGCCCAGATAACCGCTTTCATTCGGAGCTGCGGTTACGGTGAGGGTATCGTCGGGATCAAGGTCGCTGACCTGGAGGGTGCCGGTGGCCGTGTGGGTGGTGCTGTTTTCGCCATCGGCCAAATCTGTGATCTCGGTGACATTTCCGGTGAGACCATTACCACTGATGACCGGATCATGGTTTGGCTCGGGTTCAGGTTCAGGTTCCGGTTCTGGCTCAGGTTCCGGTTCTGGCTCAGGTTCGGGTTCCGGCTCTGGTTCCGGCTCAGGTTCGGGTTCCGGCTCAGGTTCGGGTTCCGGCTCTGGTTCGGGTTCCGGCTCTGGTGTCGGTTCCCAGCCTCCGCTGGTTTCTTCTTCTTTTGTTCCAAAATCGTCTTCATTGCCGTTTGCAACGATTCCGATAGGTTCCGTCCCTTCTATCGAATTATCTGAGGATGTTATTGGACGTACCGGATCGTTAAAAAATTCTTGGGGGCCGGCAAAGGCACCGCCACGCAGAAAGCCTGCCCCGGTGTCTTCAGTGTTTCTTGGATCACTTGAGGTGATTCCGAGCTGGGCAAGGCCTGCCTCATCTTTTCCCATGTTCTGGGCATCAAAGAAGCGATAGCCGTTCTCGGGGATGAGATGCAATTCGCCGTCTCGTAAATCGCGAATGATAACAAATCGTTGTGAGGCATCCATGCCTTGTTGAACGGGGGCACCATCGCCTTGCTGGACGGCACTTACCTCATCTCCTTCATAAATAAAATCACCTTCTTTCAAGATGCGAATGTTGCCATTTTCATCAACAGCCTTAAACCTGCCAGCGATGTTTTGTACAATCCCTATTTTCTGTTGCATGGAATATCTCCTCGTATTATTGCTAGATAAAGAGGCACCTTTATTTAAGAAAAAAAGATACCTTTTACATACATAAAACATTTTTTGTTTTTTGTCTACAAACTATTATCTGTTAGGTTGGTGCAGCTTTATGGATAATTATTAGGTCGTTGATTTATTGTTCCTGTTAAAGGTTAAAATTCCGGCCTTTAAGGCGGGTAGCATTCTGCTAGCAGTTTGTTTATATTGCTACCCTATGAACTTTAGTTTTAATAATTTCAGTATGTTGTGAGTTGTTCGTTGCCGCGATTGTAAAATGTTGTGGTAATTTTGTCCTGGCCCGAGAGAAGACATGTGTTCTTTGAGTCATGTTTTTTGATAAAAACGTTGCTTCCGGTCTTTTCAGGGTGGTATCATATTTTTAAACATAGGCTGTTCTAATAAATTATGGTGTGCTGTATTGGTGTGGTTCTGGGGCCTTTGCTTCTGGAGAAAAAAATTTTTAGAGTATTACTGGAACAAGGAGGAAATATGCGTACTATTATAGTGGCCGGGATTGTATTATTGGCATCTGTGACCGTGGCTCAGGCTCATTCTGTATGGGTGAACGCCTTTATGGCCGAGGCCCATCAACCGCCCCATGTTATGGTCTCGTTGGGATGGGGGCATTCGTTACCGATGGATGATATTCTGAATTCCCCGAACGGCAGGGTAGAGGTCGAATCCTTTGAGCTGATTGATCCTGCGCTGCAAAAAACAGCGTTGCTGCTTCCCGCGGTAAAGCCTGCCGAAAAGGTGGGGGAGACCCGCAACGTGACGATTTATCCCGGTGATCTTGCGGTACAGAAGGTCGCTTTTACCAAGGATGCCATTCCTGGGGTGTATCAGTTTGCGCTTTCGTCAAAACCTAATTTTTATACCCAGTATATCGACATCTCTGGCCGGGAGCGTTTGTTGTTGAAACCGAAGAATCAGGTCAAGGATGCGAAGAAGGTGTTGATGTCAGTAAAATACTCTGCCTTTGCAAAGAGTTATGTCGCTCTTGGCTCATGGCAGCCCCCCAAACCGTTGGGACATGGTCTGGAGATTGTGCCGCGCACTGATCTGAGTACGGTGCGGGTTGGTGATCTGGTCGAGGTTGATGTGTTATTCTATGGCAAGCCGCTTTCTACCACGGCGCAGAGTCTTGATTTTATTACTGCTCATAGCGCAGGCTTTGGGCAGAGTGATGGTTTTGAACTGTTTTCTTATCTGATGAAGGGGCAAGGCCAGTTTCGGGTACAGAGTGCCGGAGAGTGGGTTGTCAGTGTCAACCATAAGGAAGATGTTACCGCAAATGGGCCATTACATGAGCTGGCGGGCAAGGTCGATCAGGTCTATCATAGTGCAACATTGACCTTCAATGTGAAATAAGCGGCGTATCTCGCTTTGTTTTGCCGTCTTGTACGCCCTGTAAAGAGTGTTTTTACAGGGCTGTACAAGAGAGCCTGAGTTTGAATTTGCGGCAGAGTCTGTGATGCTCTGCCGCAAGTCTTCTGCTTTCTTTTCTTTTTTCTGTCGTATAGATATGCGGCAGGAAGAGTTCTTTCGATCAGAAAGAGGATAAATCGTTTTTCCTGGCTATATATGCCGCATGATAAGACGTTTTAGATATGCGGAAGTAAACTCCTTGTCGCCAAGTTCCAGGTTTTTCAGCGGCACTTCCGCGCGGGCTGCTTCTTTATGGCCTCCAGCAGAACCAAGAGAACCAAAAGTTCTGGTGGCAAGTTTTCCGGCACTTTTGCGATAGCCGTCACAACGAAAGATTACCACGAGTTTTTCACCGTGAATCCCGGAAACAAAGACCCAGTCTATTTCACCGACATGGTTAAGAAAGTCTGCGATAATAACCAGCACGTCGGGGCTTCTTACTCTTCCTACGTGGCTGTAATAACGCCTTTTTGAATATTTCAGTTCCTGAAGGGCGATGTTGAAATATTTCAGTTCTGAGCGCCGCAGATCTGTGAGTTCGAATTTTCGTACCAGGTTACGGTTGGCGATGTTGAACAGGTATCTGAAAGCGATACAGTCTGCGATCTGGGAACCCTTTTCAAAATTCTGGGTATCGACCTTGATGGCATAGAAAAGTGCGGTGGCAAGAGTTACCGAAGGGCGCATATTCGCGGCACGAAGATATTCGACCATCATTGTGGCAACGGCACCGTAATCAGGGCGGATATCGACAAAAGGGATTTCCCAGTCTCCAGAGATCGGATGGTGGTCGATAATCGCTGCAAATTCAAGTTTTTCAAAGCAGGGGAGATGTGAGGGCTGGGAATCGACCATCACGATTTTTGTATAGTCGCCAGTTTTGACGTTGCCCAATCGCTCCAGAGGGATTTTGAGACGTTCTACCATCGCGACATTGTTCATGCGCCGGATTTCGTTGGGATGGGCAATGGTGACTTGTTTTGCCTTGTAGCGCAGTAAGCGTTTTACAGCCAGGGCACTGGCGAGCGCATCGGGATCTGCGTTGATGACGACGAGGACAGTGTCTTCCTTATCAAAAACATCCCAGAAGGCCTGCAACCTGTCTTTTGCGGTATTTCGGTAAGAAATTTTTACTGAAGCCTGTTCGCTTTTCGCCTTTTCTTGATTTTTTGCCATTCACGGTAACAGCGGCATATGGTAGATGGAGAGGAACGCCTTTGGGGAGGCTGTTGCTCTCAGCGAATTCTTTTTTCTCTTTAGCAGAGAACCAATGCCAACTCCCTCCGCTGAAGTTATGCTCCACAATTTTTATCCGCCATAGGGAGCAGGGTGATACGGGCCGGGCGTATCAATGATCGTAGAGAAGGCGGAACCGGCCAGTATCGTGAAAAGGCACTATAGCATATCGGTAAAATGAAAATCAAGAGTCTGGTGCTGGTGTGACGGCTCTGTGGAGAGCAGAACAAGAGACTGGATTGTCTGGGCTTGTTTTTCAAATAAGCAGATGAGCAAGGTGGTACCAGTTCGTTGCTGCTTGTTTTTCAAGGTTTTGCCTTTCCCGGTTATTTGTCTTGCGAAAAGAGATAATCCTTAGAGTGTGCGCCTCAGGACTTCGTTTGACAGATAATTGTCGAGGAAATGGGCGGAGAGGTGAGCCATGCTCAGAGCGATCCGTGAAGATAACCGAGGAAACATTGCCAATATCGCCTATAACGACGCACATGTCTCGCTTGAAGATGCCTTTCGTCGCCGGGTACACTATAACGGGCTGCCCTTTTTCCCGCTGCTGCTTCAGACCGAGAGAATCCAGGCGGGGCTTGATCTGCTGAGAAATCTTGTTGATGAAGAAAACGATGCGCTCAAGGTTCCCGCAAGCCAGGTTATTGCCCAGATACAATTATTGGGTTGGGCCGTTGCCGGAATAGACATGGCTTTTGAAGCGGCTCATGATAGTGCGGAAAGCGTGAAGTAGTTGCGGGATGTTGCCTGCACGTCCTTGTGTGTTGGTTTCAGCCAGCGTGCGGGCAGCAGTTCGAGACCTTACTCTATAAGATGCTCGATGTCAATTTCCAGGGCTTTGGCCACCTCGTTAGGGAAGTATAGTGTCATGTTTATGCGGTGGGTTGTTTTTCTAAATATTCCCGGAGGGCATTGTTCATTCTGGTTTGCCAGCCCTTGCCGCCTGCCTTGAATGCTTCGAGAATGTCGGCATCAAAGCGGATGGTGGTGGATTGTTTGGGATTTTCTTTTGTTGGACGGCCTACCTTTGCCATTTGTTTTGGAAAGTTTTTTATCGGCTTAAACTGTGCAAGCTCTGCATTGGTTAATTCCGTCTCATCTTCCTTTGCGTGGCTAGCGATAACCTGCTCTTCTGCTTCTGTGTTACGGATAAACCTCTTTTTCATATTTGTTCACCTCCCTGTTGTTTGCCTTGCGGAGAGATATAACTCTCATTGTGTCTTGTCTCCAGGTGTAACTAACGAAACAGAGACGGTCTGCCATGGGAACAAGAGCCGACCAGCGTTCTTCACCATAATCCTTACGAGTGTCAAGCCAGATAAGAGCATTTGGCCAATCGAGATCTTTCACTGCTGCGAAAGAAAGCCCTCTTTCTTTTATGTTTCGCTGGTTTTTGCTGTTGTCGTATTCAATCTCCATGTAAATATTGTACTAACAAAAACTCACATTGTCAATTTCTCCCGTGTAAGCCCTCTTTATTGCCTTTTCGGCATTTTGCGAAAAACCGGGTGTATGCTGTGGCTCATGAAAACGATTTGCCATATACCCGAACATTTTACCGCTGGTGACAGTCTGGTGTGGTGTCAGCCGGTGAGTGATGCTCTGTTGCAGTCTCTGGGAGTTTCTCCTTCGTCTTTCGATGGGCTGATAATGCAGCTTGCTCTCTCCTGTCCGACTGGTTGCCATCTTTGTGATGGCCAGCGTGATGGTAGTGGAGATTTTGTTTATGAGATGATTTCACTTTTTGGTTTTAAAATAATTTCTCATTGCTGGAATGAGGGAAATTGCAGCATGTTTTTTGATCGAGTTTTCGGCATAAATATCGGCGATCTTTGTTACGATCATGATGCTGCCTATACGGCTTGTACAGTAGCCCTTAAAATAAAAGGAGATTGGCGGCTATACCTGTTAGTGACGAGCAGCTTATAGAGCTGCGATTATCGCTTCAATTCTTACCCTTGTAAATAGCTTTATAACCACCGCATCAAGTAAAAAAAAAATCAACTTTCTGGGAGGTGAATAAAAATGTAAAATGCACTTATCATTTTACAGATCATTCCATCCTTAATCGAGATTGTACGCAAAATTGAAGAAGTTTTCCCGGAAGCTGGTCAAGGCAAGGCAAAGCTGGCCCTGGTAGAAAAAATGCTTTCGGCAACTTATGACAGCATTACGGAAATATGGCCCTCTCTTGAAAAGATTGTCGCGGTCTTTGTTGAGTTTGCCACCGCTGTTGGGCTATTTAAAAAGACGGCTTAATTTAAAATAAGGCAACGATCGTCGTGGACGAGCAGAAGATACTGGAAGAAATGGCAAGAAACGAATATATCGCCGCCCTTGTCAGGAACATTTCGGCAGGCGGTTTTATTGCTCTGATTACGGCCATCGCTGCCCTGTGCCACACCTGGTTCTTACAATGCGGTAAGACGCAAAGCCTTGTGGATGAGGTGAAAGAGATAAAAAAGCATGGTTGATGAAAGGGGAAGACTCGCGCTTGTTACTTTTGAGGATATGCGCCGTATTTGCGAGGATAGACAGCAAGTGACAGAACTTAAAGTAAAGCAGATACAAGAAGATGTCGCACGATTAAGAGATGGTTTTAGAGAGCTTGACGACAAACTCGACCAAATAGCGAAAGACGTCGCTGCTATCGCTGCGGTATATAAAGGATGAAAAGAATAAAAAACACAACAATCAATGACCTGTTCTGGATGGCGGTTCGCTAAGGCTCTTATTTCAGGCGCTTAATGTGTGAAATAGAACAGTGATGGATAAGTGAATGGCGCACCCGAAGGGATTCGAACCCCTGACACCCAGGTTCGAAGCCTGGTGCTCTATCCAGCTGAGCTACGGGTGCGTATAGGAAAGAATTGCGGCTCTTTGGAGATGTTGTGCATAAAAAATTCCAAGGAGTGCTGCTCTTTCTACCATAGGTGGCCTGTGGCTGTCAAACCTGATTTTTTCGAGGTGGTTATATTCTTTACATTTCCTCTTTGTGCTGGGGTTTCAGGAAGACCATGCTTGATGGTTCGATGTGCAGAGTGATTGGTGCATCGACCTGTGGTGGAGCTGGCTCTAAAGGAAGTTCAAAAACCAACGAGTGCTGGCCGGCCATAATGGTGAGGCGGTAGCGGCTGCCAAGAAATTGCCGGATTATGACCTTGCCGCGGAGCATATTGCATTGTTCTGCGGCTGTTGTGGTGAGAGTTGCCCCCTCCGGGCGAAGTAATAATAAGGTGTTGCCGGGCTGGAGGAGCGTATTGTTTTCGCATATGCCACAAAAGATTTCGTGTTCGAAGATGCCTTTGGCATTGATGTTTCCAGAGAGAATATTGCCAAGGCCCAGAAAGCGTGCCACCGCTTCGCTTGCCGGGTGGCGG
>PDWJ01002400.1_pt1 | contig 20110 bp, 14 predicted proteins | sample 1430881 | NCBI WGS metagenome assembly PDWJ01 (sample SAMN01162460, study PRJNA174530) | Oral metagenome, whole genome shotgun sequencing project. | biome: Marine environment; feature: Marine mammal; material: Swab sample of the gingival sulcus; isolation source: swab sample of gingival sulcus...
CTGGCTGGTGACGCTGGCAATCAGCGGTTTTTCCAGATAACGCGCACGGGCATTTATGACCCGCTGGGAAAAGGATACCATCCCGCCGCTCCTCCTGTCAGCAAGGTTACGCGGGGGGCCGGTTGGCCCACCGCCATGTGATTACGCAGGCGCGCTTTTTGCGTTTTCCAGATGCTGCGCACGCAGTTCGTGCTTGAGCACTTTGTTCATCGGCGACAGCGGCAGCTCTTTCACGATCGAAATCGAGCGCGGGCATTTGTATCCGGCGATACGCTCTTTGACATGCGCCTGAATGTCGTCCAACGTCGGGGCGACATCCCCTGAAGGCACGATGATCGCGTGAACCGTCTCGCCCCATGTCTCATCCGGCACGCCGATCACCGCAACCATGGCAACGCCCGGATGGGTCGAAACGGCACTTTCCACCTCGCCCGAATAGACGTTTTCGCCGCCTGTGATGATCATGTCTTTCAGGCGATCCTTCAGGAACAACACGCCCATCTCATCAACATAGCCCACATCGCCGGATCGCAGACCGCCGTTGCGGATCGCTTCGGCCGTGGCTTCTGGCTTGTTCTGATACCGCGCCATGACGCCGGGGCTGTAAAAAACGATCTCGCCGGATTCGCCGTTCGGCACCTCGTAGCCATCGTCATCCTCAATCCGTATGCGCACCGAGGGCGCACCGGGCTGCCCCGCCGCATCAATGCGCGCCAGATCGCCAACATGGAATTGCGGGCCAAGGAAGACACAGATACCGGCCTCGGTCATCCCGTAAGCCTGGGTAAACCCGGCTTTGGGGAAGTTTTCGTGCAACTGCCGGAGGGAGCCAACCTGGCACCCAACTCTCTCTCGTGTCAGAGGCAGCCATTGCGCGCTTGAGCGAAATGCTGCGCGATGTTTTCCTGGCTGATCGGAAGGGTGTCATGACGCTGCTCAGCAGCCTGCGGCGCCGCGATCGCGCGGTTCAAGGAGATAACAAAGGCCGCATCACATCCCTAGCCCGGGCCCAAGGGAAGCCATCCTCAGGCATCGGCGTTTTTGGCCTTCCCTGAGAGGGGTGCCAAAATGTAAGCAAGCCCTATCACCTTGTCATAGCGGCATTTTTTTAAAGGCCGCGATGGAGCCCTGCAAGATGCATTCGCCCTTTTCCCTCATGCTGGCATTCCTGACCAGATACTTCATGCCGCGACACAACGCGCAACTGAGACTGCTGAAAGCCCAGCTTGCCATTTTGCGGGCCCGCATCCCGACGGAAAGGATCATCCTGTCGCCCGCCGAGAAAACCGAGCTGCTACGCATCGGGGCGGAGTTCGGGCACGAGATCGATGAACTCATGGAAGTCGCCAAACCAGCGACCTACAAACGCTGGCTTGCCCAGATGCGTGGCGGGCGCCCCTTCCAGGCGGTAGGGCGGCCGCGCCTCACGCAGGAGCTGCGTGATGTCGTCACCCGGATCGGCTCTGAAAACACCCTCTGGGGCTACAAGCGGATCGTGGGGGAGCTGAAAAAGCTGGGGCTTTATGCCGGCGCCAATTCCGTCAAGCGCATCCTGAACGAGGCGGGCATACATCCGAGCCCCGAGCGGCGCAAAAAGAAGCCAGCCCTGCCGTGGACCACGTTCATTCGGGCGCATATGGAAAGCATGGTTGCCTGCGACTTCTTCTCCAAGACCGTGTTTACGCTCCGCGGGCCAAGGACGGCCTACGTGCTGATATTCATCCATCTCGGCAGCCGCCGCGTATTCTGCAGCGCTCCGACCTATGCCCCTGACTCGGCGTGGGTGACGCAGCAGGCCCGCAACACGTTGATGTGGTGCGCCGAACAGGGGATCACACCGGAGTTCCTGGTCCGCGACGCCGACACCAAGTTCAGCGCCAGTTTCGATACCGTCTGGACTTCGGAGGCCGCCCGGGTCATCCAGATCCCGCACAGGGCGCCAGACGCAAATGCCTTTGCGGAATCGTTCATCGGCACCATCAAGCGCGAATGCCTGAATTTCTTCGTCTGCTTCAGCCGGTCCCAGCTCGACTTCATCCTGCGAACCTGGGTGCGCCACTACAATGTCGAGCGCCCGCACCGCGGACGGGATATCGGAAACAACGTGCTGCAGGTCGATTTCCGGCCTGCCCCTGACGGCCCGATCCGCCGTCGACGTCAGCTTGGCGGCATCATCACATCCTACAGCCGAAATGCGGCATGACGTGCGGGGATCGGGCAGCCGCGTTCGTGGTTGCGATCTTTGCAGGCGTGCCGAGGAAACGCAGTCTCGGCACGCCTGCTTTCCGGACGGGGTCAATTGGTCACCCTGACCCGCTCCCCGAAATTTCCCTCGTTCTGATGTAGAGTTTGCTTAACCTTTCGAAGGGCCGTGCGGGATGATGAGAACTATGTGTCCGCTTTAGCGCGATAACACACCGCGCAGGCGGTATTGTTACCATCTGGAGTTCCGCTTCGGGACCACGGAGGCCGTATGAAATCTCCTGAAAATAGAGGGATGACCACGGTCTGCCGCAATGCGGTTTTACGCGCGTTTTGACATAACAGAATTTCGTATGTACCCTGCAATGAGCAACAAAAAGAGGCCCACGCAGGATTGAAGTCATCGTTACTGCTTAGTTCTAACATGCCGCTGTTCCCTTGCGAGGGGCGTATTCGCTCGCGGGATTGGGATGAGGTGGAGGAGTTTTGCCGCGCGACTTATATGCCGTATCACGCCGAACCACTGGAAAACGGGACAGTGCCCTCTGCGACCATGTATTCACAAAGGGCGGGCCGGGTAACAGCCTCTCGCTTCGCTTACGGAACAGGCGTTCACCTGCGCGATTTTGACCCGGAGGCGGGGAATGTGCTGGTGTTGACCACCCTGCGCGGCGCGGTCAGTCACCATCACGAGGCGCACCCCGCAACAACCTGCGCGGGCGACAGCTTTGTCGTCGATTGCGCGCGCACCGATTACTGGCTGAATGCCGATGCCGATCATCTGCAATTCAACTTCACCATCCCCCACGCATTGCTGGAGGAAACGGCGCGCAAATGGTTTGGTTTCGTGCCGAGCAACGCGCTTTGGACGCGCCGGGTACAGTTTGGCGGGGCAGGAAGTCGCTGGATGGCGCTGCTCGACTATGTGGCCCATTCCATCGGCGGCCCCGCATCCGACAAGAACGGCGACGTGACCGGACGACACCTTGAGGAAATGATCTGCCTGAACCTGTTGCAGGAATGGGCCGCGGGCGCAGGCATATCACTGGAAAACGGCGCGCGGGCAGCGGCGCCGCATTTTGTGCGCCGGGCCGAAGAGATCCTGACGGCTGAAGCGCGCGAGGCGCCCGCCATTGGCGACGTGGCGCAGCGGGTCGGGGTCAGCGCGCGCACGCTGTCCGAGGGCTTTCGCCGGTTTCGCGGCATGACCCCGCGCGCTTTTCTGTCGGACCGGCGGCTGGAGGGGCTGCGCGCCGACCTTCTGGCAGCGTCCCCCGAAACCACGGTGCTTGCCATCGCATCCGGCTGGACCTTTACCAATATGGGGGCGCTGGCGGGCACCTATCGCGCGCGGTTCGGGGAGTTGCCCTCGCAAACGCTGGCCCGCCGCTGAGTTCGCTTCCGAAACCGGACAGCCCCTTCCGAATTCGGACAGACACCGCATTCCTGATGGTTCTAGGCTGGAGGATAGACCAAAGGGAGGACCATATGACCAATCTGAAAAACAGTTGCGACGCCGTTCTGCGCGGAGTTGTCGAAGGGGATCAGCGCGTACCCGGCGTTGTGGCCATGGTAACAGACCGCGAAAGCGACATTTATTCCGGGGCGCAGGGCGAGCGGCGGCTGGGCGATGATCCGATGACCGAAGACACGGTCTTTGCCATTTTTTCCACCACCAAGGCCATTGCGGGCACAACTGCGCTGCAATGTGTTGAAGAGGGGCTGCTTGACCTTGACGCCCCCGCAAAGGAATACGCCCCCGCCATTGGCAAGCTTCAGGTCATTGAAGGTTTCGACGCCGCCGGGCAGCCCAAACTGCGCGCGCCCAAAAGCGATGTGACCACCCGGCAGTTGATGCTGCATACGGGGGGCTTCGGCTATGATTTCTTTTCGGAAACCTACAAGCGCATGGCAGAGGAACACGGTCAGCCCTCGGTCACGACAGGCACCCGCGCCGCCATCGAAACGCCGCTCCTGTTCGATCCGGGCGAGCGGTGGGAATATGGCACAAATATCGACTGGGTCGGTCAGGTCGTCGAAGGGATTCGCGGCAAACGGCTGGGCGAAGTGATGCGCGAGCGGGTGTTCGATCCCTTAGGGATGCACGACATTGCCTTCACGCGCGGCGACGACATGAAAGCGCGCACCGCCACGATCCACGCGCGCGGCGGTGATATGAGCCTTGCACCGATGGACGGCTTTGCTCTGCCCGACAACCCTGAAGTGGATATGGGCGGCCACGGCCTCTATGGCACCGTGCCAGAATACATGAAGTTCATCCGCATGTGGCTCAACGATGGTGCCGGCCCGAACGGGCGGGTGCTGAAGCCGGAAACCGTTGACTGGGCCTGCAAGGGCGCGCTGGTGCCGCCGCAAAAGGTGACGATGCTGCCCGGCGTGATCCCATCGCTGTCCAATGACGCCGAGTTCTTCCCCGGCCTGAAGAAGGACTGGTCCTATACCTTCATGGTCAATTCCGAAGAGGCGCCCACGGGCCGCCCGGCGGGGGCGATTGGCTGGGCCGGGCTGGCCAACAGTTTCTTCTGGATCGACCGCAAGAATGGCGTCGGTGGCTACTGGGCGACCCAGATTCTGCCCTTTGGCGACCCGGTGTCCTTCGTCGGCTATCTCGACTTCGAAACCGCTGTTTACAAGGCAATGGCCGGAGAAAAAGCCGCCTGATCCGACCTCAAGGAGCAGCCAGAACCGGGGCGCGGAGGGTACACGCTTTCGCGCCTCTTTTCAGTCAGGAGAGTATGCAGCAGGAGGACAGCAGATGCAGGAGCCGGTGTGCTGGCGTCGCCTGACGGATTTCGTTCCGGGGCGCGTGGATCTTTGCAGCGACGCGCTCGACTGGAAAAACGTGGCGCTGCGCAGCTATCAATATGAGGGGCAGGATGTGATCGTGCCCGCCATGCGGGATTTCCTACTGGTCGGATATCGCGCGGGAATAACGCCGATGCAGCGCCGGTTTGATGGCCGCTGGAGCCGCGAAACCCTCTTTCCCGGCGCGGCGTCCTTTCTGACCCGCGCCCAGACGGCCCACTGGACATGGAAGGAAACAGTGGATGTCACACACATTTACCTGTCTGCCGACCTGATGACAGAGGTCGCCTGCGAGATGTTTGATCGCCCGGTCGAGGACGTGAAACTGCAAGACGTGCTGCGCACCACCGATCCTGTCGTGACACATGCCATGGCCATGCTGGCGGGCGAAACGAAGTCTCAGGGTATGGGCGGCGCGCTTTATGTCGATGCGTTGTCACGCGGGCTGGTTATTCACCTGCTGCGCCACTACGCCACCATCCGTATGCGCAAAGCCCCGTCCGTTGGGCAGCTTTCCCCACTTCAAAAACGCCGGATCACCCGGTTTATCGCCGACCATCTGGACCAACAGCTTAACCTGTCCACGCTGGCCGCTGGGTTGTCCATAACCCCCTGCCTGTTTGCGCGGCACTTCAAATCCAGCTTTGGCCAGCCCCCCTATGCCTATGTCATGGCCCAGCGGCTGGAGCGGGCAAAAGTGCTGCTGCGGCGTTCTGACCTGCCGATCAAGCAGGTCGCTGCCGACTGCGGCTTTTCCGATCAGGCGCATCTGACGCGACTGTTTGGCCGTGCCTATGGCGCGCCCCCGGCCCGATACCGACGGGAGCACGCCTGAAACTCAGCCCGGAAAATGGATGACCGGCTTGATTATGCCGTCTTCCTTCTTGTCCATCATCTGCAGGGCTTTGTTGACGTCTTTAAAGTCGAAATGGTGAGTCGACATTTTTGTCGGATCGACGCGCCCATTGCGCAACAGCGTCATCATCCGTCCCATCCGGGCCGATCCGCCCTCACACAGCCCGGTGACGATGGTCTTGTTGCTCATCCCCACGCCCCATTCGGCGAGCGGGATTTTCACATGGTCGCCAGAGCCGTGATAACCGATGTTCGAGATTGTGCCGCCCGGGCAGGTGACCTTGATACAGGCCTCGAAGGTCGCCTGCGAGCCAACCGCCTCGATGGCACTGTCAATCCCACGCCCGCCGGTTATCTCCATGATCTTTTCCAGCGCATCGGTTCTGGTGAAGTTGATGCAGACATCGGCGCCATATTCCTTTTGCGCCAGTTCAAGCCGGCGGTCATCGCCATCAACGGCAATCAGCAGACCCGCGCCCAGCATCCGCGCCCCGGCAACCGACATCAGCCCCACGGGGCCGCAGCCAAAGACCGCACAGGAACCGCCCAACGGGATCGCGGCGTTCTCGGCGCCCATAAAGCCAGTGGACATCATGTCGGTGGTGTAGGCTGCCGCTTCGTCGGTCACGTCGTCGGGGATCAGGGCAAGGTTCGCCCTGGCATCGTTGACCTCGAAATACTCGGCCATGTTGCCGTCTTTCTGAAAGGTGAACTTGTAGCCGCCCAGCATTCCGCCGCATTGTGAAGGGACACCGTTTTGGCAGTTTTCGCACTGGAAACAGGGGGTGACAGCGTTGACCGCGACGCGCTGGCCAACCTTGAAACCCTCTACATTGGCACCAAGTTCATGGATGATGCCGACCGCCTCGTGGCCCAGACAGCGATCAACGATCTCGCCAAGACCGCCATGGATAGTATGCACGTCAGAGGTGCACACCAGCGCCAGCGTTGTCTTGACAATCGCGCTGTTTGGGCCTGCCTTGGGGACGGCACGGTCCTTGACCTCGGCGTCCCCCACCTTGTTCATCACATAGGCCTTCATGTTGTCCAAAGCCATTGGGTATTCTCCTGTTGGGTATTGTTGAATACAAGGGGCCGCCACCATGGGGCAGCGACCCGTCAGCGAGGATCACGCGATCTCGAAGCCCGCATAGCCACTGTCGGCTATCTCCTGACACTTCTTCTTGTAGGTGCCCGTTCCACCCGTATAGGACAGGAACCGCTTTGGCTTTCCTTCGATATTCGAGCCATTATACCAACTGTCTGTGTTGGCAAAGAGCGAGGCATTCACCAGTTCGTCGTGGTGGTTAATCCACTCCCGCTCGAACTTCTCGGTCGGCTCGATCACCGTTTTTCCCTTCTCGCGCATGAACCGGATGCAATCGGTAATCCACTCGGTCTGCTGTTGAAGGCAGGTGGTCATGTTGCATAGAGCTGCCGACGGGGCGAGGGGCGCGCCGGTCATGAAAAGGTTGGGGAAGCCATAGACCTGCATTCCGAGCGTCGTGCGGGTTTCCTTGTGCCATTCGTCGCGCAGGGTCATGCCATTGCGCCCGGTGATGTCGATGCGCGACATGCCGCCCGTGCCCGCATCAAAGCCCACCGCCATGATGATGACGTCCAACTCGTAGACCGAGCCATCCTCCAGCTTGATGCCTTCGGGCACGATCTCGGCGATGGGGTTGTCGCGCACCCTGACCGCCTCCACATGGGGCAGCAGGTAGGTTTCGAGGTAGTTGGTCTCAAGCGGCACGCGCACCTTTCCGAAGCCCGCGTCACCCGGCTGCGGAACAAGCGTTTTGATCAGCTCCGGATCCTTGAGGCGGGCCTCCATCTTCTCGCGCACGAATTGCGAAATTGCATCGCTGACCTCCTGCTCGAAGAACATCTCCGAGAAAGACGCCAGCCAGAGCTTCAGCGACCCGTCGTTGTAGATTTCTTCCAGCCGCTCAAGGCGCTGTTCGGGGGTCAGGTCGGCCCAAGCAACCTCGAAGTCATACTCGAAGCCGGTAAACGTGTTGGGCAGGGTCTCTTTCAACTCGTCGAAACGCCCTTTGTAGGCGCGCACCTCGTCGGGGCCGAACTTGGGGTTGCGCATGGGCAGTGAAAACTGCGGCGAGCGCACGAAGACCTTCAACTCAGCCACGTCGCGAGCGATGGTCTGGATCACCTGGATCCCCGTTGCGCCTGTGCCGATCACACCAACCCTTTTGCCTTTGAGGTCGAGCCCGCCTTTTGGGTAAAGCCCCGTATGCACGATCTCGCCACGGAAGCTTTCCTGCCCTTTGAAGCGGTTCGCCAGCGGCGCTGACAGCATCCCGGTGCAGCCGATGACAAACTGCGCGTCGTAGGTCTCGCCGTTTTCGGGCGTGACCAGCCAGCGGCCGGTGTCCTCATTAAATACGGCGCTTTTAACGCGGGTGTCGAACCGGATGGAGCGACGCAGGTCCAGCCGGTCCGCGATATAGTGCATCCAGCGTTCAATCTCTGGCTGGGCCGGGAAACGCTCGCTCCAGGTCCAGTCTTTGTAAAGCTTTTCATCAAAAAGATACTGATAAATATAACTCTCGGAATCGAATCGCGCGCCGGGGTAGCGGTTCCAATACCATGTGCCCCCAACATCCGATCCGGCCTCAAGCCCCTGAACCTCAAAGCCCTGTTCTCTGAGCTGATGAATTTGATAAAGCCCGGAAACCCCGGCCCCGATAACGATTGCATCTACTTTCCGTGTCACGATTGTCCTCCTCCTCAACCGTGCGGGGGCTGCGTAACCGGATGACCCTGCGCCGTTGCACCCCGCTGATAATCCAATGCTAGGGGCGCCGTTGCAGCGGGGTCTTGAATGATCGGGAGAGGTGTTTTGAACGAAACGGGCATTGCGATATGGCGGAGGGAACGGGACCCCCGTCGAACCTTCTCCACTTTCATACTACTTGATCTTTATGGCTATGCTCTTGCTCGAAGAACGCTCCACAAGACGGGCAAAACACATTCGTGATTTGATCGGCCAAAGTCTGATGATAAGTCAGCTGATATCCGTTCTTGAACAGCGTTGTCCTGCAATGATAGCAATGCGTACGTGTAGAAACCATTTCGCAAGACGGGCAGCTTATCGCCCAATACGTGTAGCCAGACTTGGTCTTAAGCCATTGAGTTTTTTCAGCAACATGCTTAGTGCCGCAACGCACGCATATGCTGTAGTGTGTATCCGTCAGTTCTGTCGGCGCGTTTCCAAGCGCGGGGAAATATGCCTGCAAATGAAGCGCAATCAAGCGCTTCAAGTTATTCGTCGACCGACTTGCTTGCGCACCAGGCGCAAGTCGGACATGTCCCCTCATGTGGTCTACGTTCGCCGTTTGGCCGTAATCACAGTCCTTCCCCCAATCCAACGGACTGTTAGGCGATTCCACTGTTCGACCCGCCGGCTGAAGAACAAATACGCGATCGCGATCGCCACCGTAGCGTTTGGCCTCAACCAAGGTTAGCAGCACATCTCCGAGCTCACCAACCTTCCAAGAATTTCGAAACTTAGCGTCCATGACCAACGCCGACTGAGCGTCCCAGTCTGAGGACGCTCTTGCGCGCGAGAAGATAGAGGTTCTGTCGAGGCTTCTACTAGTCCAAGCGTCCCGCTTGAAGCGCAGCCTGAAGTCGGGAGTTCGCCCATTCGGTAGGACTGGCTGAATATCGAGCTTGGCACAGAGATCAAACGATTCATGCTCCAACTCGATGGATACTGTTTCCCGATTGCCTGTTACGCCCCGAATAAGCAATTCCTGCCACCCGGCCTGAGGCACAAAGCGAAACTCTTCAATCAACACCAGTAAGATTTTGATCAGACACCAATGTTCGTAGAGTGCGCTCGCATGGAGGATCCCAATCCTATCAACAGCATCTAAGGTATCTTCGCCGAAACCCGCCCGATCTGCTAGTTCGCTGACCTTTCGAAACGCTGCAAGGCAAGCAGAGTATACTGGTGTCTGACTAAAACGCATTCCAAAGGGCATCTGGGGATCCGAACGGACCCCCATTCTGCCCCAGTCTCGATCTTGGCGGCTAAGTCGTTTCCAAGAGCGGTCCAATGCAGAGGCCGCCGAATTGCCGGCAGCAGCACGTTCCGAATAGGCGTTCGCCCGCAGTTCAGCAGTCCGCGCCTCCTGTTGAAGCTCAAAGCGCTCTTCACGCGAGAGCGGTGCAAGCCAGTCACTTTCTGCAAGGCGCGCCCGCTTACGAAGTTTTCTTCCAATTGCCTCCGATCGCGGCTCCACAGCAATTACTTGGTGAAGTTCGAGCAAGCGGCCTTGATCCTCTGGACCAATCGCCTGCACGCTCATGACGGCATCAATCTTATAGGTGGGTCGCAATGGGCGAGCGGCGGTAACTGCGGACGCTAACGCGTCGGGCAACTTGATGACCCAATACTTTATGCCACGGGAAGGGTCGTTTGTCGGCTTCCCGTCAGGCTTATTGCAAAAGAAAGTGTTACCGCCTTTGCCAAATGGTTTTCCTATTGAGATTTCTACGTGTCTTGCATCGGCAGGAAACTGCTCAGAATGCCACTCGAACAGGCCTCTGATCCTCTCTAAGGTTTCCTGCGCCTCTGCGAGTTGTCGGTCGAAGACGCTACTCTCAACCTTTCGATACTGTGTCGCCCGATACTCCTTACAGCGCTCAATTTCGCTCTTTGCTCTTTCTTCAAGGGTCTGCACCTGCCGTGCTGTTGCAAGCGCCAACTTCTCGGAGAGCTTTGCTGCCACTTGTACCATGTGCCGAATGTAGCGGTTTTCGGCGATATCGACCGTGACTTCTGCCTGCCGGCCCTGAAGCCTGTTTACTGAAGGATTCCGGACATACTGCCGGAACGACATCTGGTTCGGTCTCAACTTGGCGAGAACCTGCAGACCATGAACCTCATGAAGGTCGTGCGAAGGTCGATGCAGAACTCTTTCGACAGCTTCAGAAAACCGCTCAAGCGCATCAGCGAGCAAAAAATCAGCGCCATGTGGTCGTTGGTCGTGTCCGATCTCCCCCTTGCTTCCGCCAGGAACAGGTCGGCCACCCAAAACTGCTTTACCAGAACCAAAGCCAAGTAAAAGCCAGTAAAGGTCATTTTGAAAATCTCTTAAGAAATCCTCTAGTTCGACTCTGCCGAGGCCTGCAGCGACGTTGTTAAGGATGAGTCTTTGATCTCCAACCTGGATTTCGAACTTACCGATTGTCCGGTGTAGTTCGCATAGATGTCTCTTGCTGCGCTCGTGCCAAGGACCAGCTTCCACCCACCAAGTGTGCCCCTCAGTGTCTGAAACAGGCTGCATTCTAACATTATCTTCACCTGCGGTGACGAATACGGGTGTGTGCTCAGCTAATGAGTCATCCAATCGCATTCCTAGCACCGGATAGAGATCATGAAAGATCTCTGTCTCGGCACGCATTGTTCCGTCGCGTTCAATCTCGATCGGGATGGATCGCGGTGCAACCGTGACTGATTTCGCGGTTCCTGACGCCTTCCATCGCACGTCCAAGTATCGAAGCTCGACCAAAGGCATCAGCGCAACCAGTAGTTAGCGATCCCATTATTACCGTCAACGCCGGCGATCACTCGGTCGAGTTCAACAACGCAACTCTCGGGAACGGAGGAAAGATCGAGTTCTGTCATCGCTTCCGCAACGGCGTCGCGCAGATCAGACAGAAGCTCTGCCCGTTTCGTCCCACTTGGTCCCTGGCGGGTAGTGTCCAACACGAGCTTTGGGATAACCTTATGCAGCAAAACGTTGTTTAGCGCCTCTGGCGGCTCCACCCCAACATCTCTTGCGCGGTCTATGTAATGCAAGCTTTGACGTATAGCCCTGAATCCGAACTCGATTCCCAGCGGATCTAGGTATTCCCGGGCCAACCTCACAAGAAATTCGGTATTAGGATCGCTTGGATCAAAGCGCGGATAATCGGTTCTGGACCCAATTTCACTCGGAGGAAGGTACAAGGGAAGCGCGAGATCAAGGTCGGACTCTTCCACTTCGGCGTCAATCGCTGACCAGTCTTGGAGAACCGGGTTGCGAAAACGAACCACGTGGATCCGGTCCAACACCTTCGGAGATAAAAAATAGGTTGTCTCGTCAATGTTTATTGCGCCAATAATTCGTACGTTTGGCGGCATTGCAAGGGAGGTTGGTGTACGAATCTGCGCAGCCATCGCTCGCCGCAGACGCGCATGATGCTCTAGGATCGACTCCGCATCCTCGAAGCCACCGAGGCGGTGAAGAAGACGATTTGCTTCTTCATTTTTGAGTAGATCTTCGAGCGTGGCAGTTTCGGGGAGGCCGACACGCTTCCGGACTTCCTCTTCAATTGCAAGGAACAGGCCGTGGGAAACGACGGTATGCCGTTCCTCGTCAGAGGTGTAGAGCGTGATGTCCGGAACAGTTTCTCGGTTCTCAAGAAGGCTGAGAAAATCGGCGAAATAATGCTCTACTCGCGCAAGGTTCATCTCATCCAGAACAATAAAGTGCAGAATGTGCGGCTCACTTGCAGCAAGCTGTAGAGCCTTTAGGAACGGCGTCGACTGGTAGCTGCGTTCAATCGGATTGAAGTAGCCGAGCAAGTCTTCCGGACCCGTCCAGTTCGGCTTGACCGGGACGATTGTGCAGCGGCCGCCCAGCGACTCCGCCGTCGCTTTAATGAGGCTTGTTTTTCCTGAACCAGAGTCACCGGCAAGCACAAAAAGATCGTGCGTTCTTACTAAAGCAAGCACGTCGCGAAGCTGCGCTTGGCTGAACAACATTCCGCGTGCATACAGCCTCGCCTGAATGAAGGGTGCCAATCGTTCGAAATCGCCGCCGAAATCGGACTGGAAGCTGTGTCCTGGTTGTTCGGAATGCTCTCCGGAAGAAGGCAAAAGCACGGCTAGGTCATCTTCGTCAATTAGGCCAAGAGCAACAAGTCGACGTCCCTTCTGGTCGAGGAGATCGTTGAGGCGGCGGACGCGCGTTTCCATCAGGGCAATCTCTCTTTCACTTTTTTCTTGTAACGTCACGAGCTTCCGCTCTTCGCCCGCGACCGCGTGTCGGAGCCCGTTAAGAGCTCCACCGGCTTCGGCGGTCTCATTTTGAAGCACTCCAAGTTCTTCCTGAAGTTTTTCTCTTTCAGTTTTAATCTCGGCTTCAATCACGGACATTGCGGCGGCGCTAATAAGCCGAGGGCTCTCATCACCGATGATAGCCGGAACCCAGTCTTCCGGAAGCTTCCGAAGCAACCGAAGCGAACCTCTTCTAACGTCGCACTTGTGGGGATTTTTATGCTTTTCGCGCTCGCGATTTGAGGAAAGCTCGAGCTCTGCAATAGCCCAAATCTCTTCTTTCGCGCCACTTACATCTGGTTCAAGCCGGGAGACCTCGGGAGGCGGCACGAAAGCGCTCGCTGGACGGCCAGAGACATCTTCAGGATACACAAAGCCAGTTGCGGAACGAGGGTGTTCTAGATGCTCAAGGAAAAATATCTTCTTGCCATTCGATATTTCTCGGCCCTTTAATTTTCCAATGGCAAGTAAGGGATCATCAGCCGCGCACCCCCAAGCCTGCCGAAGCTCGTCCAATCGAAGGCGATCAACTTCGGGCCCCAAGTCCTCCATTCGTAGAGATCTATTTGTACCGGTTTTTGTATTCACAATAGGCTGTCCGTCGAGATCTGCGCTCTTCAAATGTCTTTGCTGGCTGCATTGGGCGCTCGCGAAGGATCCGAAAGACCAACAGCCGCTTTTACCAAATAGTTAGCTGGCGGTCTATGAGCATGCAAGTAGCTTCCCGCCACTGACACGGAAGCCGTGCCTGTCATGTTTGGAGGATGCGTGCATTGCTCTCGCTGTTGCAGGCGGCTAGCCACAGAAAATCGTCGCTATCTGCTTAATTGCCGCGCCTGCTCCCGCATCACAGCGTAGTCGGCCATCATCTCGACAACAGACGATCCGTCCGGCAGCATCGCCAATTCTTCGGCCGCCCTTGCCTGAAACTCCCGACTATAGTCGGCGACCGGCGGGCATATCGCCACGCTGCGTGTTTTAAAATCCGCCGTCGCGCAGCCGCTCAGCCAAATCGCCACGAGACCGAGGACGACGCGCCGCCGCATCGAGCATCCGTTGTTGTACGTCATGGGTCTTCTCCATGGTCTCGAGCCGCTCAGCCAGCCGACCGGCGCGCTCGCCGGAGCGGCGCAGGGTAAGCAGGAACAGAAGGATCGTGATGGTTGTGACGGCGTAGCGGAGCGCTGTGCGTGCCCATGCCGGTCCGGCGAGCGAAGCGACAAGACCACCGATCATCGCTGCCCCCGCTTCCAGTCGTCGAACCGAGCATAGATCGTGACCGCAATACCGCCGAGCGCGACGGCGATGAACACCCAGCGGAGCGTGTCGAGATACGGCACGAGCGGCAGGATGGCGGTCTGGGTCTCTGCCAGGACGCCTTGCGCCACCTCGATCCCGGCTGCGCCCAACGTTGCCACGCCAGCCGCGCCACCACCCTTCATGGTGCGGCTGTCGGCCAGCGCTTCGCGCGCTGGTGGAGTTTCTTCGGCGAATGCAGTCGCGCGGACCGGGAAGCGCTCGCCCCATTGGCGCGTGGGGCCGAGATCGACATGCATGAACCCCGACCGCGGATAAAATCCAAACCCGAGGAAACCAACCGCACGTGCCGCCGTCTCGAACGCCGCCGGATCGTGGTTAGACATTGCGATATCAAAGGCCGCACCGTCCATGTGCTTCGACCGGGTTGCGCCGCCGACGGAGCGGTTGTGTTCGGGACTGCGATAGGCAGGCCGGACGATCAGCGGCTTGCCCAGCCGGTCGCGCAACGCCTGCAGCTTGTCCCGCGCGGGTTCATTGATCAGCAACTTGCCGGTGCCGCGGCAGGCGATTTCGGCGGGCGAGAAGTTTGGCCAGCGCCAGGCGTTTTCCGGCACGTCACGCCAGTGGTCGTAAAAGGTCGTGGTCATGATGTCCTCCAGAAATGAAAAACCCGCCACAAAGGCGGGTGCGGGTTGGTTTGGCTGACAGATCGGGATGGGCCGCAGCTACGGTGCCCCTCCGAAGATATTCAGCTTGATCGCGATGCCCGCCAGCGCGTCAGTATCACGCCGGTTGTGATCATTCGGGTGGCAGTATGCATCGCGGTGCGCCGCACCAGCCGCATGCAGTCGAGCAAGGATTGCAGGTCGCGGATATCGAGCGCCGCTTCTTCCCCATCAAGCCCAACATCGGCGAGCGCACGCTTGGCGCCTTTCTCGGCAGCGTGTGCCAACATGGCCTCGAACTCGGCGTCGGGCATGCGCACGAAGTCCTCGGATCGGGGTGGTGTCATGGGGCAATCCTCCCCCACTCAGCCGACCTTGCAGCCCCAGAAGGACGTGTGATCCGCCGCGAAATACCCATCCTGCGCACGGAAACACCCCTGCAGCTCGACGGTATCGCCCGCCGTCAGCGGCACCATCGTCTGCAGCCAAATCGCCGTTGCTCCCGAGACATGCGCCCCACTGATCTCGCCGTAGGAACCCCGGATTTCGGTCGCACCGTTCAGCACCAGCCGACCACGCATCCGGGCCGAGGTGCTGGAATTGACCTTGTAGAGCAGCGTCGCGCCGAACTGGTAGGTGCCGTCCGCTGGTGCCACGAACCGGTTGTTCGCGGCGTCGAAGGTGCCCTGATCGTTGTAGTCGGTGTTGTTAATCGCGATCTTCGTCCAGGCACCAACGCCAACGTAATTGTCGTAATTTGTGTAGGCCTTGAAGCGCGGCAGTCGCGGCTGATCGACGATCCCGGTGGCGTTGTCGACGCTGAACCCGTCGAAGAAAGTGCTGCCGTCAGGAGAGACCGCCAGCCGGAACTTGTCCGAGCCGAACAGCCCGACCAGCGCTTTGGTGATAAAGCCGGTCTGCAGCGTCAGGCCGAGATCGTCGCCTTCGGCCTCCTTGTTCATCGTGTAGAACAGATCGCCAGTCCCGCCTTCGGCCACCGTCTTGGCGGTCCAGAGCGCGGCATTGAGCTTGGCCGAAAACGGGTTGGCCGGATCGGCGGTCGTGCCCAGCCCCAACAGCGAGAGGTTCTGCAACGCAGCAGGCGTGGTATCGATCCAGCCCGCGCCATCGTAGACCAGCAGCACAGCCTCGTCCTCGATCCATGCCCGCCAGCCGGTGCGCGGCGGCAGGCGTAGCCAGGCGCCATCCGTCCAAAGTGCCACGTTCAGGTCCCATCCCGCCCAGTCACCCGTCGCGCCCGCGCCGACGATGTAGCGATCACCATCAGTGGGGCTGGCGGGCGGCGCCGCCAAATCCCGGTCGAGAATAGAGAGCTGGACAAGCCCATCAAGCAGCTTCAGCGCTTCATTATGGGTGACGTGCTTCTGGGCCTGCGCCGCAAGGATGTAGGGCAACAGGAGATGGGTCGTGGTGTCGGACATGGGTTCCTCAGAATGTGAGCGTGACGGTTTTCGGCGCGCCCCGCCCTACGAGGGCGGAGAGCTGGAAGATGCGGATATCGAGCGTGTCGCCGGGGCCGAGCAGCGCGCCCCAATCGGCGGTCTGCTGGGCGGCAGTGTAGACCGCGCTGGTGGAGGCCGTGCTCAGCACCCGTTTCACCGCCGCGCCGTCTAGGATCTCGACCTCGTAAGCCTCGAGTTCCTCGGAGAGCGGCACTTCCAGCCCGCCCCAGCTGTCCGCCGCCAGCGCACGCGACCGGCGTATCCAGCGGATGATCAGATCGCCGGGCGTGCGCGGTCTGCGCCATGGCTGCTCGACATGGGCGACAGAGAAGGGTCGCAGTCCGACGCCTTCGGACGTAAAGACCTGCGCGACGTAGGTCTCATCACTGACCGGTTTCGAAGCCGGGCCGATGCGCCAGTTCCACGGGAGGCCGAGATCGGCTTCGGCGATGGGCAGGGACGCCAGCACGGTGTCCAGCACGACCACCCGCGCACCGGCGGGCGCCGGGTTGCCCATGGCGCCCTCGGTGCCGCGCTGGCCGCGCAAGAGCCGGGTCAGCCGATAGTGCCCGGGACCGATCAACTCGGCCGCACCCGCCTGCACGATTTCCCAGACGCCCGGCGCAGACTCCACAGCCAGTGCATTGGCACCGCCAAACAGGGTCAGATCCGTGACACTTTCCAGCGTGCCCGACTGCAGTTCGATGACCAGCGTGTTGCCGAAATCGAAGCGCGAGATCGGCCCCGGCCAGAGATCCGAGACCAGCGTCCCAGTCCGAGCGCGCGTCCCGAAGCTGGTGAGCAGCTCGAACCCGTCCGTAGACGGGCTGCGGAACACTGCCATCTCGCCGGGCCATGGCTTTGCTTGGGCGGCGATGAGGGGCCGGTGCGCGGGCTGATTCTCACGCAGCTGCGGCAGATCCAGCAGCACCGCCTCGGGGGCGCCGAACACGACCGCCTTCGAGAGTGAGGATGGTCGCGGCGATCCGGGTGGCAGGTCGTAAGCCTCGCGATCCTGACGGATGGCTTCGATCCCGCGCGCATCGGCATCGGCGACGGAGACCAGCCGAAACTCTGTCAGGCGCCCATCATGTTCCAATGTCACGACATCGGCCGGATCCAGCGCCAGCCGCGAGGGTGGCAGACGGAATGCGGCTGTCTCCCGCCCGGCCCAGGCTTCCATCAGCGCGCGGCGGCAGCGCCGCTCGGCCTCTTCTGGCGGAACGGCCATCGGGAAGACCTCCGAGGCGATCCGGGTAGTATCGACGGTGATGCGGCGCGCCTCGACGAGGGCGGCGTCGTAATCCTCGTCAGCCCGAGCCACCTGCCATTTCAGGGCCTGCGGCAGTTCGGTTTCTTGCGCGCGGGTGAGTTCCAGCACGTCGCCTTCACGCGCGGCAACCAGATCGTCCGGCGAGACGCGCGCCACCGCCCCCTGACCCCGCATGACAAAGCGGATCATGCCTTCCGCTTCGACTGCATCGAAGCCGAAATGCCGGGCCAATGTGGTGATCGAGGCGCGCGGGCTTTCCAGCGCCGTGATGGCATAGCCCTCGACCGCGCCCCAGAGGCCGGTGACGTCGATCCGGGACTCGGGCAGCCCGGCGCGCAGGCAGAGGTGGCGGACCAGCGCAGCCAGTGACACCGCGCCGAGGCGGCCGGTCAACCAGTGCCCCAACCGCCAGTTTGCCCCGTCGCTCCAGACATCGGTGAGCGCGGGAAAGAACGGATAGGGCCGCGCGTCCCAGGTCCAGGCGGCGCATTCAGGGACATCGACCATGCGGTCGCCGTAGACCGAGGAGACCGGGTCGTTCGCGGTCTTGCCCCACCAGAGATATGTCGCCTCAAGATAGGCGCGCTGGATCGCATCGTCGCGCCAGCCGCGGGAAAAATACGGCGTGAAGCTCTCCGACGATTTCGGATCGAAGAGGACATTGGGCTGGTTGGTGCCACGGTCGATGGCCGGGCAGCCAAGCTCGGTGAACCGGATGGGTTTGGACTGCGGCACCCAAGCTGTCGGTGTCGTGCTTTCCACCCCGCCCGGGCGGTCATGGTGCGGGCTCGACCACCAGCTGCGCAGATCCTTGCTGCGGAACACCCATGGCTTTCCGGCGCCATCGGTGATCGGCGTGCGCACCTGCATCGTGCGGTCGGCCGGGCTGGCATAGAACCAGTCGAAGCCTTCGCCACCCGCGATGTTCGATTGCAGGTAGGCGCGGTCATGGATCGCGGGCCAGCCTTCTTGCGCATCGAGATGCCCGAACCCGTCGTGCCAGTCGGAGAGCGGCATGTAATTGTCGATGCCGATGAAATCGGTGTTCGCGTCCGCCCAGAGCGGATCGAGATGGAAGAACACGTCACCGCTGCCGTCCTGCGGCTGGTGCCCGAAATACTCCGACCAGTCGGCGGCATAGCCAAGGCTCACACCCGGTCCGAGGATCGAGCGCACATCGGCAAGCAGATCCCGATAGGCCTGCACCGCCGGATAGGTGCTGGCCCCGGAGCGGATGGTGGTGAGGCCGGGCATCTCCGAGCCGATCAGGAAGGCATCGACCCCGCCAGCCGCCGCGCAGAGATGGGCGTAGTGCAGGATCATGCGGCGCAGGCCCCGGTCACCGGACGCGCCGGTCCAGCTGACGGTCTCGCCGGAGACCGCGAAGTCGGACGGGCTGGCGCTGCCGAACAACGCCGCAACCTGGCTTGCGGCCGAGGCTGTCTTGTCCACCGATCCCGCGTAGCCCGCCGCGGGCGAACAGGTGATCCGGCCACGCCATGAGAATGCGGGCTGGCCCGTCCCGGCGGCGTTGTCGGAATACGGGTTCGGAAGCGTGTTGCAGGGCGGCACATCCATCATCAGGAACGGGTAGAAGGTGACGCGCAGCCCGCGCGCCTTCATTTCCTTGATCGCCTGCACGACGGCAAAGTCAGACGGCGTGCCGCCATAGACGGGGCGGTCCTGATCGTCACGGCTGACGAGATGGGCGGCAGACCGGCTCACGCCATTCACCGACCACGTCTGCGGGCTCGTGGTCTTCGCCGAGACTTCGACGCCCGGTCGGATCGTGCAATCGCCCGCGCGCAGATCATCTCCGAACCAGGCCACGACGAGCGAAACGCTCTCAACCGCCGGTGCCATGGCTTGCAGACGGTCGAGCGCCACCACCATGTCTGCGGTGTCGGGCAACGCGTTCAGGTTCTCGGGAACCTGCGCGCCGCCGCCGCCCTTGCGGATCCCTTGCGTGGCATAGGCGAACTCGCCGGATGCCGGGATCAGGGTCACCGCCTGTGTCAGCCCCTCGGCGGTGTCCGGGTCGGCAAGAGGCCGGAACACCTCGAAAGAGAGCTGCGGGATGCGGTTGCCGTAATCGCCAAGCGGCAGGTCTTCGAAGACGACATAGGCCGTGCCGCGATAGGCCGGTGTGCGGGCCATGCCCATCTTCGCCGCGATGAACGGGTCCGCTGCCTGAGTCTCGTCACCCGGATACCAGCGCCAGGTGATGCTCGAGAGGTCCATGGGCTTGCCGTCGGCCCAGATGCGGCCGATGCCGGTGATCGGCCCCTCGCAAAGTGCGACGGCAAAGGAGGCATGGTAGAGATACTCGGTGGTCCTGACCTTGCCACCCCCGCCACCCTTGCCGCCGCCCTGCGTGGTGATCCTGCTCTCCTCGCGGAAATCCGTGGCCCAGATGATATTGCCGCCGATCCGCATGCGGCCATAGACACGCGGGATGACAGCGCCCTCGGTGGCGGATGTGATGCGCAGATTG
>PDWJ01003090.1_pt1 | contig 20103 bp, 18 predicted proteins | sample 1430881 | NCBI WGS metagenome assembly PDWJ01 (sample SAMN01162460, study PRJNA174530) | Oral metagenome, whole genome shotgun sequencing project. | biome: Marine environment; feature: Marine mammal; material: Swab sample of the gingival sulcus; isolation source: swab sample of gingival sulcus...
CTCTTGTGGAGAGGGCCAGGGGCGGGCATACATTGCATACCACGGCACGTCTTTTGGGTCAGTAAAATACCGAGCAGCGAGCCATTGGCCGTCCCCGCCTGTATATGGGTCTTTTAAGCCGAGGCGATATCGAGCATCATTATTCCAATAGGTTAAGTTAAGACATTTTCCCTCATCCCCAAGGGCAGCTCCATCAATGGTTGTGTCAAGTCTCTTGGCATAATCCAGGGGCATATCAAAGAAGACAAGGACATTTCTCAAGCCTAATCTTGGCTGGAGTTTTTCGTCTTGAGCATTCTCTTTTCTATTCCCTCGAATGATAAAAAGATGACCCAGTCCAATGGTTACTTCCCTGTGTCCGACATTTTCGCTGTCAACCTTATACGAAAAAACATCCATGCCATTGGCACATTTGGGTTTTGCGTCATCACCATACACATTGCTTGTGATAAGATTGCAGACATCAATACCTGCTGCTCTGAGGGCCGTTTTAATGTTTTGTCTGCGAGATAGGGGCGTTGTGCCTGGATTGTAATTAACCATAGAATCAAAAGGAAGAAAATCCGCATAGCCATCCGGGTTGGCACTGCTTCCTCCGTTCGCTTTTCCATCTCCCAGAGGATAGCCTGTAGCCTTGTAGTAATCATTGAGTATGGTCTGCCATTTGAGGAAAAAGGTCTGCTCCACCTTGGTATTTTTGGCCGAGTAGACAAGGTCACGCCCCTTCATCACCGAGGCCAGGATAATGCCAATGATGACCAGGACAATGGATAGTTCAATGAGGGTAAAACCGTGGTCATGGGTGGTGGGTAGCTGTTTCATGTTTTCTTCCTCGTTTATGCCCCCTGCAAGGAGACAGCACATGCCCTTTGCAGAGGGCGGGATAGATACGTTTGCGGTGTTAGTAATCAAGGATAACGCCTACAACGAAATAACGGTCTAAAATAGGATAGGTTGTTACGGTAACAATATTTTGTGGAGAGGGCCAGGGGCGGGCATATATTGCACGCCTTTGCTTGTCTTCTGGCCAAAGAAAATATTTAGCGATGGCTTCGCCGTCGCCGCCACTGGCTGCATATGGGTCTTTTAAGCCGAATTGATATCGAGCATCATTATTCCAATAGGTTAAGTTAAGACATCTTCCCTCATCTCCAAGGGCAGCTCCATCAATGGTTGTGTCAAGTCTCTTGGCATAGTCCAGGGGCATATCATAGAAGACAAGGACATTTCTCAAGCCTAATCTTGGCTGGAGTTTTTCGTCTTGAGCATTGTCTTTTCTATTGCCTCGAATGATAAAAAGATGACCCAGCCCAATGGTTACTTCCCTGTGTCCGACATTTTCGCTGTCAACCCTATACGAAAAAATATCCATGCCATTGGCACATTTGGGTTTTGAGTCATCACCATACACATTGCTTGAGATAAGATTGCAGGGGTCAATACCTGCTGCTCTGAGAGCCGTTTTAATACGGGTTCTACGCGTTAAACCCATGTCTGGGTCAGGATTAGTGCTTACCTCATCAAACGTAATATAATCCGCAAAGGAATCTACTGCGGCATCAACTCCTCCATTTATTGTGCCATCTCCCAAAGCATACCCTGTGGCCTTGTAGTAATCATTGAGAATGGTCTGCCATTTGAGGAAAAAGGTCTGTTCCACCTTGGTCTCTTTGGCCGAGTAGACAAGGTCACGCCCCTTCATCACCGAGGCCAGGATGATGCCAATGATGACTAAGACGATGGACAGTTCGATGAGGGTGAAGCCGTGGTTGTGGGTGGTGCTGATTGGCTGGTTCATGGTTGCTTCCTCGTGGCAGGTTGGTGGGTACTGTGCCCCAATGGCGTTGGCATCATTTTCAGGCGGCAAAATGTAACATTTCAAGAGTTACTCCTTTTTTCGACTCTTCTCGGGCAAGCTCAAGTAATTTTCGGTTTATATTGCTAGAAATGTATTCTTCCCCACAGTTTGTGCATATTTCTGAGGGAACACGCTTAAACACCAACGTAGTGTTATTTTTTTCTAAAACTATAGTTGAAAATCCTTTTTCAGTTTCTCCGTTACGACAAATTGCACATTTCATTTGACTCTCCTGGTAAAATTATCTGACCATTTGAGAGGATCAGGTTTGTATGTTGTAATTATAACAATAATTTTTTCAACATTGTTCACAGCCAATACAACGTGAATAGGACTACCTTTTGGATTCGTACCGTTTATTAAGAAGCTTGGTAGGGGAAAGTCATCTTCGTATTGCTCAATAATTTTTCCTTCCCATATAATTTTTTCAACAGTTTCCTCAAAGATACCTCTTTGAAACATTCTTTGTGTTGCATGCATTCTATATTGTATTTCATATTTTTCAATCTTATCATTTATAAAATCATATAATTTGTTCATTTGATGATCACTTCATTAAATCTGTCCGAGTTATTACAGTTCCTTCAGAAATTGCTGTGGGTAAGTAAATTTTTGGCTCATCGCTGTTTCGTGGGTGATTGATCGTCCCTTGAAGATAGGGCGTTCTCATAATAGCAAAGCGATAAGTGATTAACAATGCCAACTAATCAAGCATGACTCCTACCTGAAAAAGATGATTCCTGGCCCCTGCATCTGTGGGCCAGTTTTGTAATTTTTTGTTTCCAGAGGCAGTTGGGGCAAAAACGGTTCCCTGGACAGGGATGTCGGTATAGAGCGTTGTATTGTCCGTGCCGTCCTGGGAAAAATTCAAGCAGCTTCCAGATGCCCCGTCCACAGAGCCGTCCAGGGTGGCATCCAGCCGCTTGGCATGGGAAATAGGAAGATTCACAAAGACCAGAAAATTGCGTTTTCGTTCGCGGCCATCAGCATGTACAATCCCATAGCTTCCAAAACCCATAGTAACCTCTGTTTTACCGATAAATTCATTGGCAAGTTGATACGCAAACGGATTGAAATTTTCGTTACACAGAGGCGTGGATTCGTCCCCGTACACATTGCCTTTGAGGAGCGTACACGGGTCAACACCAATGGTTTGCAAGGCGGCCTTGATTCTGGAACGCGTATCTTTTTCTGGGGTTGTGATACCAGTGTTCAGGTAGATGCCATCCACATACCCGTCCGGCATGGTTTCATTGCCCCCATTGCGTTCGCCATCGGCAAGATGTTCTCCCGTGGCCTTGAGATAGTCGTTTGTCAGGGTGATCCACTTGGTAAAATAGACATGCTTTTCATGGGTCTCCTGGGCGCTGGAAATAATATCCCTGCCCTTCATAACTGAAGCCATAATGATGCCAATGATAACAAGTACCAAAGACATTTCCACCAGGGTAAACCCTGTGTGATCTGAGCGTTGGGGAGATATGGTCGGCATAAGCAATCCTGTGGAGAAGGTCTCTGGTAGAGGGTTAAGCTGGGAAGGGCAAGCAATCCATTCCCGGCAGGTGTCGTGTTCGTCAATGCGTATGAAAGAATGATGCCACTACGATACAAACGGTTCCATCTATCAGCCGAGGTTGGCCCGTCCTGTGGGGTGATATGAGGAAAGGGCGTTTCGTTTTGCAATTGATTGGTTGTGGAATAACAATTGGCAGTACGTGTCGTCATCCATGATGTTGTTGATGTATCGTTTAATCAGTATATCCGTCTTGTTGCGTTGAGTGGCAAGTGGAGTGAACCCTGGGAAACGAGGGGTTATGCCTTCAGTGGGACATTCGCATGTATTCGTTCGGAGATTGAGTAGATTGTTTCGATATCGAATACTCTTCCGAATTGAGGAGTCCAATATCGCCCATGTGCTAACCAATGTCTATATTTTAACGAACCCTTAAAATCAGAAATGATTTGTTGAAACTCTGGGTATTCTTGTTGCCAAACTATCAGTATTTATTTTGTCCACGCATCCGAAAAAGAATCAGGGTCAATATCAATATATTTCATTGCCGGAGGGGCAGTTGCTATTTTCCAGATCCATTCTTGTGTCATGCTGCCTTGCCTATCTTCTCCATTTCCTTTTTCAGACTCATGTTCTGATTTGATGGCAACCTTTATCTGGCCCCCTTTTGATGATTCTGGCACAAGGATAAACTTAACTTTCCCATTTTTCCCTCTCATATCTACACGTCCAGCAGCACCGATTATACGTGTCCCGACTGGGTCTAAAACAACTTGTTCGTTGGCGATTCGCAAAATCATTTTTTTGGTCGTATATATACCGATATGTTCTTCATTCATTTCTTTATCGAGGTATTGTATAGAGACTGCATCTTCTTCAAATTCCTTGAGCCAAGAATCTATATGTAGGTAAAGCTCATTTAATTTGACAAGCCACTCATCTTTTTTCTTTGTCCAATCAATTGCATTCGATTGTTCAGTTCTTTTCTTCCCTGCAATAAATGCCTGTAAATCTTTTTTGCCCATGGTATTTTCTCCTTTCCGATGCTGACTCATGCTGCGAGATGATATTGGGAAGGTGTATTTCGTTTTGTAATTGATTGGTTGAGGGAAAACGGTTGGCAACCCGTTCCCAGCAGGTTTCGTGTTCGTCAATTAGTAGGGTAGAATGATACCAACCGTGTACAATCGGTTACGTCTGTCAGCTGAGGTTGCCCAGTCCTGTGGGGTGGTATTTGTGAGGTAATGTTCACTGTTAAATGGAGATGTCGTTGAAAAATGCGTGGGAGAAGATGTCCAGAAGGCAGGTGTCACTGTTGCTGTATTGAGGTTGACATCTGGATGCATTTCAATGCCATTAACAGGATTGGAAAGATTAAGACATTGCCCGGAAGCCCCGTTCACAGTACCGTCAAGAGTAGAATCAATGCGTTTGGCATAGGCAAGGGGAACGTTTTCAAAGATCAGGGCATTTTTGCGTCGCAGTTCTGGTGTACCGCCTGGAATCGGACTTGGAAAGGTGAGGAGAACATTGACCCACGCCACATAGGTTCTCACCTTACCGCTAAATTCTGAATCAAGGAGGGTTTGGAATGGATTGTAGCCGTCAGGGCATTTCCAAGTGCCGTCGGTTATATCGTTGAGCGGGGTTTTGACCAGCGAGCAAATGTCTATCCCTACGGTACTCGTTGCATTAAAGATAGCATCACGAACGTTAGGCCGACCAGAAAACACGTTGTCCATATACCCGTTTGTCGTATGAAGACCGCCATACTTGGGGCCGTCACCCAGGGGGCGTTTGACAGCCTTGTAGTACTCGTTGGTAATGGTAAGCCATTTCATAAAATAGCTTTGTTCCTGCCGTGTCTGCTCTGCACTGGAAAGAAGGTCCCGTCCCTTCATAACCGCAGCCAGGATAATACCAATGATAACCAAAACAATGGCCATCTCCACTAAGGTGAACCCTGAACGGGTTGAGCGTTGGGAACGTATGGTCGTCATAAGCAATCGTATATTGTAATGACAGGAACAATCAGCAATTTTTCATCTTCTGCAGCAGTAACAAGAAACTGGTTGATAGAGACACCGTCAGATTTTGCTTGTTCTTTAATCGTTTTATGAAGAGACGAAGGAAGTCTTAACGTTAGAGTGCTATTTTATACCTCATCAATGATAGAGAGAAATTCTTTTGGGGTTACAGCTTGTATCCCAAAAGTTTGAAGGTTCGAAAAATCTTTCAAATTGTACGAACATGAGGCCGACCAGAAAAGATATTGCATGAGAACGTTGGGCATGGAAGGACACAATCAAGTCCTTCCATGCAGGGTGGTTAGAGGGTGTGGGTTAGTAGTCCAGCACGATACCAACGGTAAGCAATTGGCCGCGTTCACTGGCTTGCGTTGGCCAACTATAAGGATAGTTAGTTGTTGCACTTATGGCAGCTGTGCCACCTAAACCTGTAGTAGTGGTAAGACGCGCTGGGTTTGCTGTCAGGGAAACGACCGGGCCGTTACCTAAGATGTTAACATTCGTACTAGGAGTAAGAGCGTTCTCTGTAAGATTCAGACATTTCCCAGCCTTGCCGTTTACTGTGCCATCAATCGTGGAATCAAGTCGTTTGGCATATCCAACGGGAACATTAAAAAAAGCAAGGACATTTTTCCTGCGAAGTTCCGTTCCAGTTCCTGCAGCATCTGGAAATTCGAGATTGTAATTACACCAGCCCACATAGACTCTAATTTTACCAGCAAAATCTGTGTCGATCATTGTTTGAAAAGGATTTAAGTTGTCAACACATGCGTAAGCCGATTGTGTCAAGTCATTGAGATTGGTTTTTACCAATGAACAAGGATCAACACCTACGGTGTTTGTTGCATTGAATATCGTATTGAAATTGTTCGGTCTTCCACCAAAAATATTGTCGCAATAACCATCACTGCCTTGACCACTCAAACCACCATTTTTGTCGCCGTCCCCCAAAGGACGTTTAACAGCCTTGTAGTAGTCATCCGTGATGGTAAGCCATTTCATAAAATAACTTTGTTCCTGCCGTGTTTCTTCACTGCTGGAAATAAGATCCCGGCCCTTCATAACCGCTGCCAGGATGATGCCAATGATGACCAGGACAATGGCCATCTCCACTAGGGTAAAACCCTGTTGCTTGTTGTGTAGACGTTTGTTGTGCATGGTGCCTCCGTAATATGAGGGTTGGTAAAAAGGTGATGGGTTTGCCCATCTTTATACGAAAACCATCAGGTTTTACGCGCTCTTGAGTTTGCTCCTCACTTGCTCTGCGGAGAGGGAGGGGGCATTAGGTTGAAGGTGTACAATGGGTGTAACAAATTCGTGTCGTTTGGGGTTGGGTGACGTGATGTGTTATACTTTTACATATGGGATAATATGATCTCTGTTTGTTCTATATAATGGCAATAACATTCTATGATCATTTGTTAAAATATAATAGTTTGAGACAAGTTTTATTAGGGAGTTATCAGTTATTCCAAACTGCAAAAAAAGTTCCTATTCACAATCCTGATCTATATCAACATGTATTTTCTTAAAATGAGAGAACAAAGTTCTAACAACTTCGTATGCGAGTATTCTTGCATAGCCTTTCAAATCAATTAATTTGGAAACCTCGGTAGCAATATATGGAGTTATAAAAACATCGTCATAATTATTCATGATTTGTAAAATATTATCATAATCAGATTTATCAAATGCATTGAGCCGCTTTGAGTTACGTATATGCCTTCCTCATTCAATGGCACCTATAACTAATAATAAGAGAAGATTCGTATCTATTATTAAATTTTTTGACATAATGAACTACTTCTCGTTTTTAAATCCTCTAAAATCACCTGTCGTATAGTCAATTAAAAATTTTTTATATTTTCTACGATACCCCATAATTTTTACAAGTTGGGATAAACCGTTTTCCTGGTTGGTACCGTCACCATTGTGAGATACAGAAGGGTCTTCCCCTCTTAGATCATAGCTTAACGTAACCTCATATACTTTTTGGTCATCAGATAATACAGCACTTTCCAGAGAAATATTCTGTGAATCTGGAATAAATGCCTTTACCTTGTTCTTTGCAACACGAATGGCATCCTCAAAAGTGGCCATGTATTTTCCCATTACCTCATGAACTGATTGTTATCCACAATCACCAGGTTGCAGGCTGAAAATTGTCGTCATTGAGTATTTGCATAAACTCCCCATGCTGGGCCAGCACAAAGAGTCCTTTTCTGTAAGCATACTTATCAATGCCTTCGGGAATGACCATTGCTGCCACCGCCCCCATGACCCGATGATTGGCATACACCTGAAAATACTTCTTAAATTGTTCCAGACGCTTCAGGTGGTCGTTGACATCTTGTAGGCAGAGTTTGCTTTTACATTCCACAAGCACGATCTCGTTTCCATTTTGCACCATCAGATCAATTTCAATCCGATCGTCACCATCGGAAAAGGATATATTCTGTGCCGTGGAGTGAACGTCTATCCCCCGCTCTCGAAACAATGCCGCCACACCTGGCCTGACCATCTCTTCCACAAATTCTCCCAGCCGATTGCCCAGTTTACCCACCTTCTTACTGGTTTCCTTGATCTGCTTGTCTGTTGCACGAATCGTTTCTCTGAGTTGACGGTCAGTTTCCTGCATTGTTTTTCGGAGTTCTTTGAACTCCCCGGCGCTTTCCTTGGCCCATTCCTTGAGTTGACGGTCCGTCTCCTGAATCTTTTTATCTGTTTCCTGGAACTTTGCGTCGGTTTCCTTGTAAAGGTTCCAAATTTCCTGAAAGGCTAACTTAATATCCCCAAAGGTTGCTGCGTTTTCCATGTTCATACGAAACCTCCTTGTGGGTGGAAAAAAGGAGCATATTGAGGTGTGGAAGCCTTTGTTCACATGCCGTTATTTATGAAAGGTTGCCTGCAACCGGCGGCCCATCTGGTCGGTGGGGAAATCTTGAACATAGGCCTCGTACAAGACACGGGCCTGGGCTTTTTTGTTTTGTCCCAAAAGGGCCAGGATGAGATTAAGGCGTGACTCCCGATCTGCCGGAGAGGTGGCCACTACCTGCTTATACAATGTTTCTGCTTTCGTATAGTTTTTATTCTTCAGGGCCGTATACGCCTGCCATTTGAGGGAAAAGGTGGCACGCGGCCCCAGTTCCTGGGCAATGGTCTGTAAATGTTTGTTCGTGTCATCACCAGCCTTGGTCGTTTTCATCTGGTTGCTGACCTTGAGCAGATGTTGATTTTTGCGGGCCTGTTGGGTGAAACGCTGTTCCAAAGGAGAGGTTTGGGGTTGAGGCGCAGACTCCTGGGGCTGTGGTTGAACCACTACCTTCTTGTGTTGGGGAACCGCCAGCTTGGGCTTAGGCTGGAGAAGGGTGGGGGGCTCTACCACGGGAGTGATCTCTGGGAGATCGTTGGTCATATCGGCCCCTGCCCTGGATGCCTGGGACTGGGCTGCTTCTGGCTCGGCCTTTTGTTGGTTCCTGACCAACCTGGTGGTCTGCTGGGCATTGTTCAGCATAATCTCCTGTAATTCAGACCGGATCCAGGAGGTGGCCCCCCAGGCCAGGACGCCAAGTACCAGCAGGATAAGCGAGGCACGGACAATGATGATCCGCAACCCGGAAGAAACCGCCTGGGGCGACTGGAGTCTGGGGCGGAGCTTTTTGCTTTCTTCTTCTTTTTTGAGTTGTTGCAGACTCTTGTAAATCAGACTCATTGGGCCGTCCTGATCTTCATAATAATGACTAATTCGGTGAGGGTTTCCGCATCACTACGCTGCTTAAAGAGCCAGCCTAAGCCAGGTACTGAGCCGAGCCCTGGGGTTTGACTGTCGTTTTTCGTGCCGGTTTTGGAGATGAGCCCCCCCAGGACAACGGTATCACCATCGTGGACCCGCACCGAGGTGTTGATATTTCTGACCTTGGTAGAAGGCAGGGTGATTGTGGTCTCGTTGAGCGACCCCTTGCCAATGATTGCCTGACGGGACAGATCACTCTCCGTGAGCATGGGAAAGATCTTGAGGTCAATGGAACCGCTGGGGTGGAAAAACGGGATCACACCCAGGGTGATGCCGCTAAAGGCCGAGGCAATGGTGGTGGTGTAGCTGGTTGTGGTTTGCCCGTTATCCTCAATGGTTCGTTCACGCTGGGTTTGAGCGACATAATCCGTGGTGGTTCCAGAAGTGACCATAGCTGGCTGGTTATGCCGTGCACGCACATGGGGGTTGGAGACCGCTGTAACCCCGCCAAATTCCTGCAGGGCCTTGATGGTGGATGTAAAGGTGGTGTCCAATCCGACATCAGGTACTTCCAGAGGAAGTTTTTCGCCTTGAACAATTTGGTAACTCATGGGGCTTGTGTAGTTCTGAGGGCCAATGATGAGGCCCTGGGGAATGCCATTAAGCATAGGAGTGCCAAAGGAACCGGCATTGACTCCAAGGCCGTATACAGCAGCCCCGCCCTTGATGAGACGCTGCTGCACAAAGTTCCAGTCAATTCCCAGATTGAAACCATCCCTTAGCTGCACTTCCATGATCTGGGCATCAATAATCAATTGCCTGCTCATGCGTTCACGCAGGTTGTTGATGACTTTGGCAATGGCCTTGATCTTACTGGGAGTGGTGTGGACGTATAAGGTGCCTGCTGAAGGATCAATGGTGTAATAGCCATACTCGTCATCATCGTTGTCATCGCTGTCAGAATCGTTCGAGCTGTCATCGCTGCCGCCACCGCCTCCTGACGAGCTGGTTTCATCAATAATGTTACCCACGTTTTCAAGAAGATCCCCGTACACGCCTTGTTCAGATTCGGTAACAACAGCCCCTGAGACATCAAAGGCGGCTGAAGCCCCGCCTTCTCCCAGGCTGCTGGAGGTGGTGAGCTGACCATTGGCATCGGTGTTCATAAATTCCAGATCAAAGACCGCATCTTCAAACTGCATGACTTGCAGGATATTACCCTTGACTGACCAGGCCAGGTCATACACCTCTAAGAGCTTTTCCATGACCAGCGAGGAAGGGGTTTCCTCAAAAGTGACGGTGATGCGGTTCTCCAGGCTGATCCTGGGATCAATGATAAGATTGAGCCCTGCATTGCGGGCAATAACGTATAAGACATTATGTAACGGCTCGTTCTGCACACTTATGGAAACCGGCACCTCTTCCAGGGGATTGTAGGTCGGGGCCAGGGGCTCAATGGGCAATTGCTCGACAACCGTGTTATTGCCTTCAATGGCGGCCATGTCGTTGGCACGGGTTTGTTGGAGCTTCTGCTGTTCCTGGATAAGCTGCTGATGCAATTGCTCATATCCCAGGTTGCCTTGGAGACGATCTGGCCGAGGCTTATAACAGCCTGTAAGAGTGATGAGGGTCAGGATCAATCCGATACAAAGAATCCCTGAAATCGGTTGCAACGGTGCCTGAGAGGATGTTTGCCGAGGTGCTTCCATGTTCTTCTCCAAAACATGCTGATTGTCGATGATAAACGCCATTGCATCTTGAACATGGCGTCATTGTACTATGAGAGTACCGTCCTTACGTAGATGCTGACAGGTTGTTGAACGCCTGAAATCCTGGATTGTTCAACAGAATATCAGGTGTCTGGCAGGAGTTTGCGTTGAATGGTTTTAATCTGTGCCGCCTGGTCTAAGATAGTCCCTTTTTTGACCTCAGTCTCTTTCCTGGGGCCGGTGGTCTTTTGATCTGATGCCTGTTGGGAAGATTTGGTCAGGTGGAGAGGCACGGCTGGTGCCTTGGTAAATTCCACATAATTGGGGGCCTGCCAGGGGATGCGTTTGACCTTACCTTCTACCTTGCTGAAAAGAGACACACCCTTTTGGGTAATGCGTAACACCTTGTCCCCTTGGGCAAGGGTGTCGCCGGGCTTGATGAATTGTCCCTGGTACAGGGCATAGCTCGTAGACGGGGTAGTGAACAGCAGACGGAGATCATGGACGACAATGTGCTGCTGTTCAGGGGCGGTTGCCGTCTGGCGGGTATGATCTGCGGCAAAAAAGAGCGAAGAGTCCATCCCAGCCACATGGGTTCGCTGTTCAGGCAGGTTGGTGACAATGGTGAGCACCTTGTCAAGATGGGCCATGCCCTGGACAGTGGGCAGATCGGCTAGTGCCTTGGGCTGATGAACCGAGGAATCCGTCCTGGGAAACGGGGAGGATTGTTCCATATTGTACAGCCAGGTCAGGGAACCGATCACAAGAAGCAAGGCGATACCCCAGCGCAGGCCAACGGCAGTATTTTTGGGCATGTTCATGATGCGTTCCTTACCAGGGGCCATTCCAGATGCACGGAAAACCGGCTTGAAGAAAGACCGCATGAGAGCTGTTGTTGGGTGATGGTGAAACCCATATCCTTGAGCTGTTGCAGATAGTTGGTGAATGCCTCCTGGGCCGGAATCATGGCCTGGTCGCTGATGCCGCCAAGCTGAAGCTCTACCCTATCCTTGTGATAGGTGAGCCTGAAGGTATCCATACGGGTTCCATGCGAACGGGCCGCTGCCATCGAGTTCCAGAAACTTCCGCAGCCAGGTGAGGAAGAGGCCTGACTCAGGGCCTGGGCAACATTCATGAAATGAGGAATATCCATGCTTGCCTCACGAACAAGATGCTGGATTTTGGCCTCGGTGGCGGCATTTTCGGCATGAAGCTTTGCTGCCTGGGACGACAGGAGATGACATTGTGCTTTGAGTTCTGAAGCCGCGCGTGAATAGGTGAAGGCCCCAATCCCCAGGGCCATAATGAGTGTGGCACAGATGGCCCAAAGTAACGGCTCCACCCGCTCCAGGGGCCTGGCAATGCGCATCTCACGGGGAATGAGAGAGGTCTTGAGGGACAGGGAGCCCATCAACAAAGGCAGGGCCGACCAGCAGGTCTGGCCATGAGCAGCTCCTTCATTCAGCATGGTCACAGGTGCCGGCTTCAGAGGAATGGAGGTTTTGGGAATGGAGATGTTCAGATCATTCACCAAGGCTTCAATCCAGGTGATGTGATCTATCTTGACCCCCATGGTTTCTTCCAGAGAAATCATGTCCTGTTCAAGGGCGTTGATCCCATCACTCAATGAAAGATCATCCGGGCCGGCAAGGGTATAACGTTGAACCTGAAAGATCTCGTGCCTGTTACCTGCTACCAGAATGATAGAGGCATCCAAACGCAGAGCCCGTACCTGGATGCGGGTTTTGTTTCGTTCTGTCAGAGTGCCCAGAAGCATTCCCAGGGGATCATACAGATCAAATCCTGGTTTATAGTGACTGTAATGCTGGGTCAGGGTTGCAAAACGCTGCTGGGGAAAAATTTGGTAAACAAGCTTGGACTGGGTCGTGTCCACCTTGCGTTTGTCATAGATCCATAAGGTGCTGTCCGGGGTGAGATCGCCCCTGTCCTCAAACTCCTTACGGGCCATAATATGGGCATACTTATATTCTGAACTGACATGGATCACCCCAAGGGGGGCCATAGGAAAGTCTGCCAGATAGAGCAGGGGACGCGAACATTCCTTGATACTTGATATTTCCCTGCCTGTCCTGCCGCTGATAAGATATTTGGTCTGGCCACGATCCAGCAGAATGTCCTGTTTGGCTTTTTTCGTAACCACCGAAAAAGACAGACGGTCAGGCAGAGCCTGGGACGGGGTAGGATCAGGAGCCGTCATAAAGGCTGGCTGGTCAAGCCCTGAATGTTCTGGCCGAGGCCGAGGCTGTGTCTCACGAGCATCCGGTGGTGTATCTGGCTGATCAAACGGTTGTTCCGTCTTCTGTTCCGTCTCAAAGACAGACGGCTCTTCCAGGATGTCGAGCTCCAGAGAATCCGCCACGGGTTCGCTGAAGACAGGTTCCTCAAACGGCGAGGAGGTGTTGGTTTTGTCGTTTATACTCATGTCGTCCTCATTGACACTGGTTCACTATGATAACGTTGCGTCATGTACAGCCTTGCCAGGGCAATGCGTTGTGTTATTGCCGCATCAAAAAGGCTCCTTTGAGCTGTACCTCAAGAGGGGCGGGTTGATTCTCATTTGTTTGACCAGAGGAGTGCACCCGTGACTGAAGGGTGTGGGATTTGGCCTTGACCAGCAGGGATTGCGGGTTGAACCAATAGCCTGCATCCTCACTATTGGCGTTCTGTATAGAGAGCATCAGGTCGTTGAACTCCGGCCAGGTGAGGCTGGAGGTAAGGGCGACCGGATAGATTTCCCATTTGTCCGGGTCAAAACTTGAGCTGCGGACACGCTCACTCAGGCTCGACCATTGTTGGGCCTGCTGTTCGCGGGATGCAAGCATCGCAGCGACGTTATGCAGGCCCTGGATACGTGTTTGCAGAGCCTGCATGTCTGCGTTTTGCTGTTTGAAGGCCGTCCGATGCTGGTAAAAAAAGCCTGCCGCGACAACCGTAGCCACACTCAATCCGATTGTAAGAAGCCATCTATACATTGAGATTACTCACCAGGTCATAGATTGGTAACAGGAATCCGCCGACAATCAATCCAAAAACAACACCCATAATAATAAGCAAAAGGGGTTCAAGGGTTTTGCCCAGGATATCAACCATTGCGTTCAGGCGTTCTCGGTACACAGACGCCACATATTCGGTCTGCTCATCAATGCGGCCAGAGGCCTCACCCACCATGATCATACGCACAGCAAAGGGGTGTAAGGCATTGGCCTGCCGCAGGGAAAGGGAGATAGGATTTCCTGCCTTGACGTTATTTTCCGCCAGGGTCAGGCGGTAACGATACACGGAATTGGCAAGGGAATCCCGGATCATGGAAAAGGTGGTCAGTACACTGATTCCGGCACTGAGCATGAGTCCAAGATGTTCACAGATCTGGGCGATCAGGGAAAGCTCTAAAATGGTTGAAAGAACAGGTGTCTTGAGCATGAGATAATCCAGGAAATAGCGCACCTTAAAGAACGTCCGACGCAGAACAAGGATGAGGATAATCAACGAGACAAAGCTGAGCAAGGCAATACCCAGATAGGTCTGTACACCGTTTCCAATGGCCAGGAGGATTTTGGTCAGCAGGGGCATTTCAATGCCAAAATCCTTGAACAGCACGGCCAGCTTGGGAATGACAAAATAAAACCAGAACGTGGCCGCTGCAAAAACCAGAATAGTCATAAAGATCGGATAGGTAAGGGCCCGGCGGGTAGAACTGATGATTTCCTGAACATGACGCAGATGTCGGGATGCCTTGATGAGCATGGCATCCAGTTTACCTGTTTCTTCTCCAATACGCGCCAGATTGACGATCAGCGGGGTAAAGACACGGGGATGCCGCGCTATGGCCTCAGAAAAGGTCTGTCCGCTTTCAATGTCTGAACGCATGAACTTGAGGGTCATCTTGAGCATCTGGTTGGTGGTATCTTCAAGGATGTCGTTTAAGGCATCAAGCACCGAAACACCAGAGCGGAGCAGCATGGCAAGGTTGTTCAGAAATTCGGCCAGGGTCATTCGCGGGATGCCGCTGAACCCATAGGTGGTTATCCTGGTAATGGCCGCCACAAGGGGAGCGAGCCGCTCAATCTTGAGGATGACCCCGCCTTGACGTTCCAGATAGCGGATGGCCGGTGAAATATCCTCAAAAGGCAGTTCCACAAGCCCTTTTTCTTCGGTGCCCCTGGGTGAAAGTATTTTGTAGCGGAAGAATGCCATGCGTTCTCGTAGGGATAAAAGGGGTTATCGTGTCATACTCTACAACCGATCTGCAATGAGGCCCACGGAACGATTCGTGATGATGCCCGTGTGTCCATGAGAAATGACCACGACCTTTTTGTGATCAGCCAAGTTTATTCTGCTGGAGATGACAAGACCAGAAAAAACCGGATTGCCATCAAAGGTAGTGTGTGGCAACCCGGCTGACTGCATGAGTTCCGTGGCTTTCCGTCCCTGCCTCACGGCAGGTTTGGCTCTGTGTCCCATATTGGTATTACCGCATCATTGCAAGACGTTGTCCTGATAAGGACCGAAAATTCGTCTTATCCCAGGTATCTGTGGACACCCAGGACACGCTGCAGTTCGTCAACCGTGGTCAGACCAGCCATGACCTTGATGACGCCAACCTCAAACATCGTTCTGAATCCGCCTTGCCTGGCAACCTGTTCCAGCTCAAGGGCGTTGCTTGTTTCCTTGTTCAGGACCTTCTGCAATTCCTGGGTCATGGGCAGGGCCTCGTACACAAGGGTTCGGCCAAAATAGCCTGTGTTGTTGCAAAATTCACATCCCGCACCTCGGTGAAGGGTGGTGACTTCCTGACCCAGATAGGCCTGCTCCTCCTGGGTGGGGGTATAGGGCGTGACGCAATGGGGACATACTGTCCGCACTAGCCGTTGACTCAGGATGGCAATGAGGCTCTCGGTGATCATAGCGTGATCCAGTCCAAGACCCTTTAACCGGGGAATGGCTCCCAGGGAGGTGTTACTATGCAGGGTGGAAAGCACCAGGTGACCTGTTGTGGAGGCGGTGACCGCTGTTTTGGCGGTTTTGTTGTCCCGCATTTCACCCACCATGATGACGTCCGGGTCATGCCGCAGAAATGAGGGCATGGCATCGGCGAAATCGTATCCAGCCGCAATATTCACCTGGGTCTGCCGGGCCAGAGGCACAATGTACTCAATGGGGTTTTCCACTGTGAGGACATTTTTTTCCAGCATATCCAGGGTCATAAGACCGGCAACCAGGGTGGTGGACTTACCCGAACCCGTGGGGCCGGTGAGCAGAATCAGACCATAGGGTTCGGCAAAAAATTGTTCAATGGTATGTACGTCTTCGGGCAGAAAACCTAATTCCGCCAGGCTGAAGCTCACCCGTTCCTGAGAGAGCAGGCGCAGGACCATATTTTCACCAAACGGGGTGACAATGGATGAGGCACGGATGTCATATCGGCGTTCCAGCAGGGTGACAGACCAGCGTCCATCCTGGGGTCGGCGCTGTTCGGAAATATCCATGCCCGCCATGAGTTTGATGGCCGTGATAATGCGAGAGAGGCTTGGATCCAGCACCATCTGGCTCATGAGTACGCCGTCAATACGGAACGAGATCCCAATACCCTGGGCCATAGGCCGGATATGAATGTCTGTGGTGCGCTTTTTAATGGCCAAAAGCAGCAGCAGGGTGATGAAATTGTCCGGGCTGACCGTTAAGGTGGCATCCAGCCGCAAGGTATCAACTTCCCTCTGGATAAGTTTTTCTACCGGGTTTTCCAGCAGATAGAAATAGTTGTAGACAGACGAGAGCAGCCTGCTTTCCTCAGCAATAACAAAGCTGGGCTTGAGCCCCATAGTGCGGAGAATCGTTTGTTCCAGTCGGGTGTCCGGGAGATCCGAGGTTGCCACCACCAGGGTGTCGTCTTTGCGGTAAAGGGGAAGAATCTGCTGGGCCAGGCAGACATTTCTGTTAAATCGTCTCAGGATATCAAGATCAGCAGATTCTTTTTGCAGATCAATATGAGGGAGAGCAAGCTGACCTGCAAGACATTCGGCAAGATCGTATTCGGAAACAAGACCAATACCTGTCAGGACGGAACCCAATTTTTGCTTGGTGACCTTTTGTACCTGCAAGGCATAGGCGATATGCCCGTCCGTGATAAGGTGTTTTTCTTTGAGGAGGTCGCCGATACGGATAGTTGCCATGAAAAAATATCCTTGGTTGCTGGATCCAGACGCTTTGTGCTGAGCGAGAGAGACAGGCGGTAAATAAGAAATGATTACAAAAGCAGAATAGGGCCTTGCATATTTCAGAGAGCACGTTATTTATGAAGTGCTTTCTGTGTTTGTATTTTTTTTGTGTAATCTATATACATATAAAAAAGCGTTTTTTCGTCGGGCATTGAAGTTTGTGGGAGCCCTTTTTTTTCTTGATAGGCATTGATCGCTAGCCATGTAAGGGAACCTACAAGACCATCAACCTTACCCTTGTAGTAGCCCAATACGTTGAGCATGTTCTGGAGTAACGCTATGTTCTGGGAATGATACAGAGGGTAAAAGTGTTTGAGGCGAAGGGCTGGCTTCCAGAGGATGATCCATTGAGGAGACTGGCCTGTATATTTTTCCCAAGGGAAAAAAGTAAACCGTACATGCCTTTTTGAAGGCAAGGTGTCAAGTTCTATGAGTTGAATATTTGGGGGCAGCTTGTGCCGTATACGATCCAGGTCATTGGTTGCCACTGCTTGTTCCAGGGTTGGAAGCAGGGAGAGCAGCCCGTGTTTGGCCAAAAAGGGCGATGCTTCTTTGTGATGGCTGGAATCGGATTGGGGAACCTGCTGAGGTATACTTGGAGGTATACTTGCCTGTGGCGGGGGGGAAGGTTTGGAAACGGCAGCCGGTACAGCTTGTCGGGGTGCGTGCTTCTGGCGCCAGGTATGCACCGCCCATTGAGCCGTGCTGATGGGGCCGGATGGCGTTGGCAGGAGCGGGATAAGGGCCAGGAGGATAAGGGCGGCACAGATTCCCAGCGACCATACCGCTGTCATTTTGTTGTGTCGGCTTTTCAGGGTATGAGCCACATCAATTTGATAGGCAGCAATGTCGTTAAGGGCCGCTGTTATGACAGTGGCGTCAAGGCTGGTTCGTCCGAGGGCCTTGATGGCGTACAGGGCCCGTTCCATGATGAGATTGACCATGCGGGTATTGCCCAGGGAACCTTGCCACACCAGGGCATGGGCCTTGGGAGTCACTGGAAGCTCACAGCCTGCCTGGGCTAGCTGAAACTCCACATAGCGTTTGCATTCGTCTTGAGACAGTGCGGTCAGGATGAGATAGATGCTGATACGGCTGCGAAGCTGGCGCAGATTGGGATGGTCAATGCGTTCCTTGAGTTCCGGCTGGCCCACAAGAAGGATTTGGACGAGTTTCTGGCCGTCATGCTCAAGGTTGGAGAGCATGCGCAGGGCCTCCAGGGCAGGGGGCTCCAGGTTGTGGGCCTCATCAATAATAATGGCGGTATTGTAGTCGTTGGTGTGTTGGTCGATAAAAAAATGATGCAATGCTTCTAAAATACTGGCCAGAGAGGCTGTATCCGCCAGGGAGAGCCCAAAATCTTTGGCAATAGCCAGTAAGAGATCCCTGGGAGACAGCATGGAATTGAACAGCCAGGCCGTTGTGATTTTGTCCTTTTCCAGCATGGCCAAAAGCTGGTACAGGGTGGAGGTCTTGCCCACCCCCACCTCACCTTCCAGAACAAGAAATCCCTTTCGGGTTGTTATTCCATAATAGAGTTCTTCCAGAATAGCCTTGGTGCGTGCTGTCTGGAAGAATCCTGTGGTGCAGGCCGCCGAGGTAAAAGGGTGGCGGCTCAGACCCATGCTTTTATAGATGTCTTCAATCATAATGGGAGAGTATTATGTCTTGTAGGCTCAGATGGCGGCAGGGGATGCTGAGGGCAGGGACGTGTACTTGTTGATCCACCGTTTACATTACATGCTTCTTAAAGGTTGGGGGGTGGAAATACCACCCCCCCCCCAAAAAAAAGTACCGTGGCCTGAGTTTACGCTTGTGTTTTGCCTATCCTCATCATATAGCGAAGGCAACTCATTTTTTGAGGAAGCTCTTCTCTCCACCCCTCTATTCACTCCCAACCATGAAGGTTTCATGACCCAGCATCCTTTCCGCACCAGGGGGTTCACCCTGTTGGAGCTTTCCCTTGTTCTTATGATTGTCGGTCTTATGGCTGTCCTTGGTTTTTCTTCCTGGACGTCCTCCCTGGGCGTGAGAAAAACAGCCCTGACCAGGGAACGCCTCAAGGAAACCAAGGATTGTCTGCTGGGGCGTATGCTGCACACGGGTTCCTATCCGTTGTTCGGCAATGGGACCGACGTAACCAATGCCAGCCTGGATGTGGATATCTGCCTGGCTGACCGCAAGGACGCATGGGGCGGCCCCTTGTATTTTCTGGAAGGACGGGCCAATGCGACCTCTGGTCTTGCCGGAAATCCCCTTGTAGGGAGTGCGTCAGAAGATGAACAAGGGATTGTACCAGACCCCACCTATCTGTTCACAGGCCTTAATGGAACCTTGGTCAACGGCACGGCCTTTGTGCTTATCAGTTTTGGCCGGGATCGCCAGGCAGACAACCCTTCCTATGGCAATCTGCTGACAACAGTACGTGCCAATACCATGAATACGGCAACACCACCGAATTTTCACGCAACCCATAAGGATGACCACATCCTCCTTGTCACGGCTCCTGAACTGGCCGGGGCCATCCCGTAAAGACCATTGCCCCCTTGATGCTCACGCACGTATGCCTCTGTATTCACCTAAACCTAACACCTAAAACCTAGTTACCCCTGCCGGTGAACTCAGCATTATGTTGCAACAGAAAAGCTGTTCATACCAATAAAGTAGGAAAAAATGGAAATAAAACACGATTTATATTTAGGAGATTGTGAAGAAATATTAAAAAAAATACCAGACAATTCGGTAGATTTGATTTTCACTTCCCCACCATATGCTGACCAAAGAAAAAAAACTTATGGGGGAGTTCATCCAGATGATTATGTTGACTGGTTTTTACCTAAATCCCAACAAATGTTAAGAGTATTAAAACCTACTGGTACTTTTGTATTAAATATAAAAGAGAAAGTTGCAAAGGGTGAACGTAGCACGTATGTTATGGAACTTATTATTGAAATGAGAAAACAAGGTTGGTTTTGGACCGAAGAGTTCATATGGCATAAAAAAAATTGTTATCCAGGGAAATGGCCT
>PDWJ01003810.1_pt1 | contig 20094 bp, 18 predicted proteins | sample 1430881 | NCBI WGS metagenome assembly PDWJ01 (sample SAMN01162460, study PRJNA174530) | Oral metagenome, whole genome shotgun sequencing project. | biome: Marine environment; feature: Marine mammal; material: Swab sample of the gingival sulcus; isolation source: swab sample of gingival sulcus...
CCTTTTAAAACTTCTATTTTCATTGACGCATAATCACATATTTCCCCCGTAATACGATGATAGTCATCAAAAGCCGACTGTGAGCAAAACACACACATTGCCCAACAGTGCCAATCAATTTGATTGGGCACATAGAATTTAGATTTTTTAGAGGCGCTTTTGACTTCTTTAGGCTGATAATACGGTTTCTTACCGTAGTCCGTCACTAATATTTTTCCAACATCAGCAATATATTCTTTTGTATTGGGTGGCGGCGGTGGACAGATTTGTGTCATCGCATTTACTTCCTATTCGTACGTTTGTAGCAGATATCAGATGATTGTATTATTTTGCTTTGAGTTTGGCAATAGAAGCATCAAACAGCAATGATAGTTTCACTTGAAACAATCTGCCTCGACTGATAATATATAGGTAATATTGAAAAGCAATTTTTGTTATATAAAATAAAGCCCCCATTATGCTGGCTCACGCCAGCTAAAACCCATTGATTAATACAGGATAGCCGCGTAGGCTAGGTCGAGTGAAGCGAAACCTAGCTCTCCCATGAGTTTAAAATTCCTACAAAACATTAACGCCACATTATTGCTGGGCTTCGCTATTGTTTACCTGACCACCGGTGAGTGGTTATGGCTCTACCCAGCTTACGGTAAAAAGAACGACAAATTATCCGTAAAAAGACAAAAAACAAACCCCTTTTGCTGGCGTCGATAGAGACTTGGAACCACCTGATCCCATCCCGAACTCAGCAGTGAAACGCATCATCGCCGGTGATAGTGTGGAGCATAAGCATGGTTTACAGGACCGTGTTCCTATAAGTCGCTTACTTGATAACGTCCATTTTCCACGCTGATTAACGGCAGCTTTTTGTTAGCGTTAAAAGCATCATAACCGGCTTTTAACTGCGTCCAAAAATCATACCATTGATTACCCTGATAAGCAGCTAAATTTTTTAATGTCAGATGAAACGGGAAAGCATGCACCGGTACTTGAGATTGCCCATTTTTCAGCGCCTGTTCAACCAAATAGTAAATTTCTTCCACTTGGTCGTTCCCCATAGCAAAACATCCTGTAGAGTCACATGCTCCATGGATAAGTAACAACGACCCGCTACGTCCTAAGCTGCGGTCATAGGCATTTGGGTAACCAATATCCATCGCCAAATGAAAACGACTGTTGGGATTTAAATCTTTTAGGGTGATACGATAAAAGCCCTCAGGTGTGATTTTGTCACCTTTTTGACGTTTAGGGCCTAAACCGCCGGAATAAAAACAAATCGGATAAGTGCGAAATAATGTAAAAGCTGTTTTCCCTTGCCCTTTCATCCATAATTCCAGGCGTGATTCTTGTTTAAATGTTCGCAATAATACGGCATCACCAACAGCTAAATCTAATACAGGCAATTCCCGTTGTAATTTTTCGCGCGTATAGTCACTGACTGTTGCGCCCCAGACCGGCCCTATAGTCGCAATTAATAGCATTATCAAAATAATACGCTTTATCATAATTTTTCCTTAATTTGTTAATTTTCCAGTTGTATCGGCTGTCTTTTTGATGCCAGGATTGTTTTGTTCCTTTCTTCTACCTGCAAAATGGTTTATTCATTACAGCGTATAAACCCACTGCATCACAGCATCCATCAAACCACGACCGGCTTTTGCTCTTTTGCCTTCAAACAACATAGCATAAGCATATTTACGCCCGCTTTGCGCCGTTAAATAACCGACCACCGATTTGGCATTTTTTAATGTACCTGTTTTACCAATGGCATTACCTGCTAATGGTGTGCCGCGCAGACGTCGACGCAGGGTACCATCTACCCCGACAATGGATAACGAGTTTTCAAAAAACGGGCGTACCCGCGCATCTTGCATAGCGATTAAAAACGCCCCCATTTGTGCCGCACTAAGCTTTGTATAGCGTGATAGGCCCGAGCCGTTATCAATAAACAAACCTTGCATTGGAATACCCAATTGTTTGAGTTTATTCATTACCACCGCACGAGACTTTTCCAAGGTTGCCGGCGGTTGGGTCAGTTCTGCTCCCATGGTTAAAAACAGTTGGCGTGTCATAATATTATTGCTGTGCTTATTCATTGCGCTAATTTGTTCATATAACGGACGTGATAAACCACGATAAAGTAAAGTTAAACTGTTATTTGCCTGCCCATAGTACCAGTTTTCTCCCATACTGCCCCCACTGGTTAACCACGCCTTTCTAAAATTACCAAAAAATAAATCGCCGGCATCACTTAATACTTTTTTCATGGTTTGGTGTTTGCAAGCGCGCGACATTGAGCCGGAAACAATCACTAAATCCTGAGCTCTGTCAACTTCAATACGCGGTGCAAAGCCTTTGCCGCGACAACGCTTATAACGATTAAACGTCATATTATTTTGAATGTGAGTATAATTAAGTTTGGGAATAGTGGATACACTAATTTTTCCACCGCGGTTATTAAAAACCAACTCTACCGTACGAAAATTAATTGATAAAGCATTGGGTAGTGCATTATAAGCCTCCAAACCACGGCCATCAAAGCTATCCGGTGTCTCTACTGTATTAATAAAATAGCTATTATCTAAAATCACATCACCGTCAATATGATTAATACCAAGGTTGCGTAACTCAACCACCATATCCATCAATTTTTCTTCGACCATATACGGGTTGCCGTAACCTTTGATAATCAAATCCCCGTCTAAGGTCGTGTTATTAATACTGCCATTGGTATAAAATTCAGTCTTCCAACGGTAGTTCTCACCTAGTAAAAACAGGCTGATACCGGTAGTAATCGCTTTGGTAATGGATGCCGGTGTACGTGGAATATGACTTTGATAATCGACGATGGGTATGCCGCTGTCTACGGGAGCTACCCAAATACTGACCGTTTCGAAAGATAACGGGGACTCTGCTATTGCTGATTCAATCTCCGCCGGCAGCATTGGCTGCGCCGTTACGGCAAAGCCTGTCAGACAACCTGTTAGTAGCACTATCTTGTGAAACAGAAAAAACAACCGGTGTAATAAGCAACGATGATAGTTAAACATAAATTTCTCTTAATTATTTTTTAATTTTTATTAGTAAACATCCTATGTTGACTTAAATTATAAACAAAAAATCTCCATAATGATACTAAGGGTTTAAGGATTTCATTTAATCGTTATCATTTTACCGTTTTTTCCTGCCAATGACCTAGCGGGGCTTTAGGATTTATACCTTTCATAAACTGTTCATTGCGATTATAACTGGTAGTGCGGTAAACCAGTCCTATCCAGTTACTAAAAATTGCCTTTGCCGTATCGCGCCAGGTATTATCCAACTGTCCGCTTATGGCTTGTTCGGGAAAATCCGACAAGTCAGCAGATTTTGCCATCACCTGTTCTTTAAACTGCAGCAATAATTGCTCGACCTGCGGCGTCAGATAATGTGCAGGAAACGGTGGATAATCGTTACGCTCAGCCGCGATAAACCGGCCGATTTCACGACAATATTCTTTGAGCAAACTGGTTGTATCATATTCAGGGTGTCCCTGACAGAATACTTGTTTTAATCCATCGGCAGATACCGCAATGGCGACCCCGGAGTGCTCACCTTCTACCAGAACATGTAATGATTGACTGTGTAAGCGCTCAGTATCAATATCATTACCCCGTGAATGCGGCATATCAAAACGGGTATTAATATTACTGACCAACGGGTGATGTTTCGCCACCACGCGGTGACTGTATACTCCCCACAGTTTATCCGCCAAGGCTGTACGTTTTAGCCCGTATTGAGCCTGTAACACGGCATGGCTTGCCAAACAGGAAAAAAATACCGATGCCACATTATCTGCCGCCCAATCAAAAATTTCTGTGGCGTGCTGCCAATATTCCTCTTTGGTTAGATCCGCCAATTTAGGGTTTGCCCCGGTGACAATCAAGGCATCCAGACCATCTGTTTTGACTGCTGTAAAATCACGATAATACTGATTAATATGGGTATTAATATCGGCATTGCGCGTCATACCCAGGCACTTAATCGGGTGTAAATGAATTTGGACAATATTGGTTGAGGCTGCCGTTAAACGAAAAAACTGTCGCTCGGTGGCTAAAAAAGCCGCATCAGGCATCATATTTAAAAAGCCAATGTGCAATTCGCGAATATCCTGATGAGCGGCGCGCTCTGCTGAAATAACATCAAACCCTTCCTCAGCAACCCGTTTTAATGAAGGGTGTTGGTCATAAATAACAATCGGCATAAAACAGCTCCTATGCCTGTGCTGTTAATTCAAGAAAATCTTTCTCATCCCTGACAGCAAATGCTGCATTGGCATCAATGACTTTACCGTATTGCTCGGCAATTGCCAGATAACGTTTATCACGGTGCTGCATCAGTTTGGGTACGATATAACGGATAAATTCATCGGGCACGATTTCCTCTATCTGTGTAATACCTTTTTCCTCACCATAGTATTTAAGCTGCTGCAGTAAAAAAGTTTCATTATAATATAAAGGCTTAGGATAATCTAATGCACGTTGTGTAATAGTTTCTGTCAAATCGCTATCGGCACGTAAATAGATAATCTGCGTTTGTTCGGCAATATAGGCAATAATATCCTGATCATCCAATTCACAAATACTACCCCCCGCATCATTAAGAAAATAGTCATAACTGTAAATACGCTGGGCACGGGCTTTAAAGTAAGCAATATCATAAAATGCCGCAATTTCTGCCTGACAATGCTGACGCTGACGCGTTAAAAAAGTATCCAAGTCCATACCGCCTAAATCAGCTGCTCCCAACTTACCGATATAAGCTGATAGCGGTGCTAAATTATCAATGGATATATTCGAACCTAAATAAATCGAATCGCTTTTCAGTAATTTGGCCAATAACGGTGACTGCATGGCCTCGGCTTTTAAAAAATCACCAATCGCATCATCTAAATAGTGTGTAGCAATGCGATAATCACTGGAATAATGAAACCATTTATCACGTGGTAATTTACATGACAGCGTCGTTTTACCAACACCCGACATACCCATTAATGTAATTGCTTGCATTTTTACTCCTTATTTTTTTATGTTTGACTAATCCTGCCAACATAAATACCGTGGTAATCAAAAAAATACCAATAGTTCAACGAAATTAACGAATAACAGCTCCGCTAACCTATACCGTCAGCACGGTATTTTATCATAAACTAAAAGTTATTCTAACAAACAGATTAGCCTTAAGATAAGTCGTAAAATTGTGCTTTTAATAAGGTTAGCAAATCATTAGGGCTGAGTTTGATTTCTAATCCACGTTTGCCACCACTGACATATAAAGAGGATAAAGCCTCAGCATCGCTGTCAATCAGCGTTTTAAGTGTTTTCTTTTGCCCCAGCGGCGAAATACCACCCAATAAATAACCGGTAACGTTTTGGGCTTTATGTTTATCTGCCAAAGCGGCTTTTTTGACGCCACAGATTTTAGCCACTTTTTTCAAGCACAACTGTTTGTTCATACTGACAACGGCGACAATACAATCTTTTGTACCAATATCAACCAACAGCGTTTTAAATACTTCATTGGCATTCAGCCCCAATTTTTCCACGGCTTCCTTACCAAAATCACTATTTTGGGGGTCGTGCCGATAGGTTAAGATTTCAAAATCAATATGATGTTTTTTTAGTAGCTGTATAGCAGGAGTCATAAAGTCCTCTGGAAATTTGCTATTACTGACGACAAATCAGCCGCTGTGCGGTTATTACCGAAGCAGCTTTGTTAATGGTTTCCTGCCATTCATCCGCCGCTATACTGTCATAAACCACCCCGGCACCGGCTTGCACGTATATTTTACCATCTTTGATGACTGCCGTGCGAATGGTGATTGCCGTATCCATATCACCATTCCACGATAAATAGCCAATGGCCCCGCCGTAAATATTGCGTTTGACGGGTTCTAATTCGCTGATAATCTGCATGGCGCGAATTTTGGGTGCACCGGATAACGTCCCGGCGGGAAAGACAGCTTTGAACACGTCCATGGCCGTTTTATCGTCTTGTACTTCGCCGAGCACATCACTGACAATGTGCATCACGTGAGAATAACGCTCAATAATCATTTGCTCGGTAACCTTGACTTTGCCTGCTTTGGCAATACGGCCAATATCATTGCGGCCTAAATCAATCAGCATCAAGTGTTCAGCCAGCTCTATATCCTCTGCCTGCGTTTTACCGCGCGGACGCGTGCCGGCTATCGGACGAACCTGAGCCTCTCCATCTTCAAAACGTACCAGAATTTCAGGACTTGCGCCGACAATCTGGAAATTGCCCAAATGCAAATAATACATATACGGTGAAGGATTTAGTGTGCGTAACACACGGTATAAATCTAGCGGATCATCGGAAAAATCACTGCTCATACGCTGGGAAAGAACGACTTGAAAGGCATCGCCATCGACAATATATTGTTTGATTTTATCGACATCGGCGAGAAATTTTTCCTGCGGGGTGGAAAATGTAATCTTGGCTTCTACATTGCGATGATTTAATGATAACGGGCTCTGCGAGAGTGGCTGTTGTAACTCCGCCAGTAGGTGATGCAAACGGTTTTGGGCGTTTTGATAAGCCGTCTCACTAGGCTCAGTCATAATAATTAAATAGGCTTTGCCCGACAGGTTATCAACGACCACGACTTCTTCGCTGCGTAATAACACAACATCTGCAACACCTAATTCATCAATCTGTTTGTTGTCGGCCAGTATCGGTTCAATCAAGCGTACCACATCATAGGCAAAATAACCGACTAAGCCACCCATAAAGGCAGGCAAACCGTCAATCTGTTGCGGTACCCGATAGCGTGCTAAGACTTCGTCAATATAGCTTAAAGGGTCATCCAATGTTTGTTTACTGATGACCTTATTGTTGTTGATTTCCTGCACCTCATGGCCATGAATTTCCAGACGATGTTGACACGATAAACCAATCATCGAATAGCGAGCCCACTGCTCACCTCCTTGTACCGATTCTAATAAATACGAGTACGGGCGATTTGCCAGTTTCATAAATAAAGTCAATGGCGTATCAAGGTCAGAGAGAATTTCCCTGTAAACAGGAATGCGGTTAAAGCCTTGCTTGGCGTATTGCTGAAATTGTTGTTTATGCATGCTGTTTTTCAATTAGTCATTATGGTTATCGCAGCGGGGGCAGTGCTTATGAGTTACCCCGTGCTACTCTGGGCTACTCAGGGCTACTATCTATTGTGCTTTTTTTGCTGTTGCTTTAACCAGTAAGGTTTTACCCTTTGTTAAAAGAGCGGTCATTTTTTTCACAAAAGTGTCCAATGTGACGTCATTAATGGCATCAGCTATGGCTTGACGAGATGAAGCGGTTTTTCCTGTGGTTAAAATATCCAGCCAATAGCGTTCGGCAGCGGACAGTAAATTTTCCGGTTGCTGCAATAGTTCGGCCTGTAAAATGGTTTTAACGGCCTGAAAATCCGCTTCGTTAAGTGTTGCCAGTGATTTACTAAACTGCCGATTAAAATTGCCGATATGCTTTTGCAGGCTGTCAGCATCGGCAACCGGGGATTGAATGGTAAAGGCAATACCGGCCTGATTAAATACCGGGTGAGGGTAGGCGAAAACCACATAACCCAATTGCATTTCGGTGCGCAGTTTGGTAAAGAATTGCGGCTCTATCATTTTAGCCAACAGACCAATTTCAGCCCGTGCCAGATAATCTTTATCCGCTTGGATGTAATAAGTAATGGCGCTATCATTGTGGTTAACATTAACGATCACTTCTTTATCCTTATTAAGGACTTTGGCTTGATTGTTTTGCCATGGGTTATGTAAACGGCTTTTGGGCAGTGCCTGGCTAATATTTGCTCCCAGCGCCTGGGCTTGTGCATAAGTGTGATTGCCATAAACCAGCATGCGTACAGCCAATGATGCCAAATATTTTTCAGCAAAGGCGGCTACCTTTTCTGCATCAATATCGTCTAATACGGCAAGCCGCTGGGACGGTAAGCTTGCATCAGTCACTAAAGCGGCATTAACATAAGGGAACGTTTGTTGATAAGGCATTTTATTGGCCATATTTTCCAGGTCTTGACGATAGTCTGCCTTGACTTGTTGAAAAATAGCCGGATCAATACGATGCCGGTTAAGTTCCTTTAGAATAATAGACAACAAATCGGCCATTTTTTGTTGATAACCGTTTAAAGCAATCGCCAGTGATTTCTCGCCGGCAGTAATTTTAACATCAACACCGGCGACATCGGCATCATATAAGGTGGTCGTCAATTGCTCATCAATCACACCGGCTAATAAGCTCATCGCCGTTTTATCGGTAATTGTTAGGTCTAAGGCAGATTGTAAGGCAATTTGCACACTACTGCGGGGCACATTAAAGCGGGTATCATTATTATAAAACAGCTGAACCCCGTTAGCTAAGATTTCCTGTTTGTGTGTTATTTTATCTTTCTGCAAAGCAAAATTATCAGCAATAAAAGGGTTGGCTTTAGGTAAGTGCATGCCGGCGACAGCATCTTTATCCGCCGCGTCAATAGTAGTCAGTACTTGCGGTTTGGGTGCTGAAAGTTGATAAGGCACCTTAAAATAAGGCGTTGTTTGCAGATTTTTTTCATCCGCCTCGTTGAAAATAGTTGGGGCGGTGATTTGAATCACACTGTTATCAGCGGTCATGTGCTTAAGATAACTATCAATGCGGACTTTCTGGTAACCGCTGAATATTGCATTTAAAGCCAGAATATCTTTAACCGGAAAGCGGTTTAAACGTCTTGCCAGGCTGGAAACTTCGTGAATAGCGTTATGTTTTTCTTTAAATTTGAAAGCTGTTTCAGCCATGGTGGCGATTTCTTGATAACGTGATGCGCCTTGTTCATCCTGTCTAAGTAAATCAATATAGGCGAAAATCATGGCAATAACATGGTGTGGCTGAGTAAGCCCTTTATCCGTCAGCTGCACACCGATTTCAAAGCTGTTTTCATCACCAATACGATGACCTGCTCCGGCGTAAAGCTCACTGGCATATCCGCGTTGTTTTAGGGCGGCCAATAAACTGCCTTCTCCTTCATAACCCAGACAATAGGATAAGTAACCTAAAGCTTTATTGTATTCATCTTCAAACCGGTAGGGAAAGTGGAAAGCAAGACTGAGGTTTTTCTCATTATTGATTGAAGTATTGCGAATTTCAATGGGTAATGTAATACCGTCAAATAATGTTTGAGGAATGCTTACATCGGTTTTTGCCCGCTTGGGCACATCAGTAAACAAGGCTTTTCCCCATTGACTTAAGGTGTTGGTGTCCTCTTTGCCAATGATAATGACCGACATACGCTCGGCAGAATAATAGGTCTGATAAAAAGTTAACAAAGCCTCACGTACCGTGTCACCAGGCAGTGTTGCGTTATTACCGATAGAAAAACGCGCGTAGGGGTGTTTAGGATTGACCGCCTGTTTTAGCGTATCCATATTGCGCCACGGGTCTTCGCGTAATTTTGATTGATATTCACTGTCAACGGCATTACGCTCACGCTCAACATATTTTCCCGCCAGAGTAGGGGCGATGAAAAAGCGGGAAAAACGCTGCAACCCCCCGTGTAAATAAGCCGGATCAATATCAAAAAAATAATTGGTGTGCTCAAATGCCGTAAAAGCATTATGATGGCCGCCATGGTCGCTGATATAGTTGATATAATCATCAGGATCAGGATATTTATCCGTACCTAAAAATAGCATATGTTCTAAAAAGTGTGCCAAACCGGGAAAGGTATCCGGTTCCGCTGAGCTGCCGACATTAACATCAACGGCCGCTGCTGCGCGTTGTGCTGTAGGGTCGGATATTACTAATAATTTCAATCCATTTTCTAACTCACTATAAGCATAATCACGCTTGTCATTAGGGCTTTTGATAATCTCCGTAGGTTGTGCAGTATAAGCGGAAAAAGTGGCAGTCATAAAAATTCCTACAATTAGTTTAGTGTAAAGGTTTGTTAACATATTTATTTTCATTAAGTTTTTTTCTCTCTGTGGATAAATCACATAATCGGCTATGCAATTGATCGAGTTGTCGTATTAATTGCCGGATTGGAACATGATTATCGACAAGATAGTCCGCCCGTGCGTTACGTGCTTGCCGGGGCATTTGTGCAGCAATAATCTGTTTTATCACCTCACCATCATCCGGTCGGCGGGCAATGGCACGCTGAATTTGCACTTCAACCGGAAGATCAACGACAATATTGTAGTCGGTGTAACTGTCTAAGCCTTTTTCAAATAATAAAGGCACAATTAAAATGGCATAACAACTGTGCTCAGGAATATGCTGAATGGCTTGCATGGTTGCCTGGCGAATAGCCGGTAGTATAATGGCTTCATATTGCTGTTTGATGGCAGGATGATTAAAAATATATTGTTTGATTTTAGCACGGTTTAAGTGGCCATCTGCCAGAAAATAGGTATCACCCAGTAATGTGCGGATTTTTGCTGTGGTTGGTGAGTCAGGCACAACCACTTCTCTGGCAATCATATCGGTATCAATTAAGTAAGCTCCTTTTTCTGCCAGATAATTTGCTACCGTTGTTTTGCCACAGGCAATGCCACCCGTTAAGCCGACCAGTAACGTCTTTGTTAAAGTACTCACTGTAGTTAATTAGAGAAACAATAATTCAGTATACCACTGCGTTAACGGGGATCCATAAAGCAAGGCAATTAATCCACCTAAAGCCAAATAAGGGCCAAAGGGCAGGGGCGTGTTAAGTATTTTGCTGCCGCTGAATAAGCGCTGCGTAATGGTAATGAAAATACCGCTAATACAGGCTATCATTAACACCAGCGGGAAATATTGAAAATCCACCCATGCCAGTATAGCGGCAAGTAATTTGGCATCCCCCAGCCCCATGCCTTCTTTGTTAAATAATAGTTTAAATAAAGTTGCCACCGACCATAAGGATAAATAGCCAAGCAAAGCCCCAATCACTGCCGTATCTAAAGCAATAAAGACGTGCCAAAAACCCAATATGATGCCCGCCCACATTAATGGCAACGTAATAATATCCGGTAAGTATTGGGTTTTTAAATCAATTCCGGTTAAGGCAATCAAGGTAAAGACAAAAAATACCGCACAAACCCCCTGTAGTGTTGCCCCAAAGTGCCAAAAAACAAAGGTGGCTAGTGCTGCCGTCAATAACTCTACCAACGGATAAAAAATGGAGATGCGATTACCACAGCCACGACACTTACCACGCATAAACAGGTAGCTGATAATCGGTATGTTTTCATAAGACTGAACCATGCGTCCGCAATCACGACAGCGCGAACGCGGCACGGTTAAGGTAAACTTGTCCTGTTCAACAGGCTCAAGGGATAAGATTTCTCTGGCTTGTGCCTGCCAATCTCTTTCCATCATAATTGGCAGGCGATAAATGACGACATTTAAAAAGCTGCCAACCAACGCGGAAAAAATAAAAACCACTGTCAGCTGAGCTGACAGTGGTAGTGTTTGAAATAGGCTAATAGCGTTATCCAACAACATCACCTAGCATAAAGATTGGCAAGTACATGGCAATAACCAAGGTACCAACAACAATAGCCAAGAAACCAATAATCAACGGTTCAAGCATCGTGGTGAGGTTATCTATTTTATAATCTAGTTCTTCTTCGTAAAAATCAGCTACATTAGCTAACATATCGCCTAAATTACCGGATTCTTCACCGATACCGACCATCTGTATGGCAAATGGCTCAAATTTCTCCGTGCTTTGCATGGCAAAGTTAAGCTGAGAACCGTTTTCCACGTCTCTGGCTATTTCATTGGTGGCTTCCTCGTAGATAACACTGCCGGTTGCCGAGGCAGTAGCTTGTAAGCCTTTAACTAAAGGCACCCCTGACTCAAACAAAACCGATAATGTGCGTGAAAATCTGGCCATTGCTCCGAGTTTTAATATAGAACCGAGTATAGGCAGTTTAAATGACACCTTATTCACCCAACGTTGAAAATCACGATTACGTTTTTTATACCAAAAGAAAAAATAAATACCGGCAGCTATAAAAAGCGGTATCCAAAAGCCCCATGCTCGCAATGCTCTGGAAAATCCCACAACCATTTTGGTTAAGGTTGGTAACTCAGCACCAAAGTCAGCAAAGAAACCTTCAAAAACCGGGATAACCCAAATCAATAGAACAGCGGTTACTATAATGGCTGCTAAAACAACCATAGTGGGATACATCATGGCTTTTTTAACTTTTTTCTTAATCGTTTCCGATTTTTCCATATTAGTGGCAATTTTATCCATGGTTTCAGCCAAAACACCAGCTTCTTCGCCCGAACGGACTAAAGAAATATATAAATCATTAAACTGTATCGGATATTTTGCTAATGCTTCTGAAAAACTGCTACCACCACCTACTTGCTCTTGGATATCTTCCAGCATTTCACGCAGTCGAATGGGTTTTTGTATACCATCGGCAATCAGCCCCAATGATTTGGTAACCGGCATACCGGCATGAAGCATCGTCGTCATTTGGCGTGAAAAGCTGACGATATGTTTGGTTTTGATTGTTCCCTTTGATTCGTATAACGGTTTCGGTTTTTCGGTGACTGAAATTGGCGTAACTCCCTGCTTTTGCAGATAAGTTCTGACCAGCTGTTCATTGATCGCAGAAATCTCGCCTGTTTTTCTTTTACCGTCTTTATCTCGACCTCTCCAGCGATAGATAATGACCTTGCTTTTTGTTGTTGCCATAACTTAGTTTCTCCATTTAGTCCGTTGTCTCTAATCAATCGTCACACGCAATATTTCTGCGATGCTGGTGATTCCCTGTTTTACTTTATCCAAGCCGGATTGGCGTAAGTCCCAAAAGCCTTCTTTTTGACATTGCTCGGCAAATTCAATTGAGCTGGCACCGGCCATAATCATTTCAGACATATCGGGGGTAATGTTGACGACCTGATAAACCCCAGCCCGTCCTTTATAACCCTGTTGTCCGCAACGATCACAGCCTTTAGGGGCATATATTTTGATTTCATCAGCATCGCTTTCTGAAAAACCCAATTGTACCAGTTGAGCCGCTGTCCATGAACGGTCACGCATTTTACAATGCTGACATAATCGGCGTACCAGACGTTGTGCCATAATTAATTCAACAGAGGCTGCTATGTTATAGGCGGGAACGCCCATATTTGCTAATCGCGAAATGGTTTGTGGTACATCATTGGTATGTAATGTTGACATGACCATATGCCCGGTTTGCGCGGCTTTTATGGCAATCTCAGCAGTTTCCAAATCACGAATTTCTCCGACCATAATAATATCCGGATCCTGACGTAAAAATGCCCTGAGTGCCTTAGCGAAAGTCATCCCTTGTTTGGCATTAATATTCACTTGATTAATACCGGGTAAAGTAATCTCTACCGGATCTTCGGCAGTAGAGATATTGACAGCAGGTTTATTTAGAATATTTAAGCCGGTGTACAGTGAAACGGTTTTACCCGAACCGGTTGGTCCTGTAACTAAAACCAATCCTTGGGGTTTTGTAATAGCATTGAGATAAAGTTCTTTCTGTTGCTCGGTAAAGCCCAGCATATCAATATTCAACTGAGCAGCGCTACCGTCTAAAATACGTAAGACGATTTTTTCACCCCATAGCGTGGGTAGGGTATTAACCCGAAAATCGATTACTTTGGTATCACTGACTGGCAGTTTAATACGCCCATCCTGAGGGACGCGTTTCTCGGCAATATCCATCCCGGACATAACTTTCAAACGCGCTGTAATACGATTAGTGATATTTGCCGGTGGGGTTGAAACTTCGCGTAATACCCCATCCTTACGAAAGCGTACACGATAAGTATGTTCATAAGGCTCAAAATGTAAATCAGAAGCACCGGTACGAATGGCATCCAATAGCATCTCTGAAACATATTTAACGACCGGAGCCTCTTCTTCCTGCTCATTACCCATGAGCATTTTTGATAATTCTTCCAGCTCTTTTTGTTTCTGTTCTTCGCTTTGTCCGGCATCATCCATAAACAAATCATCAATGTCCCCGCGGCCGGCAAAAATGTCTTCAATGATTTGCTCAATTTGTTCAACATTAGCAATTAATGCTTCGACTGATGAAAAATTACCAGTGTATTTAAACGCATCCAAACCAATCTTATCAAACGGATCAAACGTGGCGACAAATAGACGCCCACCCCGTTCAAATACTGGCAACATACTATACTTGCGAACTGTTTTTTCATCGACTTTAGTAATTAATTCCTGGGATAACAGTGTTTCACGTAAGTCAATCACCGGGCAATTGGCGGCCGTTCGATTTAAACTGACTAATTCATGTGCACCAATGACGCTTTCCGCGACCAACTGACGAGGGAAACTTGAGCGTTTTTTCATAGCACTCATTTGAATTTCTTGTATTTGCTCAATTGTTGCCCGCTTATTTTTAAGGATGCCGGCAATAATAGCGTCATATTGAGATTGCATTACGATTCCATTTGTGTTTAGTTTGTACCCTAGGGGGCTATTATACGGATTTTTTTCCTAATTTTAAGAAGTTCTTTAAGATTTTATGCCCGTGAGCCGTTAAAATTGATTCCGGATGGTATTGTACACCGTATAACGGTAGGTTTTTATGAGCAAAACTCATAATAGCTCCACGTGTTCCATCAGGCTTAAGCGCATAAGCCGTTACCGTCAAATCTTTGGGCAAGCTGGCTGCCTCAACAATCAAAGAGTGATAGCGAGTAACTGATAAGGGAGAAGGAATATTTTCATATAGTCCTGTTTTTTCATGAACAATTTCACTGACTTTGCCATGCATAATGTCATCGGCATGAATAACGTTACCGCCTAGTGCCTGGGCAATACTCTGGTGCCCCAGGCAAACACCTAAAATAGGCAATTCACCCGCCAATTCCCGAATGACTTGTAAAGAAATACCGGCTTCATCCGGTGTGCAGGGGCCGGGAGAAATAACCAGATAATCGGGTTGCAGGGCACGGATGCCTTCAATATCAATTTGATCATTACGGCGCACGATTACCTGACAACCCAGTTCAGAAAAGTATTGTACCAAGTTATAAGTAAACGAATCATAGTTGTCTATCATTAATAATTTTGCTGTCATTTATTATTATTTGGCTGATTATAGTTTATAAAATAAAATATGAAAGATTATAACAAAAGCAATCGTAAAACGTGTAAAATTGTTGCGCTAATCAGTTAATAATGAAGTTTATGAAAAATATCGACCAGTTTATTCCCTTTTTTCGCCAGGCGGCACCTTATATTCATCAACACCGTAATAAAACTTTTGTGTTTTGTTTACAGGATGACGGTATGCCACTCTCTGTACTGAAATCGTTATTACATGATATAGCGGTTTTACATTCTTTGCGCGTGCGCGTGGTCATTGTTTTTGGCGTTAAACATACACTGAATCAACGCTTGGATAATCAACGTTTTCATGGTGGTCAGCGTATTACCGATATGCAAACCATGGAACGAGTACAGGAAATTATCGGGGCGCGGAGGATTCAAGTGGAATCCATTTTATCCATGGGATTGGCAAATACGCCGATGCAGGGAGCCAGTATTCAAACCGTATCAGGCAATTTTGTTATTGCCAAGCCGGTTGGTATTCGTGACGGTGTTGATTTTGGCCTGACCGGCGAGGTTCGCAGCATTCGTGCAGAGGCTATCAAACAACGCTTACAGAATGATCAAATTGTCATTATTCCACCGTTAGGTTACTCGGGAACCGGTGAAGTATTTAATTTAACCACAGAGGCTGTTGCACGCGCGGTGGCAGTTGCGATTAATTCAGATAAGTTGTTATTTTTTAATAATGAAATTAATAAATTAACCAAAAATGATGAGGCAGGCTTGGCGGTAAATCCTGAGCAAACAATGGCGATGATTGCCCAAGATGAATGTGATGATTTTTTAAAAACAACTATTTATGAGTCAATCGCGGCTTGTCAAAAGGGTGTAAAACGCATACATATTGTGCCTAAAATGACAGATGGTGGGTTACTGGCAGAATTATTTACCCGCGATGGTATTGGGCTAATGGTGACTAATGAGGCTTATGATCGTATCGAACAAGCCACGATTGATGATATTAGCAGTTTATTAGAGTTGATTAGGCCTTTGGAAGAACAGGGGATTTTGGTACGGCGCTCACGTGAATTATTGGAAATAGAAATTGACCATTTCAGTTTGTTAAAACGTGATAATACGGTGATTGGCTGTGCGGCACTGTATCCTTATCCCAAAGAAAGTATGGCAGAATTAGGCTGTTTAGTGGTCAACCCCGATTATCAACGCAATGGTTTAGCCGATAAGTTACTGCAATATATTGAAAATCAAGCACACGCAAAGGGTATTAATAAACTATTTTGTTTGACAACCCATACTTCGCATTGGTTTATGGAACGCGGCTTTGAGGCGGCAGAATTGACCGAGCTGCCGGAAAAAAAACAAGCCTTTTATAACTTTAGCCGTAATTCACAGCCCTATTTAAAGCAACTGTAAATAAACCTATTTAATTTTTTCGTTTTTTATTTAGTTTGATTAAATGATAAATATTAATGAATGCAGCAATTGCATTCATTATAGCAACCGGATAAGCAGCAATCATTAGACCATATATGACAAACAGTGAGCAACCGATCATATTAACATAACGCAAGTATTTGATGTTTGCTATAAGCAGTGAACTGACGATAAAAACGGAGGCTAAATAGCCAATAATTTCTTGAAACATAGTTCTATTGAGAAATGTAAAAGGGGAAAACAGACTCCTTTTATTAGAAACCTTTGCATAAACTGACGAACGGGTCAAATTCGAGGCGCACGGCGCGCAAAAAGCGGAGTGTACATGCAGTACATGAGCATTTCGAGCACCGCGCAACGATGAAATTGTCACGTGCAGGCGTTTGTGCAAAGGTTTCTATTAGTTTATATAGCAGAATCTTTGCAAGAAATATATTTTGCATAAATTCCTCAAAATATGCCTTTTCACTAAGGCATATCATCAATGTCTTCAGGTTTTTTCGGTGTTAAATCCGCCTTAATTAATTTTAGCCGAATTGCTAACGCACTGGCAACAAAAATTGATGAATAAGTTCCCACAAAAATACCCACAATCAGGGCAATGGCAAAGGCAAATAAAATCGGGCCGCCAAAAATAGCCAATGCCATCACCGATAACAAGGTCGTAAATGAAGTAATTAATGTCCGTGCCATGGTTTGATTAATGGATTTATTGGCAATGGCAGGTTCATCCTCTGTGTGTAATAAGCGAAAATTCTCACGGATACGGTCAAAAACAACCACTGTATCATTAACAGAATAACCCAATACGGCTAATAATGCGGCTAATACCGTTAAATCAAAACCGATTTGGGTGACAGAGAAAAAACCTAAGGTAATAATTAAATCGTGCGCCAATGCCACAACAGCCCCTAATGCCAGTTTCCATTGAAAACGCAAGGATAAATAAGCCATAATACCAATCAATACCAAAATCAGGGCATATAAACCCTTATCGACCAATTCTCGCCCAACTTGAGGCCCGACCGTAGACTGTCCTAACAGGGTAAATTGATAGCCGCTGTCGGTTAAATCGGCTTGTACCCTGCTGGATAACTGCTGGTCGTTACCATCAGTTGACGGAAGCTTTATCTGAATGCTTTTTTCGCTGCCGTATTGGATAACTTGCGCGCTGGGGAAATGTTTTTTATTGAGTAACTTTCTGATAGACTCCGTATCAACCGGTTTATTCGCCTGTAATTCCACGGTAACCCCGCCGGTAAAGTCCAGCCCTAAATTCAGCCATTTGGTTGATAGCGAAAAAATACTACCGGCAATTAAAAGAAGCGAAATAAAAACTGTGTAGCGCACTTTGCCCATGTAATTAATGTTTAGCTTATTCAGGCTATTGGATAAAAAATTCATGATGCTATACCCTTACTTAAAGTGACAAAGTTTTTACGCCGCGACGCTCAAACCAGTAGTGGATGATAAAGCGGGATACCATAATCGCCGTAAACATCGATGTTAGAATACCGATAGACAGCGTTACGGCAAAGCCTTTAATTGCTCCCGTACCGAAAGAGAACAAAATCGCTGCCGCTATCAGGGTGGTAATATTAGCATCGGTAATCGTTGAGAAAGCATTATCAAACCCCGCTTTTATCGCCTCACGGTTATTTTTGCCACCTCGTAATTCTTCTCTGATACGTTCAAATATCAAGACGTTAGCATCGACTGCCATACCCATGGTTAAAACCACCCCGGCGATACCCGGCAGGGTTAATGTTGCTCCGATAAGCGATAATAAAGCAATAATAAAGACCACGTTAAGCAATAACGCACTAACGGCAATAACTCCAAACTTTCGGTAATACAGTAACATAAATAACATCACCAACATAAAACCCAAAGCGATAGCCTCTTTACCTTGTTCGATGTTTTGTTTACCGGCACTGGGACCGACTGTACGTTCTTCAATGACATAAACGGGAGCAACCAATGCGCCTGAGCGTAAGCTGCGAGCCAAATCACGAGCCTCTTTAGGGGTGAAATTGCCCGTGGTTTGGAAGCGTTTAGAAAATTGTCCGTTAATGGTAGCAACGGAAATAACTTTTTCTTGTTTTACCATTTCCGTTATGGGTTTACCATTGGCATCTTGTTTTTGTACGGGTTTAAATTCAATATAGACAACTGCCATAGGTTTACCGATGTTTTTATGGGTATTTTCTCCCATTTTGGCAGCGCCTGCTTCATCCAGCACCACGGAAACAATATGTTGTCCGTTTTGATCCTGGCCGCTGCCGGCATCGATAATGTTTTCACCGGAGATAATCATTTTGCGTTTCAAAGCAACCGGTTTGCCGGATTCGTCTTTGATAAATTTAACGCCGAATTTCTTTTTACCGCTGGCCTGGGCTTCCTGATCGACCATATAGTATTCCAGAGAGGCAGTCGACTGGATAAGGGCAATGGCATCATTGGGATCTGAGAGTCCGGGTAATTGCACAACAATACGGTCGGTACCCTGGCGTGTAATTGAAGGTTCCGCTACACCGATACTGTTCATCCGTGAACGTAACGTCGTGGTGTTTTGTTCTACGGCAATAGCTTTACGGCGGTTCAGTTCCGCATCACTGACCGTGGCAACCACTACATCGGGATTGGCAGGATCAATGATGCGGTCTAAGTCAGGGCGTTTTTTATATAATAAATTTTCAACTTTATCAATTAGTTGATCGTCTTGCAGGGCAATGCGTACGCTGCCGTTATCCACGACTTTTAACGACTGATAAGGAATTTTGGCTTCATCCAGTGCCGTTTGGATATCTTGTAAATTACTTTCACCTAAACGCGAAACAAGATATGAAGTATCGACTTGTAAGAGTAAATAAACCCCACCACGTAAATCCAAGCCTTTGGTAATTGGTTTCAGCCCAATAGATTGCATCCAATCGGGAGTTGCCGGTGTAATGGTCATGGCATCATAAAACTGATCGGCATAATTTTTATCGAATAATGCTTTGGCTTGTAACTGGGACTCGGCAGTTTTAAAGCGGATAATCATTTTATTATTACTCACTTTTAAGCCGCTGACAGAAATATTGGCCTTTTGTAAGGCATTTTTAACGGTATCGTATTGACTGTCAATGGCCATGTTGCTATCGATAGTTTTTAATTGGATAGCCGGTTGTTCGGAAAACAAATTAGGCGATGCCCACAATAATCCTAACACGGTAGCGGTGATGATTAGAATACTCTTCCAAAGAGGGTAGCGGTTCATGATAAATTCCTTAATAAATAATGGCTAAAACAGAGAAACGTGGCAAATGTTCGTTAGGTTTTGGCCAGTTCGGTTTTAGCGTTAAGCTGCTCAGAACAATGTGGCCAGTCACCCTTGCTTGATGGCTTTTACACTGCCTTTCGGTAATATACTGATAACGCTGGTACGCTGCATTTTTATGGTTACGTTATTGGCGATATCTAATTCGATATAATGCTCATCCAGTCCGCTAATGCGTCCTAACATGCCGCCGGCGGTCAGGACTTCATCACCTTTT
>PDWJ01003013.1_pt1 | contig 20076 bp, 20 predicted proteins | sample 1430881 | NCBI WGS metagenome assembly PDWJ01 (sample SAMN01162460, study PRJNA174530) | Oral metagenome, whole genome shotgun sequencing project. | biome: Marine environment; feature: Marine mammal; material: Swab sample of the gingival sulcus; isolation source: swab sample of gingival sulcus...
TCGCTAATGGAAGTGTATTGCCAGTTGTATATCTCTTTTGATTTGGGATATATTTCTGATATCGATTTTGAGAAAATGAAAATAGAGGTAAATAAAATATCGAATAAACTTAATGCTTTGAGAAAAAGTTTGTCAATAAGCAACAAATAAGCAGTTTAACAAATCAACGATTCAACAAATAATGAAATATCTATACATATTTGCAACCCTCTTTTTTACCGTTTACGGGCAAATAATATTGAAATGGCGCATTGGGAATTTGGCTTGGCAACCAAAAACAGATACCGTTTTGATTGCTGTTGTTGACTATCTTAAATTTCTTTTTGATCCGTTTATATTTTCAGGATTTTTATCCGCTTTTGTAGCTTCGGTATTTTGGATGTTGGCCATGACCAAATTTGAGATCACACAGGCTTATCCTTTTATGAGTTTGGCACCTGCGTTTGTTTTTATTTTGGGCGTATGGCTTTTAAACGAGAATTTTACCTGGGGTAAAGTGATAGGTTTGATATTTATTATTGTAGGTACTATTATCACTGTAAAGCTATAGTATGAAAGAGAATATACACATATCGGTAGTGTCGCCTGTTTACAGAGCGGAAAATATTGTTTCAGAGCTTGTAAAACAAGTGAAAAAGTCTGTTTCTTCGATCACAGAAGATTTTGAAATTATTTTGGTAAACGATGCTTCGCCTGATAATTCCTGGCAGAAAATAATAGCAGAGTGCAGTAAAGATAAAAGAGTAAAAGGATTAAACTTAAGCCGAAACTTTGGGCAACATTATGCCATTACAGCAGGTCTAAGTTATGCCAAAGGCGATTGGGTAGTGGTAATGGATTGCGACTTGCAAGACAGACCTGATGAAATACCTAATTTATATAACAAAGCACAGGAAGGGTGGGATAGTGTATTTGCACAAAGGCTTCTTCGCAACGATTCGTTCTTTAAGAAACAGTTTTCCAGATGTTTTTATTCTCTTTTTAGTTATTTGACAGATACTAAACAAGACCCTACAGTAGCCAATTTTGGGATTTATCATAAGAAAGTGATTCAGGCTATTTTGGCTATGAAAGATCAAATACGTTTTTTTCCAACAATGGTGCAATGGGTTGGTTTTAAAAAATATTACTTACCGGTACAGCATGCTGAAAGGTTTGAAGGTACATCTTCTTATAATTTTAAGGGGCTTGTAAGGTTGGCTTTGAATACTATTCTTGCCTTTTCGGATAAACCTTTGCGATTGACAGTAAAAGTTGGGTTTTCTATTACAGTATTATCGCTGTTTGTTACACTTATATACCTAATAATGTATTTTACAGGGGCTATAAAAGTAATGGGTTTTACCTCTTTAATTTTGTCTTTTTGGTTCTTGTCGGGTATGATTATATTTATTTTAGGATTTATAGGGCTGTATATTGGCAAAATGTTTGAAAAAGTGAAAGACAGACCTGTTTTTATTGTGCAAGAAAGTGAAAATATATGAATTTAGAGTTTCTGGATTGGGATAGTTCTTTTTTTGATATCAACATTGGAAGAATAATTTGTGAGAAGGATATAGATGCATTAGAAACCAGGCTACTAGAAGCCAAGCGTAAAGCATACTCGCTTTTGTATGTTTTTATGCCCGAAACTAAGTTTGTAACGCCAGCGATATTAAATAGATATTTTGGTAAGCTAGTGGATAGGAAGGTTAACTTTCGACTTGATATAAGTAAGCTTAATAAACTACACTCTTCTGATATTCGAAACTATACAGGAAATTCACTGACAAAAGAGTTATTAGATTTAAGTTATTTAAGTGGTAGTTATTCTCGCTTTTTGTTAGATGAAAAATTGCCCAAAAGTGCCTTTGAGCGTTTATATAAAACGTGGATTGAGAAATCTGTATCAGGAGAATTGGCAGACAGGGTATTTGTGTGGTATCATAACAATAGAATAGCAGGTTTTGTTACACTAAAAATAAAAGATAATGAAGGTGAGATAGGGTTGATAGCTGTTGCAGAAGAAGCCCAAGGTAAACAAATAGGCACTAAATTATTAGATGCCTGTGTGCATTATTTACAACAAAACAAGATTCCCATTTTGAATGTGCCTACTCAGTTGCACAATCAACAGGCCTGTAATTTTTATAAGAAATATGGGTTTTATCAAAAGAATATAACAAACATTTATCATTTTTGGCTATGATGACACCATTCAACAAACCATACCTCACAGGTAAAGAAACCCATTATATATACCAAGCCGTAAACTCCGGCAAATTGTCGGGTAATGGTATATTTACTAAGAAGTGCCAAAGTTTTTTTGAAGAGAAGTATAATTTTGGAAAATGTTTATTGACTACCAGTTGTACCGATGCTTTGGAAATGGCAGCTATTTTATGCAATATTCAAGAAGGGGATGAAGTAATAGTGCCAAGTTATACCTTTGTATCCAGTGCATTGGCTTTTGTGCGGCAAGGTGCTAAGATTGTGTTTGCCGATAGTTACAAGGATGACCCGAATATAGATGCCAGTAAAATAGAAAGCCTGATAACCCCAAACACCAAAGTGATAGTGCCTGTGCACTATGCCGGGGTAGCTTGTGATATGGATACCATAATGGCTTTGGCACAAAAGTATAATCTATGGGTGGTAGAAGATGCAGCGCAAGCCATTGATTCGTATTATATATCACCAAAAACAGGCGAGAAAAAAGCATTGGGCTCTATCGGGCATTTTGCTGCTTTCTCTTTTCACGAAACCAAAAATATTATTGCAGGAGAGGGAGGTATGTTGGTTGTAAATGATAAGAAACATTACAATCGTGCCGAAATAATTTGGGAGAAAGGCACCAATCGTGCCCAGTTTTTTCGTGGAGAAGTAAATAAATACGGTTGGGTAGATGTGGGGAGCTCTTTTTTGCCTTCGGAAGTGATAGCTGCTTTTTTGTGGGCACAATTAGAGAATATAGACGACATACAGCAAAAACGAAAACATATTTGGGAAACCTACTATAAGGGTTTAACACCATTGGCAGAGAAAGGGCATTTTGCTTTGCCAACAGTGCCTCAATATGCTACCAACAATGCGCATATGTTTTATTTGGTTTGTAAATCGTTGGAGGAAAGAGCCGCTTTGATACAATACTTAAAAGACAATGATGTGCTGGCGGTATTTCATTATTTGAGTCTGCATAGTAGTCCGTATTATCAACAAAAACATGATGGCAGGCAGCTTGCCCATTGTGATACTTTCGCAGATACATTGTTGCGTTTGCCTTTCTTTTATGAGTTAGAAGATAAAATATTGCATGCTATTGTAAATTTAATACGTACATTCTATGAAAAATAGATGTGTAGTTATTTATTAACGTCTCAACAATTCAACATCTCAACACATTAATAATTTAAAATGACCGCAATAGAATTTAACAACATAAGCAAACAGTACCGTTTGGGTTTAGTATCTACCCGTACCCTTAGTCATGATTTAAACCGTTGGTGGGTAACAAATGTTTTGCGCAAAGAAGATCCCTATCTGAAGATAGGAGAGACTAATGATCGCTCTACCAAAGGCGAGAGCGAGTATGTATGGGCTTTGCGAGATATTGATTTTAAAGTAGAACAAGGTGCTATAATGGGGATGACCAAGCCCGAGATAAGAAGAAAATTGGATGAGATAGTTGACTTTGCAGGTGTGGAACGCTATGTAGATACGCCTGTAAAGCGTTATAGTAGTGGTATGATGGTGCGTTTGGGTTTTGCTATTGCAGCCCATTTAGAGCCCGAAATTCTTGTGGTAGACGAGGTGTTGGCGGTAGGCGATGCCGAGTTTCAGAAAAAAGCCATTGGCAAGATGCAAGACGTATCGAAAGGAGAGGGCAGAACCGTGCTGTTTGTGAGTCATAATATGGTGTCGCTAAAGAATCTATGTAAAAATGGGGTGCTTTTGAAGAATGGTAGATTAGTTATGTCCGGAGATATTAATTCAGTAGTAGATACTTATATTGGTTATAATCAGTCAAATAGAGGGGTGGTAGAGTTTCCTAAAAAGATGTATAAGAGCGTTTATAGGTCGTATATCAATAAAATAAGCACTATCAGTACAAGTAATTTTGACTCTAAGGCTATTTTTAAGATGGGAGATGATATTGGGATTGATTTGGAATGCAAGATACTAGAGCCTATAGATAATATTAATATTAATATTAGAATGAATGATAGCTTTGGGACAGGAATAGCAGCTTGGAGAACAAAAGAAATGGGAGTTGTATTAAAATATGATGAAAAATTGCGGGTTCGACTTATCATTAAAAATCTGAATGTATTTGACGGGATATATAATCTTAGTGTTGCATTATTAGCAGGTAATGAAACTATTGATTTCATAGATAATCTTATTTCTTTTGAGATAGTTCCGGATAATCAGGCTGTTTTTAATGGGAAGAGTGTTTCCAAAAGTTTAAATCTAATTTATACGCCTTGTGACTGGATTCAAATGTAGATTAATGAATAAAGATCAAATGAAAATTAAGGTTGCCCTTTTTGGACCCCATGACAGATTTAATTATGGAGATTTTCTCTTCCCATTAATGGTAGAGTATGCTTTTGAAAAAGTGTGTCCAGATAAATTTCAATTTACAAAGTATGCACTTGTGAATTCTGATTTCACTTCTTTAGGAGCATATAAAAGCAAGAGTTATAGGCGTTTGGTGAGTAATATCAATGCAAATAAAGAAGATGTTCTTATTGTTGCTGGGGGAGAATGTATTGGGGCTACCTGGCATACTCTTTTTCGATATATTAATTCATTGTTTTTTGAATGGAGTAATATTGATAACAGAGTTTTTCGAAAACTTAAACAGTATCAGATTGCAAGACGATGGTTGGGAGGAAAATCTGAATATCCGTATTGTGTAAACAAGACAGATTTTAAACGCTCTTTTTTATTGTTGTTTAATTCAGTGGGAGCAGCTTATGGTATCAATGAATTGAATAAGAAGGCCTTGAAAAAAGCGGACTATATTGCTTTTAGGGAGCAAATTTCTGTGAATCATTCTAAAGAAAACAATATTCAAGGTCATCTAGTACCGGATTCGGCAATTATTCTTTCTGATGTATATCCTCTTGCTAATTTAGAACAAAGGGTATTAAAGGATTCTGTCATAATAAGAAACCTTATTCGTTCAAGAGACTCATACTTGTATTTTCAAATTGGATATTACTATATAGAGGACAAGTTAAATGAAATTGTAGATGCGCTTTTATTGCTATCTAGAGAATTTAAACTAAAAGTTGTATTATGTCCTATTGGAATTGCAAATAGCCATGAAGATCATAGGGCTTTGGAGTTGATTTCTCAGAAAGCTAATAGCAATGATTTTATTTTAGTAAAGTCTCCCAGTATTCAAGAGATAATGTTGCTTATTGCTAAGTCTAAGTTGTATATAGGAACCAGTTTGCACGGGCTTATTACTGCAATGAGTTACGGAGTGCCTTATCTTGGACTTAACCGAGATACTATTAAGTTAAGGTCGTACTTGGATACTTGGAGTTGTGATGAGCTAAATATGATAAGCGATGTAAATGATTTTTTTGATCAAGCCCACAACATATTGTTATCAAAACAAGATTACTATAAGTTGATTATTGAAAAAACTAAGGAACAAAAACAACTATATTATGATTCTGTAAAGAGAATGATTGATATCATATTAAAAAACAGATGATGAGTTGTAAAATAAGTTTTTAGTAGAAGATGATATCAATAGTTTTAAATTGAATGGTATCAAAAGTGTATAGGGTTTAGAAAATAATATCTAAATTATTTTATTTCTTGGAAAAATATAAAAACAGATGAGAATATCGGTAGCTGTTTGCACTTATAATGGTGCTAAATATATTTATGAACAACTAAAATCTATTGAGAATCAATCTCGAAAAGTGGATGAGATCGTTGTCTGTGATGATATTTCAACTGATGATACCTGGCGTATCCTTTCTGATTTTAAGGCACAAACAGATATTCCTACCGTGTTGATAAAGAATGAGCAACAGAAGGGGGTTATGTATAATTTTCAACAAGCCATAGAAACTTGTACGGGCGATATTATTCTCCTTTCTGACCAAGATGACATTTGGCTTCCTGATAAAAGTGCTTTTTTTGAGAATTATTTTATTTATCATCAAAAAACTAATCTTTTGTTTTCTAATGCCGAGTTGTTGTTGGAGGGTTATTCTGAGACTGATATTAAGGTTAGAACCTTGTTTGAGTTACTGAATTTTAGAGAAAGAACACAGGAGGCTTTTCGTAAAGGTTTTGGATTAGAGGTATCTCAAATACTGGGTCGCATTTCAGGTTTTACTGTCGGGATACGAGCTAGACTTAAAGAACAAGTAATACCTTTTGTGCCCAAGTATGAGTATTTTATTCATGATAGACAGATGGCTTTGTATGCTATACAGCAGGGCAGTATTGATTTTACGACAGAATGCTTAACACAGTATAGATTGCATAAAGAGCAAACAAGTAATATCTATGAATATCTAAAACGACATAGTTTATTACCTGCACAAGATGAACTTTTTACCCTTCCACCTATAGGCGCTGATGTTATTGATTATTTAAAAACAAGAGGGTTTACATCAGAGCATTTAGAATTTTCTAAAGAAAGAACCGATATGATCAAATCATTTGTTGGTGTAGTACTTATTTTGTCGAAGATAAAAAAGTATAAACGACATTATAAAGGATATTCTAAAAAGGTAATTTGGGAAGATTGTAAGTCTTCTGTTAAGGATTCTTATCATAGAATGTATAAGAAAATAAAGCTGTAATAGGAAGAGGTTATGAACATTCTTTTTTATTGTGATGAATATCCACCGGCTCGTAATGGAGGCATTGGAAGTGTTGTAAAGGTAGTTGCTGAAGCCTTGGTTAAGAGAGGGCATACTGTTGTGGTGGCTGGAGATTATTCGCGTTATAAAGGGGAGTTTACATCGGAAGAAGATATAAATGGTGTAAAAATAATTCGTTTTTTGTTCAACAATTATCGTGGTTTTTATAAAAAGATACTCCTGTTCATTTTGTTGTTAAGTAAAGTGGTACAATGGCATTACTTGAAAAATAAAATAGAGACAAGTTTAACACAATACCATTTGGACATTACCGATAAGCAACTTGAAGAAGTAATAAGAAAATATCAAATTGATATAATAGAGTTGCCCGATTATCAGGACTTTTTGTACAACGGCATCAAAGGAAATATCAAGTATCATACATTTTCTGTTCCGAGTTTAATTAGAGTGCATGGTTCTGTTTCATTTTTGAGGTATTATGCAGAACAAAATATTCCTAACCTGATTTTAGAAAATGACAAAAGCCATTTTGTAAGGGCTAATCACATTTGTGCCGTTAGCAAATTTGCCGGTAATTTTGTTCAAAAACAGATTGTTGATAAGCCTGTAAAAGTGATTTATAATCCCATCGAATCTGCTTTTTTTGACAATAGAATATTGGTGTCTTCAACTAAAAACATTCTGTTTTTTGGAAAAATAGTAGAAACCAAAGGCGCCTACGATTTGATACGTGCGTTTAATATTGTGGCCAAAAGTAATGAGGAGGTGCAGTTGGTATTGGTGGGAAATGGCAATATAGAAGAGGCTAAAAAAATGGTTGACGATAAGGTGATGGATAGGGTTGTTTTTAAGGGGTTTATGAAAAAGAAAGATTTGACCAACGAGATAGATAAGGCCCTGTTTTGTGTGTTGCCTTCTTATTTTGAGACTTTCTCAATGGCAGCTATAGAAGTGTTTGCAAGGAAACGAGCCCTGATATTTACAATTAGAAGTACCGGACGGGAATTGATAACAGATCTGGAAAATGGATTGTTGGTAGAGCCAACAGATATAAATATGCTTGCTAAAAAAATGGAATTGTTGATAACAGATAGCGCATTGCGTAAGAAAATGGCGCAAAAAGGCTATGATAGCTGTAAAGAGCGTTTCTCAACTGATGTGATTATTCCTCAATTAGAAAAATATTATCAAGACATAATAAATGAATATAAAATCTTTGTTTAATAAAGTTTCTGTTCTTAGTTTTTTCGCTTTATCTGCCTTAGCGTTGGTGTATTACCTTATTCTATCAACGCTCAATCAGGGCATTTCGTGCGACGAGGGTTTTTATGTAATGGGCTATTTGTCTAATCAGCATTTGGGCAACTTTATTTCAGATTATGCCAATATTGTACGTACCATTACGCCAATAGGATTAGAGGAAAACATAATGACCTATCGTGTAGAGCGACTTTTGATAAGTGGTGTGGTTTTTCCTTTTTTTGCTATTGCATTGCGTCGTTGGTTACAACATAGGTTCCATTTCTCTATGAACAGTTTGTTGTATTATTCGCTGGTATTGTTGGCCTGTGCGCAAGCGTATATGTTTGCTGCTCCCACCATTTCGTACGATAGTATCCAAACCTTTGTATATCTATTGGCATTTGCATTTTATTTCTTATTGGTCACCGCTTCATCCAAACGGTTTGCGTACTTATATGCGTTGGCCATTGGTATGCTTTTACTTATAGGCGTATTAAACTATTTCCCATCGGGTTTGTTTTTGATAGGTAGTGTGGGTTTACTTACTTTAGTAGATTTTTCTCATAACAAACGATTTAAAGTGTTGCTGTTCTATTTCTTAGGCTTCTTATTAGGAGGCGTTATATATCACTTTTTGGTAAGAGATTTGATACAGTATAGTAGCATTGCCATTGATACCATAGTTGGCGTATTTACTGAAACTTCGGCCTCCAGACACGATGCCGGAGGTTTGTTGAGCTCTTTCTTTTTACGATTTGGTTCTTTTTTGTTGTTTGTTCCGGTAGTTGTTCTTTTGGCTGCCTTTATCAAGCACATAAAACCAAACAAGATATTGAGCTATTTGGCACTTGTTGTAGTAGTTGTCAGCCTTTTGGTCATTAGAAATATATATACCATTTATGCACCTGTGTATTTTGTGCCCGTTGCCATATTAATGGCATTGCTGTTGGCAGAAAAAAACCGTCATGTATTTAAAACCGATTGGGGCACTTGGGTATGGATGGGTATATTGGTAGTATTACCTTTTTTTGCTGTGTTTGGTACCAATCAAAACTTATATACCAAAATGATAATCTTTACGCCATTTTGGTTAGTACTATTTTTTATCATTTATTCGCAGGTGCAAAATACGAATTATAAATATTCGGCTACGCTCATCTTTACAACAATATTGTTGGCCGGGTATGTCTATTTGGGCAATTTTTCCCGTTATCATTACTATTACACACCTCGTTCTTCTAAATACCAGCTCAATACGGCTCTCCGCCAGCAAAACATCAAGTTTAGTAAATATCAGCAGCAGTATTTTGGTAATGTTTTAGATACTTTGCAACAATATGGTGCCAAAAGAGGGAGTACATATTTGGCATTTGGAGAAAATCAGATGACGGTATTTCTGGCAGGCGGTTATGTGGCAGGCAAACTGCCTTATCATTGGTTTCAATACAAAGAGATAGCCAAAGAAGCGCCTGATTTTTTGATTCTGTTTAAAAATGAGGAGCAAGAGGTAACAGAATTGTTGCAGGATAGTAACTGGCATTTTCCTCAAGATTATAAAAGAATAGAGATGCGTCCCATGTCAGAAAATATGCATCAAGAAGAATTGAAAACAATTGTGTATGTGCCAAAAAGATAACACACATCATCCTCTGGTGTCTATTTTGATGCCTGTATACAATGTAGAGAAGTATGTGGCAGAAGCTATAGATAGCATGTTGGCACAAACCTTTACCAATTTTGAATTGATAGTGTTAGACGATTGTTCTACAGACAATAGTGCCAATGTGATTAAGCAGTTTGATGATAAGAGGATAATTTATCATTGCAATGCCAAGAATCTGGGACTGGCTAACAATTTGAATGTAGGGCTTAAGATGGCCAAAGGCAAATACATTGCCCGTATGGATGGCGATGATATCTCTTTGCCTACACGCTTGCAAACACAGGTAGATTTTTTGGAAGGGCATCCGGATGTAGACCTCTGTTCTTGTGCTTTAGAAAAATTTGGTACAGAGCATGATATTTGGATACGCGAAACAGACCCGGAACAGGTGAAAATAACCATGCTCTTTTATTCCCCTGTTTTGCATGCTAGCTCGGTGTGGCGACGAGAGGTTTTCGAAAAACATAACTTATATTATAATCAAGACGCTTTTCCGGCCGAAGATTATGACCTATGGTCAAGGGCTGTGTTTCACTGTAAATTGGTAAATATACCGCAAGTATTGTACAAATATAGAATTCACGGTATTCAGGTAACAAAAACAGACGATAGAGCAGCCGATAGAGACAGAGAAATACAATATCAATACCTAAAAAACACATTGCCAAGTCTTTCTGATAGAGATAGGACAGTGTTTATAGATAAGTTTTTGAAACAAAAAGAGGTGTTGGCAGGTAATGTAAAAGAGCTGAAGCCGATTTTTCAAAAAGTGCTTGAGGCGAATGGCAATGATAAGTTTTTTGATGATACTTTGTTGAAGATAAGGTTGAAGCAATATTATCAAAGTATTGTGTTTGCTTTGTTGCAGAGAGAAAAGTTGTCAGTGGCCAATATTGCGCTTATATTTCAGTTGCGATGGCAGCAAATACTTAAACTATTTTTGAAATAATATGCCTACACTATCTATCATTATCCCTGTTTATAATGTTGAGCAATATCTGAAAGCCTGTTTGGATAGTATTTTTCTGCAAAACTCTGAACAGATAGAGCTTATTTGTGTAGATGATGGATCTACGGATAATAGTTTGCAGATATTACAAGAGTATGAGCAAGCGTATGATAACTTAGTTGTTGTTAGTCAGCCTAATGGGGGTACAGCAGTGGCGCGGAATACAGGCATTAAGGCTGCAAAAGGTCGTTATATTTGGTTTATAGATAGCGACGATTGGATAGAGGAAGGTGCTATAGCGCTATTGCTCCAAAAATTAGAAAATTTCAATAATGATATACTGTGTTTTAATGGGAAATTAAGATACGAAGCCACAGGAAAAGAAGAACAAGACCAGGGTGTAGAGGAGGGCCATCTTACCGGCTGGGAATACTACAATAAATACGCTTTGGTATCCACCAAGTTCCATTTTGTATGTGTGGTATTACGTTTATACAAACGGCAGTTTTTATTAGATCATAGTCTTTATTTTGAAGCAGGTATTGCTCATGAAGACAATTTGTGGATACCGCAAGTTATGTATTATGCTAAATCGGTATCTGTTCTACCTAATGTTTTGTATGTATATAGAATACGAGAAGGTTCTAAAATGCAGACTATTGCATTTGATAAGCTTACTGATATTATACAAGTGGCCAATAAATTATCCGATTTCTTTATTCCTAAAACAAATATAGACAAATTGGTGGTATATAGAGAAATAGCAGGGGAATATTTTAGTGTATTTATGCCCGATAAGGCTAAGAGGTATAGTAAAAAAGAGACTAAAAAATTACAAGCATTGATACATTGGGATAATTATAAACGAGTAAGTGTATATCCGCGTCATCAACGGATATATCGTTTGCTGAATATAAGTCCTATGCTGTTTCATTGGTATCTGAAAATAGAAAAGTTAATTAAGAATAGTTAGTTAAGTGGTATAACAATATGTGTTTTAGGCAGAACTGTTTTTTAGGTATTAGAACATAGTGTTTAAATATATTTTATGTAATTTTGCAATCGAATTGCAAATATGTATAAAATGAACAGCTAATATGTTCTCTATCATTATCCCCTTATACAACAAAGCGCCTTATATTGAAAAAGCATTAAGTTCCGTATTTGCGCAAACTTACAAAGCCTTTGAGGTAATTGTAGTGAATGATGGTAGCACAGACCGTTGGCTTGAAGAGCCTCGGCAACTCCATATTTTTTACAAATATGGAATCGTACTCCAAATTTGTAAAAAATAGTTTACCTTTGCACAATGATACAACGAGAAATAATTGATGTAATTAAATTGATGGCAAGTAAGATGCCGATTATTTCTATTACCGGACCACGTCAGGCTGGAAAAACCACTGTAGCAAAAATGTGTTTCCCTCATTATGATTATGTGAATCTTGAAAATCCGGATATCTTAGAAGATGCTAAATCTGATCCTAAACTTTTCCTTTCTCGACACTCAGAAGGTTTAATTATAGATGAAGCACAGCATTTTCCAGAATTATTTTCTTATATCCAGACCATTAGTGACAAGCGTAATAGGGCTGGAGAATTTGTTATTACAGGTTCGCAAAATTTTTTGCTTTCAGCCAAAATATCACAAAGCCTTGCAGGGAGGGTGTTTATTACCAATTTGTTGCCATTAAGCCTTTCGGAAATAAAACATGTAGGATGTGTTTCTGAATACTATAAAAAAAGTGTTTTTACTGGTTTTTATCCCCGAATATATGATAAAAATATACCGCCAGAACTTTTTTATCCCTCTTATGTGCAAACGTATACCGAGAGAGATATACGGCAAATTATTAATGTGTCTAATCTGTTCTTGTTTCAAAAGTTTATGCGTTTGGTAGCAGGGCGTGTAGGGCAGATACTCAATTACAGTAGTTTATCTATGGAATTGGGGGTAGACCTAAAGACGGTAAAATCGTGGTTTTCTATTCTTGAAGCGAGTTTTATAGTTTTCTTTTTGCAACCTCATTTTCAAAACTTTTCTAAACGACTGCTTAAGACACCAAAACTTTATTTTTATGATACGGGATTGGTTTGTAGTCTTTTGGGTATAAAACACGAAAACGATGTAGATGTGCATTGGGCTAAAGGTGCTTTATTTGAGAATATGGTGATTGCTGAAATAATGAAAAATTATTTCAATAAAGCTGAAAAACCCCCTTTATACTATTGGCGAGATAATACGGGGAATGAGGTTGACTGCCTTATAGACGAAGGAAATAAAATAAAAAGTATAGAGATAAAGTCTTCAACAACAATTAATTCTAATTTTTTTAAAGGTTTGAATTATTATAAAAAGCTAAATCCTAATTCGTTACCTTATTTGGTATATGGAGGAAATGAATGTTATAAAAGAAAGGAAGCGGATATTATTGGCTGGAACAATACAAAAAAAATATTTGAATAATAAAAGTAATGGGAAACGCTAAAAATTCAAAGTTCAATGTTTGCGATCTCCTAATAAAACGAACATGTATTTTAGTATTCTAAAATACACACATCAGAATGATTAAATTCATCGAGAGTTCCATCTGGCCACTGAAATCAAATTATAAACAGATGAAATTAAGCAAAAACAATTTATAATCAACGGCTCAAACCCCTATGTTCTCTATCATTATCCCCTTATACAATAAAGCGCCTTATATTGAAAAGGCGTTAAACTCGGTATTTGCGCAAACTTACAAAGATTTTGAGGTAATTGTAGTGAATGATGGTAGCACAGACCATTCGCTTGAAGTAGTGCAGCAGTTCCCCACCTCAACAACTCACAACCTTACTATTGTATCCCAAAAAAACCAAGGGGTTAGTACAGCGCGCAACAATGGGGTGAAATTAGCCCGATATCCTTATATTTGTTTTTTGGATGCCGACGATTGGTGGGAACCTACTTTTTTGGAAGAGATGAAACGCTTGATAGAAACATATCCCCAAGCAGGCATTTATGGTAGTAGTTATTTTAAGGTAAAAAACGGGCAGCATATACCTGCCAATATTGGGGTTGATAAGGGGTTTAGACAAGGTCTGATTAATTACTATAAGGTATATGCCAAAACATTATGGATGCCTTTGACTTCTATATCTGTAGTCATTCCAAAACAAGTGTATCAAGCGTTGGATGGTTTTAAACCGACGCTAAAATTAGGAGAAGATTTTGATTTGTGGGTAAGGATAGCCTTAAAATATCCGGTAGCTTTTCTCAATAAGCCTTTGGCCTATTACAATCAGGATGTAGAATTGCAGAATAGGGCCGTGGGTAGCAAAAAGTTTTATAAACCCGAAGAACATATGTTGTTTGCCAATTATGGTGCAATGATGGATAATAAGGATTTTAGATTTCTCTATGAGCGTTTGGCTTTATATGGTTTGTTGCGTTATTACCTACATGGAGTGAATAAAAGAGAGACCTATGCAATCTTAGAAAAAATAGAGTTGGCTAAACATGAGAGAAAATATTTCTTTTACTATAAATTACCTGTTTTTATTGTAAGAATATATTTTGGTTTATTATTATTAGGTTCGAGGATAAAAAAGCAATTAATATTAGCAATATGAAAATAGCGTATCTGTTTGGGTCATTAAATAGAGGAGGGACGGAAACCTTGATGCTTGATGTATGTAAAAACTTGCAGCAAGCAGATTTTGAAGCTATTGGTGTGTACAGAAAAAAAGGGGTTTTAGAGGATGACTTTTTGTCTACATCAGTACCATTTTATTTTCTTCCCATACCCAAGAATAAAATAAAGTATCTGTTACAATTACGTACACTTTTAATCAAAGAAAAGATAGATATTGTGCATGCGCATCAACCCATTGATGCATTACTAGCTTATTTTGCAACGTGTTGCACAAATATCAGAGTTTTTCTAAGCATTCATGGATTTAATTTTCAGGCTTCGAATATTTTATTGGGGTTTATATTGCATAGGACAGCTAAAAATATCTTTGTAAGTCAGTATCAGAAAAGATATTATCTTGGCAAATATAAGCTGAAAGAGTCTAATCAGCATGTGGTGTATAATGGGATAGATTTTAGTAAATTTGTACATCCATCAATAGATAATGCTGTTTCGAATATTAAACAAGAGTTAGGTATTGGCAAAGAGGTATTATTGATGGGCATGGTAGGCAATTTTAATTTGGTAAGGAACCAAATGTTTGTTTGTCGTTTCTTGAAGTTATTAAATGAGCAGGGTGTAAATTTCCATTTTGTATTTGTAGGTAAACGTATAGAGGGTATGAGTGATAGGTTTGATAATTGTGTAGCCTATTGCCAACATAATCATTTATCTTCTAAGGTTACTTTTTTGGGTGTAAGAAACGATGTGCCCGCTATTTTGCACGCATTGGATGTTTTTGTGTACGCTACAGAACAAGACACTTTTGGTATAGCTGTAACAGAGGCTATAGCAGCTGGTATACCTGTCTTTGTTAACGATTGGGGCGTGATGCAAGAAATAACAGAACAGGGTAAATTAGCCACTCTATATAAAACAAAAGATGTACAAGATTTGTTGAACAAATATACGTTGTATTTGAAAAATAAAGAAACGTATAAGATAAAAGCGGAATCTTCTGCTCTTGCTATCAAAAATAAATACAGTATACAGAAACATATTGAAAACCTTAGTATAATATATCATCCGCATGCTTAATTATATCCCCCGTTTTTTTACCAAAAAGGCAATCTTAACATATTTAATTGCACTTTTAGTTATTGTGGTATTGTTTTTTTCATATGCCATGTCTTTGCTTTGGATGGTGTTTGGCTTGGTAGAGGTGTTTAGCTTTTTCTACTTTACTAAGGTCTTGAGCAAGCGTTGGAGAAATATAAAAACACACGCCTTTAAGAAAAAACTGTTTTCCGTATCGCTTATTATTAGGATAGTATGGGTATTTTTTAGTTATGTCTTTTATCAATTTATGACAGGTGAGCCTTTTGAATTTATGGCTGGTGACTCTATGCTTTACCATGGTGTGGCCTTAGACTTAGCCAATAGAGGATATGCACATATGCAGAGTGTGTTTTGGGGGATGGGTATAGATGATATGGGTTATGCTTTTTATCTGGGGACTATATACATGTTGGCAGGGAATAGCATACTGGTAGCCAGATTATTAAAAGCTTTGTGGGGCGCGTGGACTGTTTTTTTGATTTATAAAATAGCACGTAGGAATTTTGGGGAAGCAACCGGACGCATGACAGGTGTTATGGCTATGCTGTTTCCCAATCTTATATTATACGCTGGTTTGCACCTCAAAGAGGTAGAAATGGTATTCTTGATCACCGCTTTTATAGAGCGTTCCGATCATTTGTTGCGTTCCGGAAAAATTAGTTTCACTAAGATAATATGGCCTTTGGTGCTGGCTTCGCTTTTATTTACATTTAGAACAGTACTTGGTGTAGCGGCTTTATTTGCGTTGTTTTCAGCCTTGCTGTTTTCTTCTACCCGTATGTTGAAAATGGGAAATAAGATCATAGGACTTATTTGGGTATTTGTGGCGTTAACTTTCTTTGCAGGGGGGAGAATTAGTCGTCAAGTAGAGTATTATTGGAGCCAAAGGGATGCCAATCAGCAGGCTTCTATGGAGTGGAGAGCAGAGCGAAAAGATGGAAACACATTGGCAAGATATGGTTCTACGGTTATTTTTGCTCCGGCCATCTTTGTACTTCCTGTATCTACAATGGTAGATATTGAAACACAACAGAATCAGCAATTAATTCATGGGGGTAATTACGCGAAAAACATTTTGTCGTTTTTTATATATTTTATCTTGTTTTGGATTATAAGAAATAAAAAATGGCGAGATTTTGTATTGATAGAGGCCTTCTTTTTGTCTTATTTGGCTATATTGGCCATGAGTAGTTTTGCGCAGTCCGAACGTTTTCATCAGCCGATTTTGCCATTTTATATTATGTTTGTGGCGTATGGTATATCCAAAGCAACTTACAAAACCAAAAAATATTTTAATTGGTATGCTATAGCTGTCTTTTTTATTCTGGTAGCATGGAATTTTGTTAAGCTCAAAGGAAGAGGACTTGTGTAATCCAAACTTGACCAATTAAATATGTAATCCAAACCTATAATTTAGTAATAAAATATATATACAAATGAAGATATTAATCACAGGAGGTGCCGGTTTTATAGGCTCCAATTTATGTGAACATTTTTTAGATAAAGGCTATCAGGTAGTTTGTATGGACAACTTATCTACCGGTAAAGAAGAAAATATGGCAGATTTTTTGTCTCATCCCAATTTTACTTTCTTACAATATGATATTAGAGATTTAGGGGCCTGTAAAAAGGCAGTATACAATTGTGATTATGTATTGCACCAAGCAGCATTGGGGAGTGTGCCTCGGTCTATCAACGATCCTATTACCACTAATGAAGTAAATGTCGGGGGCTTTTTAAATATGCTTACAGCAGCCAGAGATGCCGGGGTAAAACGTTTTGTGTATGCAGCCAGTTCTTCTACTTATGGTGATTCTAAGATGTTACCAAAGGTAGAGGACAAAATAGGTACTCCGCAATCGCCTTACGCTATTACCAAATATGTAAACGAGTTGTATGCCCAAATATTCTCAAAACTATACAATATAGAAACCATAGGACTCCGTTATTTCAATGTGTTTGGTAAACGACAAGACCCTTATGGCCCTTATGCAGCTGTGATTCCTTTATGGGTAAAAGCGTTTATCAATAAAGAAAGACCCCAGATTAATGGCGATGGTAGTTTTTCGCGTGATTTTACTTATGTAGCCAATGTGATAGAAGCCAATGAAAAAGCTTTGTTTACATCTACGGCAGATATAAGAGACAGAGCCACTACTTATAACCTAACATTACCCGAAAAAGAAGCAATATCAATGGTGTTTAATGTAGCCTTTGGAGGTAATACCACTTTAAATACTTTATTTCATATTTTACGGGATAATTTGTCTCAATACGATTCTGCTATTGCAAGTGTTACTCCTAATTACAAAGAGGAACGATTAGGAGATATACCTCATTCTCAGGCATCTATTGTGAAAGCAAAACGTATTTTAGGTTATAACCCACAATATTCAGCACAACAAGGCTTTGCCTTAGCCTGTAAGTGGTATTATAATAATTTATAAACCCATAGGACCATGAAAGTACTTTTTGTATCGAGCGGTAATAATGTTAACGGGATCTCTCCCATTGTTAAGAATCAAGGGGCCAGCTTGGAGCGTAATACAGCTTGTGAGATACATTATTTTACTATTCAAGGTAAGGGTGTTTGGGGATATCTTCAAAATATACCGCGTTTAAGAAAAACATATAAAAGTTTTAAACCGGATGTGGTACACGCACACTATTCTTTATGTGGATTTGTGGCTACGTTAGCAGGTATATCTACTGTTATAGTGTCTTTGATGGGTAGTGATGTGAAGGCCAAGCCTATATTCAAATCTGTTATTTTGCTATTTGCTAAATTGTTTTGGAAAGAAGTGATAGTAAAATCTGAGGATATGAAACAGGATTTGGGGTACAAGCATGCTATTGTATTGCCTAATGGTATTGATTTTGACACTTTTTTTCCCATGTCAAAAGACGATGCTAATGTTCGATTGGAATGGGAAACAGAAGATAAAACAATAATATTGTTTGCTGCCAACCCAAAAAGACCGGAAAAAAATTTCCAATTGGCAGAAAAAGCTGTGCAACAATTGCCACAAGACACTTATATATTAAAGGTGCTACAGGATGTGCCCAATAATTTGATGCCTTATTATTTAAATGCTGCTGATGTGGTTGTGCTCACTAGTTTGTGGGAAGGCAGTCCTAATGTTATCAAAGAAGCTATGGCTTGTAACCGTCCCATTGTGTGTACAGATGTAGGAGATGTGAGACATAATTTCCAAGGGCTTGAAGGCTGCTATATAGCTTCTTATGATGTTGTTGATGTAGCAAAAGCTTTAGAAAAAGCAGTGAAATATGAGTATACCCAAGGTAGAGCCAAAATAGAAGATTTAGGTTTGTGTGCAGCAGATGTGGCTGAGAGACTTGTTGGCATTTATAGACAAGTTTGAGATTGCCTTTATTAGTTATATATTTCTTTAATAAAGCTTATGAACTTTGAAGATATAAAAACAGAAATAGAAATACCCTATTACGAAGAGACACAAAAGCGTAGCTTTGTGCAAAAGCTTAGAAAAATTAAAAATACGGTACTGAATTTATTAGCTTACTCTTGCCCTGTAAATAAATTACGTATTTTGTTTCATCGGTGGCGAGGGGTACATATAGGGCAACATGTTTATATTGGATTACATTGTCATATAGATAATCTGTATCCGGATTATATTTATATCGGCGATAATGCCAGTATTAATTCTGATAGTATGATATTAACGCATTTCAATCCTATGAAACGATTTGCACCCATAGTGCAGGCCAAAGCAGCTCCGGTTGTTATTAAAGAAGGCGCTATTTTGGCTGTTCGAAGTACTGTTTTGCCGGGCGTAACCATTGGTAAGAATGCTATTATTTCTGCCGGTTCAGTGGTAGAGAAAGATATACCCGATTATTCTTTGGTACGGGGCAATCCGGCCAAAGTTATTACTAATTATAAACCTTTAATGACAGAATGATTATGGAACAACAAGAATTTATCAAGAATTTTGCAAATCAATTTGATGAAACAGAAGCTTCTGTATTTGCAATGGACACCAATTTTAGAGAGTTGGAAGAGTGGTCTTCTTTAGTGGCTTTGGCCGTACTTAATATGATAGCAAAGAAGTATGGTGTTAAGTTAAGTCCCGAACAGATGAAAACAACGAATACTGTGCAAGAGTTATATGATTTGGTATTGTCTAAAAAGTAGTGCCTTATGAGTGTTTTTATAAAAGCTATATCATATCACTTGCCACAAAGGGTTGTAACCAACCAAGACTTGGTCAAAGCCTTTCCTGAGTGGAGTGTTGAAAAGATAGCAGGTAAAGTAGGTATTGCAGAGCGCCATATTGCAGCCCAAGATGAGACGGCGATGGATTTGGCCTATCATGCTGCCGAAAAATTGTTTGCAGAGCATAATATAGACAAAACCGATATCGATTTTGTGTTGTTATGTACACAAAGTCCCGATTATTTTTTACCAACCTCGGCATGTGTATTGCAGCATAAGTTGGGTTTGAGAACAGATATAGGCGCTTTAGATTTTAACTTGGGTTGTTCGGGCTTTGTATATGGCCTGTCTATGGCCAAAGGTCTAATATTGGGCAATATAGCTAAGAATGTGCTGTTGCTAACAGCTGAAACCTACAATAAACATATTCATCCCAAAGACAAAGGCAA
>PDWJ01004770.1_pt1 | contig 20067 bp, 20 predicted proteins | sample 1430881 | NCBI WGS metagenome assembly PDWJ01 (sample SAMN01162460, study PRJNA174530) | Oral metagenome, whole genome shotgun sequencing project. | biome: Marine environment; feature: Marine mammal; material: Swab sample of the gingival sulcus; isolation source: swab sample of gingival sulcus...
ATTTCAAGCCGTCTTGAAGTTATTCCATCAACCTTGAGCGCCTTCATGAACAACTTGATACAACTGATAATGTTATAAAAGGTCGCCTGGGTGATAAAGCTGAGATTGACCGTTTCAGGCAGTTTCTCCAGATATATATTGGCAAGGTTTTCCAGCCTGAAAGTAAGGCTCAAGGCGTCAAACTTCTTCTCACGATAACGACCATATACCGATGGGATATCAACTGCTATGTGTCGTTTGTAATAAATATCCTCCCTGACCTGAAATTTCTCCTCTGACAAAATGATTTCCTGCAAATCTTCGAGGCAGGACAACACCGCAGCCAAACTTCGCTTGATATTGCCTTTTTCCAGCACCTCAAGTAAATCCAGCACCTGAGGAAAGCCGTCTCTTGCAGCATCTTCCAGCTCTTTCTTTAATTCCTGGAACCCAAGATTGTACTTCTGAAACACCAATTTTAACATCTGCACCAGCAATTCAAACCGTCGTCGTTCCTTTACCTCGATGTCTGTCTGTTCACCAAGGAAAGAAGACAATTGGTCACAGTCTATTTCCAGATAGTCATGGACTACAGTAAATCGAAAATGTTCCCACACTCGCTGGGAAATTTCATACTGTTGATCAACAAATGGTCCATCAACATCGATCTGCTTGTACACCTCCGGCGGAACGTAGGAAACCAGCAATTCCTTATCCCTGGTCTTCCAGAACATGAAAATTGCCTTGATAAAGTAGACAATCAAATTGGAACTTTCCACATGCCCCTGCTTTCGTAAAAAATGGATTAACAGGTCTTTCCGCTTGTGTATTTCATCAAGCTCTGTTGAAACATCCCGCAGCTCTCCCTCCGAACCAATCTCATTAAAAAAGACCGGCATCAGCTTGGTAAACTGTTTTGCCAGATTGTAGATGGGTTCGATCGGGTGATTAAGCAGTTCGGTAATATCACGCTGAAACAGATCGGTATCCTTGATACAGGTTCCAGAGAGTTTTATGTTGATAATAAGGGCTGAAAACAGGGTTGAACACCACTTGGGTTCACGCATTATCAGATGTAACCAGACCCGAATATTGCTGAGATGGGCGGGATTTACCAGGGGCTGCCAATCCTCATCAACCCCTATAACACTGGCATGCTGAAAACCAAAGCGGACAACTCCCCACAAGAAGGCTTCCACCATCCGGCTATTGCCTCGGTCAAAAACCTCTCCGCCAAGAACCTGGATACATTGCAGCGAGGTGTGAGGATATTTCACCACATTGGCTTCCAGCAGCTGAAAGGTGGTCAAAAGGAACTCTTCAATCTCTTCGAATGTCTGTTGCCGGATAAGATGAACAAGAGAACGGTTGATCTCCCGCAAGGTTTCTTCATGGATGAGGTATAGCCCTTCTGTATCCATGATTTTAAAGAGAAAAAGCAGCTTGCGGTTCTCGCTGAAATGGGCCAGTTCTGCCTGCTGTTCTCCCTCTTCTGCCTGCTTGAGATCGCTTTCCGCGAGCTTGACAGGCACCTTCTTGTACAACCTGACAATATCCACATGTGCCGGTAATTTCAAAAGTTGCCGAAGATTTTCAAGCACATCCCCGTCAAATGACATTGATTCAAGTACCTGAAGATGCATTTTAAGGGCATCATGGGATATGGAGGTAAATATCTGGCTGGCATGGAAATCATCAAACAAAATACCACAACGCTCCAAAAACCAGGGAAGCGGATCTTCTTCACGCAGCCAATACTGGTAATTCTTGCAAAGAATGGTCTTCATCAACAGGGCGATGGGGCGATAGTCAAAGCCACAGGATTCCTGATCTTCAAACTTTACAAGTTGTACGGTCAATTTCTTGACCGAATGCTGCCCCTGCACCACATGCATAATTGTCGATTCATCATCTTCATCGAGTAATCTGATCCGGTCAAATACCTGATTCAACGCATCCTGAAAACGGATCAAATCCTGACATGTAAACCCCTTTATTGATTTATCAAGCCAGGCAAGAAGACCTTCAACGATCTGGGATAAAAGCTCTGGATTACGGCGGCTCTCGTCAAGGGCAATAAAAAAAATCTCAGCAAACAGATTAAAAGCAGCTGGTCCTTGCTCATTTTTTTTAAACTGCTTAAAATTTTGCAGAACAAAACCACGCAACTGGGGAAGAATCAGTGACCAGTTACGAAACGGGTGGCATACCTCATAGAGCAATTTTTCAAGTCTTGCATGAACGCCCTTATATTTTTCAACCATCTGTAACAGAAGCTGGTATTTTTCATCCAGGACCACTTCGCCAGCGGTTTCCAAAAGATTTGCTTTTAGAGCATCAGATTCAAGCCCTACAGATTCGTTCATGTCGTTCATGCCAGATATGTCCTTATTTTATTGTCCAGCCGGCGTATTCTGAAAGCCACCCACATCCAAACAAAGCACCTCTCCTGAAATTGATCAGAAGAGGTGTTTCATTCTCTTTATATTACAAAGGCTTATTGGCGTCCATATGCAGAATCAAGTCCAGCATACGATTCGAGTAGCCCCATTCATTGTCATACCAGCTCATCACCTTCACCGTCTTTCCAATCACTTTGGTGGACTGACCATCAATAATTGAAGAATGAGGATTCCCCTGAAAATCGATGGAAACCAGAGGAAGATCGGTATAACCAAGATAACGGTTGGCAGCCTCTTTCAACGCCTTGTTCACCTCGTCAACAGTGGTTTCATTTTCCACTTCCATCACCGCATCAACCAAAGAAACAGTGGGGGTCGGCACCCGCACCGCCAGACCGTCAAACTTGCCTTTCAATTCCGGAATAACAAGAGACACAGCAGCAGCAGCCCCTGTTTTGGTCGGAATCATCGAAAGCGCTGCAGCCCTTGCCCTTCTCGGGTCAGAGTGGGGATAATCCAGCAATCTCTGATCACCGGTATAGGCATGCACAGTGGTCATCAGACCTGTTTTTATACCAAAATTATCCAGGATAACCTTGGCAAACGGAGCAAGACAATTGGTTGTACACGAGGCATTGGACACGACATGATGAAGGGTTGGGTCATAGTCATCTTCATTCACTCCCATGACAAAGGTCTTGACGTTGCCTTTTGCCGGCGCAGAAATAACCACCTTGCTCGCACCGGCATCAATATGTGCCTGGGCGGCCTCCGCATCTCGAAAGATACCGGTACATTCAGCCACATACTCAGCCCCTGCCGCATTCCATGGAATATCTGCCGGGTTTCTGTGGCTATAGACGGCAATATGCTTACCGTCGACGATAATACCATCATCATCGGCGCTGATCTCTTTATCAAACACCCCCATGATTGAGTCATATTTCAACAGGTGAGCCAGGGTTTGATTATCTGTAAGATCGTTGATTCCAACAACTTCTATATCGGCAAAGGCTGGATCTTTTGCCATGGCTCTGAAAATATTTCTACCAATACGGCCAAATCCGTTAATACCAATTTTTACACTCATTTTGTTCTCCTTTTCGTTTAGGATGAGTACATATTACAATTCGCTCTTTTTTTTCACGACTGCTTTTTTATATAATGACGCATACTTCTTAACAACTGTCGACCAGAGATATTCCCGATCGATTTTTTCCCGCGCTTTCTTTTGCATACGGCGCAGTTCTTCAGGTTGCCCGTACACATCAGCTGCCTTAAACATTACTGCTGCAATTTGCTCGCTGTTGTTACTGATATAACCAAAGCCGGTTTCACCATCTTCAACCTTGACCAGTCCACCTACCAGGTGAACAATCGGTAGGTTACCAAAAATCTGAGCGATAAAATCGGTCAAGCCACAAGGTTCATAACGTGAAGGAATCAGGAAGAAATCGCCTGCGGCATACACCCTGTTAGCCATGACCGGATCAAAGCCCCGCAAGAAACAGAGCCGTCCCCGACATTGTTTTTCTGCTGCCATTGCAGACAATCGTTCCTCAAGGTGCTGTTCTCCAGAACCAAGAATCACCACTGACCCGGAATCAGTTTGCTTAAAAAAACTTCTTAAACCGTCCAGAAGAAGATCCACCCCTTTCTGACCACTCAATCGTCCGACAAAGGTGAACAGGGGTTGGTCTAACGTATTATCAAGGTAGCCATTCTGAACCACCGGCAGGTCATGGTTACCATCAAGGGCAAGGACAAGATCCTCCTTACAAAGTTTCTTTCCCGACAGCATATCGTCCTGCAAAACATCGAACCCGGCAACAAGTCCTGTCTCTTTCGGAAAAACAGGATCATATTGTTTCACATCAATACCGTTGGTGATCCCCGCTAACTCAACACCTCTTGCAAGAAGTGCATGACCTAACCAGCCACTCAAGGCATCAGTGTCACCGTATTGCAGTTCTCTGGCATATTTTTCGCTGACGGTGTTAAAAAGCGCATATTTTGATGCCGCGATAAACGGATCAAACTTCTTATCCAGCAGACTGTCTTGTATCACCTGCCATGGCAAGCCGGTTATGGTCTGGGCAAAAGGAAGATCTGCCACTTCCTGATGATAGCCGTATCCGGCATTGTGGATTGTGACAACAGAGCCGGTTCCCCGAAAATAACCTCGGTATCCCGCAAGCTCGTTCATCAAGGCTGGTAAAACAGCGGCATGACCATCATGACAATGTATGAGATCCGGCTTCTGGTCAAGGTGCATCATCAATTCCAACGCGCCTTTCTGTAACAGGATGTTCATCGCAAAATAATCGTAATGCCCGCCACCGGCAATTTTCCATTCTTCCTGTTCCTGCTCTTTATCGGTGTAGGTATAGACGTCAGCTTTTTCTTCAAACCGTTGACTCTGAAGACAGTATAAATTGACCCTGCCATCCTGATATTTCCACACCAGTACGTATTCCCGCCGTTCCTCAAATGGATAATTCATATCCACTGGAAACCGCAACTGCCTGTCTGGATGACAAGGATCAATCACAGGAGCAAGACCTGTTTCTTCAACATCCATAAAACCGTAGAGAGGCATGACCACAGAGATCTTCCGCCCATTCCAGGAGGCAAGATGAATAGAGAGTTGACGCACCACATCACGCACTCCTCCAGCCCCGGCAAAATTTCCATATTCGCGGGTTACCATCCATATATTTCTCACTACCCGACTTTTTTCTGCCATGATGTAAAGACTCTTCTAACGGAAGTGATCCAAAACAACTTTTTTAAACTGTTTCAATATTTTACAATGAAACACAAGGAAAAAATTTATCTCCAACGCCTGACCGCTGTTTACGAACTACCGTGCTGCCTGTACCAGCTGACAATTTTTGCGACAATTTGATCAGGATTCAATCTTTCAGTATCAACTGTAAGATCAGAAACCGTCATGTAAAGAGGCGTTCTTTCACTTAACGTGTCTCTTATTTCCTGCTCAAGATCTTTATCCGATAAAGGGGGACGTTGCGCGTCACTCTTATCATCACCTGAGATACGGGTCAGGATGGTCTTCTCCGCAGCGATCAACCAGATCACAGCAGCGTCCTGTTTTTTTTCCCAGAATTCCTGATGGAGCACCGCACCGCCGCCAGTTGAAACGACAACATTTTCTACTTCCAGGCTCAGGTCTAAAACAGCACGTTCCCGTTTTCTAAACTCGTCCCATCCACCTCTTTGCACTATGGTTTCAACAGAGGCACCCGCCCTTTCACAAACAACGGTATCGGTATCCAGAAAATCAAACTGCAAGGCATCTGCAAGCATCTTTCCTACAGTTGTCTTGCCAACCGCCCGAAACCCAACTAAAAAAATACGTTTCTTCATCCTTACTCGACATTCTCCTCTCATCTTACAAAAAGCGGATACACAACTACCGGGTAGTATATTCTATCAAAAAACTACAAAAAACCTAAAATTATTATGCAAAACAAAATTTTATCCTTCCTTTTGGCCAGGTAGAGAAAAATTGTCGATGCCGGGGACAAATGCTGCAAACTCATCAGCACAAACGAAATATCCCAACCTCACGCTACTGGGCTTTCCCCCGAAACACTTCAAATACATGACAGGCGAAGCCGCTCAGTAATGTACAGAAATGACTATTTTTTGGCATAGATTGAAGATGAAAAAAAGACCATCACAGAAAAAATAACACCTATCGGAATAGCTAAATATACCTGAAAATAACCAAATGTTTTGCTGTATAGATTGATTGATTCTGGTGTAAACACCTCTCTTACCGTGCTAAACCAAATAGCAGCAGCGGCAGATCCCCCCCAAACAATTATCGCATAAACTCTGAGCAAATAAATCTTTATATACGCCTGTAAAGAAACTGGAAACTTCAATATCAACACAGGCTTTTTTCGGAAAAAACCGATAAAGGAGAGGGCAATAAGTATAAATAAAAACCTGTATGGTGGCCAGGGATTATAGAGTTCTTCAACGACATCGAGTCCAAAATTGACATATATGGAAAAGGTCAGATAGGCAATTGGAATATGCCACATCACATAAGGCGTCATTTTTTTCCAATTTGATTTGGCAAGATCTTCCAGTTCTTCCAGAGAATATTCCTCACTCATCAAATAAATCCTTTATCCTGACTTTACTGTGATTTTGGAATGAAATCGTTACTCTCTACCTGTGCTTCACTTCATCACCATTGCCATACAACTCAATCATTCCCAGGTGTTGAAGAAACAATAGCAAATCCAAGTTATTGTAATAACTAAAAACCATTATAATAACAAATGTATTTTTGGGGCAGCAACTCTTCGATGCCTGGCTGTAAATTTTATCAGCTATTATAACCAGAAAACAAATCCTCTCACCAGGAATACCCAAACTCTGTCTGCCGATAATCGGCACAAGAAAACTGTCTTTTTTATTCAAGCGGCAACAAACAGGGGGCTGAATGTTTCTGTGTTCTACACCTTGTCTTGCAGGTTGCTATCATTTAAAAGACAGCTATTGTTTCTTAATACATTTCCTGTTAACTTTGCAGAGATTTTAATTCTTTGAAAAGATACACACGATAATCATGACACAACACTCCATACAAGGACATTTTCAAATAAAAACACCAGCTGAAATGGTATTGGTGGATATTACCCAGAAGGTTAAAAAGCTTCTTTACGATCATAATTTTACCGATGGAATGTGTTATCTTTTTAACCCACACACCACAGCCGGACTGACCATAAACGAAGGAGCCGATCCCGACGTTCAAACCGATATTATCCAGGCAATAAGGCAAATTGTGCCGCTGGATCTTGATTATCGCCATCTGGAGGGAAACTCTCCATCACATGTTATGGCATCGCTGTTTGGAAGTTCTCTCACCCTTTTGGTTGAAAACACCAGCCCCATTTTAGGCACCTGGCAGAAAATATTTCTCGCTGAATTTGACGGTCCTCGCACCCGCAAGATCATCTATCGCCTGGTTCCGTAACATCTACTCTGTCAAATATACCATGAATATACCCGCTAAAAATATGTGCTTCGGTCTCAGTGAAGAACGGGATCGCCAATCCTTTTTCACCTTTTTACAACAAATTGGGCGTGAAGAATTTGCCGTGGAAATGTCGCGGCGCGTCTCAACTGATGAAATAAGCACCTTTGTTGACAATTTCACCAAACTCATGCAGAAATATTTTTCGGAAAACGAATACCACAGGCTGTTTCTCAATGATAAAACCCGCGGGACACAACGGGAAATCAAACAACATTGATAGTATTGCCTGTAAACAACTGTATTTTTTACCGGAAAACCTGTCTGGGCTCTTAAACAGGAAAAAATACTATAAAAATGACCGCGGAAAAAACAATACGACTCCAGAAATACATTGCCCAATGTGGTCTTGCTTCCAGACGAAAGGCGGAGGAATTTATAACTGCAGGCCGGATCACGGTTAACGGCGAAACAGTCACAACTCCCGGCACCTGTATAAGACCTGGAATTGACCAGGTAAAAGTTGACAACACACCTGCTATGGTTGAAGAAGTTGTAGAGTATTTTCTCCTCAACAAACCAAAAGGCTATGTCACGACCCTCTCAGACCCGCAGGGACGACCTGTAGTCACTTCCCTGATACAGGACAACACAACCCGTATCTTTCCTGTTGGCCGTCTTGACTACGATACCGAAGGTGCCCTGTTGCTCACCAATGATGGTAATCTGGCTCAAAAAATTCAACACCCGAGTTTTCAAACCAAAAAAACCTATGAGGCCGTTGTGTATGGTCATCCTGGAAAAACAAAATTGACCCGGTTATCTCAAGGTATTCTGCTTGAAAACACCATGACCGCTCCCGCTCAAATAACTTTATTAAAAAAATGGAAAAAAACCAGTCTGATACGACTAACTATCCATGAAGGTCGCAAGCATCAGGTAAAAAAAATGCTGAAGGCAATTGGTCATCCCGTTGCGTCACTCAAACGTACTGCCTATGGTCAACTGCATCTGCATAACCTGCCCACAGGAGCCAGCAGAAAACTCTCTTTGGCTGATATCGAAAAAATCTTTTTATATTCGTAACCATTTGTAATAACACTACTTTTTACAGCCACATTACCAGTGCGCTGTAAGAGCTGAACTTTACTTGTTTTTATGTACAAAGTAGTTGTAATTTTGTTACTTGATAAGTGATTCCTTGAACAGGAGCAGAGGTATGAACAAATCAGAACTCATTGAAGTATTGGCCCAGGACATGGGAGTACCCCATCGCGAAGCAGCCGCTATTACCAACACCATTATTGACACCATGATCGATGCTCTTGTCAAAGGTGAGAGCATAGAAATCAGGGGTTTTGGCAGTTTCGTGATCAAACAGTACGATTCATACGAAGGACGTAACCCGAAAACCGGTAAAAAAATCAAGGTCAAACCGAAGAAGTTGCCGTTTTTCAAGGTCGGTAAAGATTTACGCGAAAAGGTAAACAAGGGCAAGTAAGCTGTTTACCCATTTGAGTTAATAACTTTACCTACCAGATCATACACTTGAGCCTGGGTGATTTTGACATCAACAATATCACCTTGGTTCACCTTTCCATCAGTTATATATACGCAACCATCAATTTCCGGTGCCTGATACCGGGTTCTCCCTTCCAGCAATAGATCAGTTTCCCGGCTCACACCTTCAACCAACACTTTTTCGGTCTTCCCGACAAATCGGCTGAGCTTGGCCTGTGAAATCTCACTTTGCACCGCCAAAATATGATCAACCCTTCTCTGCTTCTCCTCTTCATCAAGCTGATGTTTAAAGTATTCAGAAGGACAACCTGCCTCATTGGCATATGGAAAAACACCAAGATGATCAAATTGAACCTCTTTAATAAAGTCTTCAACTTCGATAATATGTTGTTCTGTTTCACCAGGAAAGCCGAGTAAAAAGGTAGTCCTCAAAGCCAGGTCAGGAATAATTTTTCGCATTTTTTCAACCAGCTGAAAGAGAAACTCCTGACCATATCTCCTGTTCATACCCTTCAACACCTGCTTATTTACATGTTGAAACGGAATATCAAGATACGGAGTAATCCTCGGATTTTCGGCAATAATATCAAGCAACTCATCTTCAATTCCAGTGGGATAGAGATATAACAACCTGATCCATGGAATGCTGGTCTTCGACAAAATGTTCTTGAGGAGGTTCTGCAGGTTTTCCTGTTCACCCAGATCATCACCATAGGCGGTTAAATCCTGAGCAATTAAGCAGATTTCCTTAACCCCACTCGCCTCAAGCCGCTGGACTTCAACCAGTAGATCAGCTATCGGCCTGCTTCTCAGGTTACCACGAATTGATGGTATCATGCAGTAGCTGCAACGATTGTTACACCCCTCTGTAATCTTCACCCACGACCGGAAAAATGGGGTAGAAATACACCGGGGCATCGTAGAATTGATCAACACCCGATCGGGTAAATAGAGCTTATTTTTTTCACTGCTCAGAGTAGTGAGATAATCGACAATACGGTGGGGGCCTTCAGTTCCGAGAAAAAGATCCACTTCCGGCAGTTCCTGTATCAAGGAATCCTTATAGCGTTGCACCAGACAGCCGGTCACCACCAGTTTTTTTTCTGGATCATCTTCTTTCAGGCTTGCGTGTTGCAAAATTTCATCAATTGCCTCTTCAACTGCCGGCTGAATAAAGCCACAGGTATTTATGATAATAATGTCTGCAAGCTCGACATCCTTTTCCAATTCATAGCCAGCCTCCATCAGATTACCGAGCATGAGTTCGGAATCAACCAGATTCTTGGCACACCCAAGGCTGACAAGATGAAAACTTTTCATAGTTTCCTCCTGTCAAAAAATTTCAAGAGAAGGAGTTGAATCATCGCTTCCACCTGGTGTTTAAATCCTTTTTGCTTAAAACCAGCTCGCCACTCCTTTGCCATCGGCAAATCGGAGACGACAAATAGTGCTGCCAATGCCACCTTTCTGAAAGTTGCAACTGATACCAGGGCGGAAATTTCCATGTCAACGGAATCAATATTGTGCTCTTTACGCAGTTGTCTCAACATGGCTCTGGTCTCCCGATAAGGAGCATCGGTACTCCAACAGCTTCCATGACGAAAACTCACGTTATTCTCGTCTAAAAGAGTTTCAAGCTCTAAAAGTAATTGAGCATCAACCCTTCCATCCCTGTGTTCACCATAATACTGTGAAGTTCCTTCTCCAACCCAGGTGTTCTGGACACAGACAAGATCACCAATAGCATCGTCTGGCAAAAGACCGCCGCACCAGCCAAATACCACAATTTCACGGGCACCAAGGGCTATCAGCTTTTCAAGGGTCATCGCTGCCATCGGTGCGCCAATGGTCGGACCTGCGACAAATCCTGCACATTCAGAGCTCACCAGCAGGTTGGAATGAAACAGCCCCCTTCTCTCCCAAGACCTGGAGTCCAGACTCTTTACACACCTGTCGTAATCGGCCGGATTGATAAAAAGTATTCCCGTTGAAGGGATTGGCTTCTCCTTTTTATGCCGCTTAGGCTGGATAATATATTCCTGATCAGATTCAACCATCTTCGCCACCACTCAAAGAAAAAGGGGCTACAGATTTCTCTGTAGCCCCTTACCATCTACACTAGGTAGATGAAATCGTACTTCGTTCTTATCCTAACAGAGGGTTAGCATAGAGAAGAATCAAAGAAATAACCAGTCCATAAATAGCGATTGATTCAGCAAGAGCCATACCAAGAATCATGAAAACCATGAGTTTTGGTTGAACTTCAGGATTACGGGCAAGACCCATGGTTGCACCTTGTCCAACAGAACCGATACCAATACCTGCTCCAAGACCGGCAAGACCGATAGAAAGTGCAGCACCAACACAAATCAACGCTAATTGAATATTTCCTTCCATTTTGTTTTCTCCTTAATTGTTTTTCTAGGTTTGGCCTTCTTCTATAAACTCAAACGCTTACGCGTTTGTTTTCTTATCTTATCATGACATATCTCATCCAGAAGAGCATTAATGGGCATGCTCCGCAGCTTGTGAGAAATAAACAACGGTGAGCAATACGAATACCATTGCCTGAACAAGGGATACAAGCACACCGAGCACCATGATTGGCAGAGGGGCAAACGCAAACCCGGCCAACATGAACAAAATTCCCAACAGGGTCTCCTTCGCCATAATATTACCAAAGAGACGAATGGAGAGTGAAAGCAGACGAGCAAAGTTTGAAATCAACTCGATCGGCAACATCAACGGTACCAGCCACCACATTGGCCCCATGAAGTGCTTGTAGTAGCTAAGGCCATGCTCACGGAATCCGATGAAATGGTGGGTAACCCAGACAATAACAGTTAAGCCAAGAGTGGTATTGATACTCGCGGTGGGTGACATAAACCCTGGTATCAAACCGATGAGGTTGGCAACTGCAATATATAAACCGAAAGTGGCAATCATTGGGAAAAACTGATCGGTCATTTTTCTTCCCATATTGTCGACAAAAAAATCATCCATACCACCAACAATGATTTCCCAGAAGTTTTGCCCTTTTCCTGGGATCATTTCGAGCTTTCCAAGGGTCAACTTGGATACGATGATGAGAAATGCCATCACCAGCCAGGTGTAAGTCATGTAGGGGGCACACAGTTTTTCAAGAAATGTGTGACCAACAAATCCATGAGGAACTGGCAAACCCAGCCATTCCAGGATAACAGAAATAAATAGTATTGGATGCTCCATATCGCCTTCTACCTCCTCCTGATGAAATAGTGCCGCGCAACATTTAACGCCGTGAATGTAACCGCAAACACTACCGTTGACAACCCTAAAATTAGTCCAAAGATGTTAACCTTGCCGTATTTGATCAATACCAGCAAAATAACACCAATAATTATAATTCTAACCCAGAATTTTAGTAAAAATCCCAGTTTTCCTTTTTTGATCGCCTGTTTTTGACTCTTATCATCAAGATCTTCACCGGTTTCAGTCAGGGAATCAACAAATCCAAGCACATCCTTGTGTGCAACCTGAAAGCTCAATATGGATACAACTCCACCGGCAAAGGTCGACCAAGCAAATGTCCACGACCATACAATATAAGAGACCAGACAGACCACCGTTAAATACAACCAGCCAATGACCTGCACTCTCTGCAGATGTTTCACCCCATCAACCACCAGACTCTCAATCGTCCTGTTTTTCTATCTTTTTATTCTCCCGTAAGAGAATATCAAACAGGCTCTTAAAACTTGCCGCGATACCAAATGCCAAGCCGATAAAAGTAAACCAGGGGGTCGTTTTTCCGGCAAAAACTTTCTGATCCAACAAAATGCCGCCTCCCATGCCAATCACGATACAGGCTGCAAAGGTAAAACCGATGTGACCATAATTGGCCAGCAACCGCACCCATTCATTCCTGGTATCAGACATTTAAAACTCCAATTTACAGAGGTGACACGATGGTCATTTACAACATGCTTTCGTATCATGCACGCATTTCAAAGTCAATTGATTTTTCAATCTCAAACCAGTTTTTTAAAAGACAGCTCGGTTTTGGCAACCACCTCTTTCAATTCATCGTCGGAGTGAACCCCGGAGACAAAAGCAACCTCAAACTGAGAAGGTGCCAGATACACCCCCATCTCCAGCATCTGCCGCCAATGCTGGGCGTATTTGTCGGTATCCGCCTTCATCGCAGAATCAAAATCAAATACTTCCTGGTCAGTGAAAAAGGAGGTCATCAATGAACCAACCCGGTTTAACTGCACTGCCACCCCTGTACTTGCCGCCACTTTTTCCAGGCCTTCGGCAAAGGCCGCCGCCTTTTCATTGAGCCGGGAATAAAAATCTGGTGCCTGCAGCAGTTTTAATGTGGCAATGCCCGCTGCCATTGCCAACGGGTTACCTGACAAGGTGCCCGCCTGATAAACCGGCCCGTCCGGGGCAATATGATTCATAATTTCAGCCTTACCTCCGTAAGCACCAACCGGTAAACCGCCGCCGATGATTTTCCCAAGACAGGTAAGATCTGGAACGATATTGAAATACTCCTGGGCTCCGCCGTATGCCAGCCTGAAACCGGTTATAACCTCATCAAATATAAGGACTATCCCCAACTCACGGGTCAAATTCCTCAGGGTCTGAAGGAACTGTTTTGAAGGTTCAATGCATCCCATATTACCGGCAACCGGTTCAAGAATAACACAGGCAATGTCCAGGTTTTCATCTTTCAAGGTTTGTTCAAGAACATCTACATTATTATAGGGAATGGACAGGGTGTTTTTCACGATATCATCTGGAACCCCCGGGCTGCCGGGAATACCAAGGGTAATCACCCCTGATCCGGCCTTGACCAGAAAAGAATCGGCATGACCGTGATAACAGCCATCAAATTTGACGACCATCTTCTTCCCGGTATAGCCGCGCGCCAGCCGAATCGCGCTCATCGTCGCCTCGGTTCCGGAATTGACAAACCGCACCTTTTCAATAGAAGGAACTGCCTCAACCACCATGGCTCCAAGATCAATTTCTGAAGGAGTGGGTGTTCCAAAGCTTGTCCCGTTCGCCGCTGTTTCCTGAACCGCCTTGACAATTTCAGGATGCGCGTGCCCCATTATCATCGGCCCCCATGAACAGACAAAATCCAGATATTCATTACCATCCACATCATAAATTTTGCTTCCCAGTGCCTTTTGTATAAAAACAGGATCACAGCCAACCGACTTACATGCCCTTACCGGACTGTTTACTCCGCCCGGGATATATTTTTGCGCCTGCACAAACATTTCAGAAGAAAGAGTTTTCGCCATCTTTTGCCTCTTTTTTTATGGAGAGTTAAACAACATTTCAAATACAGTAAAAAAACAACATACCATAGCATGGCCAGACAATACTACCAGAAATGTTTTCTTCCCTTGACCTTTTCATTTTCGTACACAATGTGATTGCTATCAAATCAATTCCTGACATTTATTAAGCAAAATTTTACTTGTCAGGAAAAAACTCAACCGTTAAAGTAAGCACGTTCATTACGCCATTTAAACTGTTTGTGACGTGCAGCTGGCTATCAACAAGCCTATTTACATGGAGGAAATTTTCAATGGCAGACGATAAAGTTTTACACATCAATGATGATGATTTTGAAACGACAATAGGCTCTGATCTTCCAACATTAGTTGACTTCTGGGCTCCCTGGTGCGGACCATGCAAGGCAATTGGTCCGGTTATCGAGGAACTTGCCGCCGAATATGATGGCAAAGCCAATATTGCGAAGATGAACGTGGATGACAATCCGGTCACTCCCGGAAAATACGGAATTCGAGCGATTCCAACCATTATTCTTTTCAAAGACAAGGAAGTTGTCGACAAGGTCACAGGAGCTGTTGGTAAATCACAGCTCGTTGAATTACTTGGCAAAGCCCTTTAACAGTAGTTCTTAACAATTTTTTTTCAGCATGCGTTTCTTCGACAGAAATGCGTGCTTTTTTATGATTGATTGACAGGATATTCCAATATGAAAACGCATTACGAACTGGTGATTCTAGGCGGTGGTCCCGCAGGTCTTTCTGCCGGATTATATGCAGCACGTGCCAGAATAGATCATGTACTCATTGAGAAGGGCGGTGCAGGTGGTCAAATTCTTCTTACCGACTGGGTGGACAATTATCCGGGTTTTCCCGATGGACTGTCCGGATTTGATTTGGCAGAGAAAATGCTCTCCCATGCCAAAAAGTTTGACCTCAACATCCTCACCAAAGAGATTACCAATGTCGACGTCTCTGACGCCAAACGCAAGGTTCTTACCACCATCGACGGTGAAAAGATAACCTGCGACACGCTGATTATCTGTACCGGCGCCAAGGCAAATGCATTGGGTATTCCCGGAGAGGCAGAATTCAGAGGAAAAGGGGTCTCCTACTGCGGAACATGTGATGCGCCATTTTACCGAAATATGGAAGTTGCTGTTGTCGGTGGTGGCAACACTGCCATCCAGGAGGCAGAATACCTGACCAAGTTCGCGTCCAAGGTCACCATTATTCATCGCCGCGATGAGCTTCGCGCCACCAAGATCCTGCAAGAACATATCCTCAATAATGAAAAAGTCGACTTTATATGGAATTCAGAAGCTACATCCATTGAAGGTGACGATCAAGGTGTTACAGCTGTAAACATAGTCAACAAATCGGGTGAAACATCGCAACTTAAGGTCGACGGAATTTTCATCTTTATCGGTGTCACCCCTAACAGTGAGGGACTTCCACTGGAAGAGCTCAAAGCTGACAAATGGGGATTCATTCCCGTTGACTGTGAAACACGAACCTGTGTGCCAGGCGTAATGGCCGCAGGCGATATACAAAGCAAGGCAGTCAGGCAAATAATCAATGCTGCCGGTGAAGGCGCTGTTGCTGTCCTTGCCGCAGAGGATTACCTGAACAAACAAAAAGAAAACGCATAATTTGGGTATAACAATGTTCGCCACAACCAACCTTGGTTCCAAAATAAGGCTTTCCATCGTATATTGTGCCATGCTTCTTCTTTTGGGAAGCTGTGGTAAAGTAACCATTTTTGGTTTTGGCGGTGATGAGGAAGCCGAGTTAAAGGTACCTTCAAGGGAATTAATCGTCAAAGGCATGGCCGAATATAATGTGGGAAAGTACTACATGGCCATCAAGTACTTTGACAAGATCCTTGACCGTTACCCTTTTAGTCCGGAAGCTCCTCTTGCCGAATTAAAGGCGGCCGATTCTCACTATTATATGAAGCAATATGCAGAAGCCATCCTGCTCTATGAGGAGTTTGAGGACCGACATCCAACCAACCAGGCTATCCCGTATGTCATGTATCAGAAGGCAATGTGCTACTATAAACAGATTGACCGGGTTGACAGAGATACCACAGGGGCGCTGAATGCCATCAAATATTTTTCCCAGTTACTTCGTGCCTTTCCAGACACGCCGTACACCGAGGAATCCAAAAGGCGTATCCGGGCTGCGGAAGACTTTCTGGTCAACCACGAATTCTTTGTAGTCAAATTCTACCTGCGAACGAAGAAATATTCCCAGGCGCAAGCCCGACTGAAATACCTGCTCTCCAAATATCCTGATACGTCTATAGCACCAAAAGCAAAACTGCTTCTTGAGCAGATTGAACAAGGAAATCCTCCAAAGTCCGGTTTTTCTTCCTATTTTTCAGAATTCACCTTACCCGACTGGAATTTCTTTGCCAAAGAAGGTGTGGAAGAAACCCAACCGGAATAATCCAGTCCAGACGTGACACACAAGCGACTCACCCTGCTATCCAGCCGGGTTGAGTCGCTATCTTTTTCTATTTATCTTCTTTGCAACCAGAAATTTTACGCTCAAGAGCCAGCAGCAGCTGGGCAATATCGTTTTCTGTATTGAACACATATAACTCGGCACCTTTGATTGCAGTTGGCGGGGTAAACTTTTTCTTTTGCTCCAGATAAACGGACCATCTGCCATCGGAAACGGCTTGAGCATCAGCCGCTCTTGTCCGAAATCGCTCCATTGCCACATCATCGCTGCAGGTGCACATCACAAACAAAATCCGGGCAAGACCTGCAAATTTTTCAACCACCAGCTCCCTTTCATACTGTGAGATATAGGTAGCATCCAAAACGCAGGACTTTTTTTTGCTGATTTCCGTTTCCGCAAGATAAATCAACCGGTCATAGGTCTTTCTGGAAAAATCCGGCCCATAAATTCCGGTATCAATATCAACCCATTGCCTGCTCTCTGGAGACAATCCGGCAAGTTCCTTTCTCACCGTGTCCGAATTAAAATAGTGACAGCCTGACTTGTCCGCCCACCTGCGACCAAAATAACTTTTACCACTCCCGCTCAACCCAAAAAAGACGGAGAGCATTGGTAATTCAGGCATATCACGCTCCTTCGGCATATCTCTTTGCAAGTTGAAAATAGGTTGCAGAATCAGCAAGACACTTCTCAACCACCGCTTTATCAACAGCGGGATCAGATGCAGTAAAAAGAGCAATCTTTGCCCTTACATAGGCACGGTATACCTTGTAAAAGTTGAGCACATCCCTGATGCCAGCATCACCTGAAACATCCTGGTATTTTTTTACAAAATAATGTGACAAGTCATCAAGCCCATGAAAATCAAGATCCATTGCCAGAAAACCAATATCGGCAGCAACGTCCGTATAACGAAAACGCTCGTTAAATTCTATACAATCAAAGACATAGGTCATATCGCCGTCAAAACAGATGTTGGCAGAATAGAGGTCACCATGACAGTCTCGTATCTTCTTCTCCTCGATTCTCTTTTGAAAGACCTCTGTTCTGGCGAGAAAGTCCATAGAATAACCTTTGACAAAATCAAAAAGCTCACGAGTCAAGCCACCCTTGCCAATAAAGCCCTCGGTTTGCTCAAAGTTTTCAACCACATTCACCTGAAAGTTTTCTGCCTTGCCAAATTCGTCTATGGCGTCATCCTGAGCGGCATTCTCATAAAACGGTACCAAGACATCGACTAAACGATCTAGTTCGGCTGTGGTCAAGGTGCCGGCAGCAATCCGTTTGCTCATCATGCCGCTCTCATCCATACGATTCATTTTAATCCCATATTCTACGACTTCTCCCTGACCGTTCAACTCAAACTGATCGCCATTCCGGGTTATTGTCACCACCTCCAGATAGAGCTCCGGACACAGCCTCTGGTTCAACTCAAGTTCACGGTGGCAAAAGTGTTTCCTCTTCTCTAGGGTAGAAAAATCGAGGAAACCAAAATCAACGGGCTTTTTCCATTTGTATACAGAATCGCCAGCAATGGTTACAAAAGAGATATGGGTCTGAATTAACTCCACCTTTTCAGCTGGATGTGGATAAATTTCAGGTTGCAACAACTTCTGGACAAATGGGGGTAAAGAATTTTTATTCATCGTTTTCACTTGTTGTTTTAGTTTAGTAATTGGTAATTCCTTATCGAAAGCGGTATATTACCTAATTAAGACGACAGAGTAAAGCCATGATAGCCCTGTCGTCATCAACCCATGTCATATTTACAATACATCTCCTGAAGTATTGAATATTCACAGCCTTTCAATCTAAAACCTTTTAAAAATTCTCCGGAGATATGAATCACAAAAAGCTCAAAACTCTTTTAAGACAGGTTCAGCAAGGCGAATGCAGTATAGATCGTGCAATGACTGCCATCTCCGGTCATTCCACAGAAACAGTGAAAAACGCCTGCGTTGATCACCAGCGGCTACTGCGCACTGGCATTCCTGAAGTCATCTACGGCGAGTCAAAAACCGCAAAACAGATAATTTCCATCGCCAGAAATATGAAGGTCAACAATACAAGGGTGCTTGCCACCAGAGTACATAAGAAAAAGGCAACAAAGGTACAACAAAAACTTCCCTGGCTCAACTACCACAGAAAAGCAAGAATGCTCACAGGAAACATCCCCCTTGAAAAAGTCAACAGTAAAGGCACCACAGCCATATTCTCGGCGGGCACTTCTGATCTTCCAGTTGCCGAAGAAGCCGCTGTAACCCTTGAAAGTCTTGGATATCAGGTAACAAGAGTCTACGATGTTGGCGTTGCCGGTCTGCACAGAATCCACCAGCATCACAAGATATTGCAGGAAGCAACAACGATCATAGCCGTTGCCGGTATGGAAGGAGCACTTCCGAGCGTGGTGGGAGGGCTGGTTTCCTGCCCAGTAATTGCAGTACCAACCTCGGTTGGCTACGGCGCAAATTTTGGTGGAATTTCAGCACTTTTAGGCATGCTGAACAGTTGTGCGCCAGGGGTTGCGGTGGTCAATATAGACAACGGTTTTGGGGCAGCATGCATGGCTGTCACCATCAATCAGCAATAAACATTCCTGTTGTCAAAAATATCCCCGATAACCTTGCAAGATTCAATCATTGCAGTATAATCGCCTAGCTGTTATTACTACTACATTGGTATCATCACTTAAAATATAATGTTAACTCGTTGTATTCAGGAAATTACATGAACACTTCAATCAAACTAAAACTTGCTTTTCTCATTTTTGTTGTCCTTTCTTCGCTTATGGCTCTGACTCCTTCAGTCATGAAAAACACCCCTGATTGGTGGGAAAAATATCTGGCTCCTGAAGGGTTGCGCCTCGGACTTGACCTGCAGGGCGGTATGCATCTGGTTCTGAAAGTAGATCTGGAAAAGGCGGAACAAAATACCCTCGATCTTGCAGCTACAGACTTGAAAGATTCTCTGGCCGAACAATCGGTAAGTGCCATCAGAACCCCCACCAAACAAAAAGATACCATACTGCTTACTCTGCCAAACAGTGGCGCAGTCGAGCAGGTTCAAAACCTGGTCAACGAAGAATTTCCAGATATTGATATCACGGTTGAGCAAAAAGAAGGCAGTTTCCCCAGAATATTTCTCAAACTCAAACAAAAGAAAATTGATTTTATCCGCGAAAATGCGGTGGATCAGTCTTTAGAAATTATCAGAAACAGAATTGACGAATTCGGAGTGGCAGAACCGGTTATTATCAGACAAGGCTCGGATGAGATTGTTGTCCAGCTTCCAGGCGAAAAAAATCCTGAACGAGCCATGGCACTGCTAAAAAACACCGCACAGCTGGAATTCAAAATGGTTGCCGATTCTGCCGGAATCGATCTCA
>PDWJ01002405.1_pt1 | contig 20062 bp, 15 predicted proteins | sample 1430881 | NCBI WGS metagenome assembly PDWJ01 (sample SAMN01162460, study PRJNA174530) | Oral metagenome, whole genome shotgun sequencing project. | biome: Marine environment; feature: Marine mammal; material: Swab sample of the gingival sulcus; isolation source: swab sample of gingival sulcus...
AGGCCATAGCAGCAATTAAAGCGGGAGGAAAAGTAACGTTTATCAGTGCATTGGGCGATGACTCAGCAGGTCAAACCATGCACCGGTATTTTGCCAAACTCCGATTAAACGTTGAGGCAGTAAAAACCATAGCCGGAAAAGCGACGGGGTTGGCGATGATTCAGGTCAGCGACAGCGGCGAAAATAGCATTGTCGTTGTCGCCGGTGCCAATCAATATCTTGATAAGCTGGCCATTATCGCTCAGTCGCATCATATTCGCGAAGCCGATATGATGCTCATCCAATTGGAAACTCCGCTGGATGGCGTCGAAGCTGCCGTCGATATCGCTTATCAAGTTGGAAAAAAAGTGATTTTAAATCCTGCACCGGCACAGCCGTTGCCCGATGACTTGTTGCAAAAATTGTGGTTAATTACCCCGAATGAGACCGAAGCCGAAGCGTTGACCGGCATCACTGTCGACAGCGAAAAACATGCCGATGCCGCTTGTCAGGCTCTACGGGAAAAAGGCGTTGCCCAAGTGATAATCACCATGGGTAAACGCGGCGTTTATTATCAAAGCGCAACCGAAAAGGGCATGTATCCCGCTTTCGTCGTACCCACTGTCGATACCACTGCTGCCGGTGATACTTTTAATGGCGCGTTGGCAAGCGCTCTGCTAGGCGGTGATGATATTCAGGATGCTATCCGCTTTGCCCAAGCCGCATCAGCCTTATCAGTACAAAAAACCGGTGCACAAACCTCAATTCCTGATAAAGAAGCCATTTTGACATTTTTAAAACAGGTTTAAATCAAGTCGTTAAATAAAGTTAATTAGTTCATTGGTTACTTGGCTGGTAAGACGCTTCTAATAAACACACAGGGCCATCAAACAAAGTCATGTGTCTGAATCTGCTCAAGACAATAAACAAAGTGAGTTACGCCGAGCAGGTAATAAGGAATTAATCGGCCTTTCAGCCTTAAAATAAGGCTATTCAAAGCGCTCGATAAAAATTTTAGCTTTGCCAATAAAAGATTTAATTGCTGTCACGCCATCACTCATATTGACTGGGTATACCAATATTTTCTGTCCACAGGTTCATAATCTTACAGAATATTTGTGCGGTCAGTTCGGTATCATATTTTGCCCCATGTGCTCTGCTGCTATCGTATTCAATACCAGCCATACGCGCAATACGCGCCAGTACCGTTTGCCCGTAGGCCAATGCACCTAAGGATACCGTATCCAAAGCACTAAACGGGTGAAAAGGATTCCGCGCATACTGGGTGCGCTCAGCCAACGCATTAATAAACCCTAAATCAAATTGGGCATTATGACCAACCAAAATACTGCGCGTACATTCATTTCGTTTTTGATATTCGCGGATAGGACCAAAAAAACGTTCGGCGACTTTATCTTCGCTTAATGCCGGACGCAAAGGGTGATAGGGATCAATCCCTGTGATTTTTAATGACTCGGGATCAATATTAGCGTCTTTAAATGGTTGAACATGATAATGAATCGTTTCTACGGGAACAAGTTGATTGTTTTCGTCAAAATTAATCAAAACTGCAGCCACTTCTAATAGGGCATCATGCCGCGCGTTGAAACCGCCGGTTTCAACATCTACGACCACAGGTAAAAATCCACGAAAACGCTGATTAATAAGCATAATAATTATTGACTAAAATTAAGTATCGCTATTGTAGCGGTTAATCATCTTCACGTCAGTGTTTATCGTAATCTGCCTGATCTGGCAACCCAATAAAATAACGATAAGCGGCATGATTATAAATCCACATTGACCATAAAGTCAGGATAACGGCAATAATCATTAACACCTGACCAATACGCCAAATAGGCAAGCCAATAAAATCAGCCTGATAAATCAAAAACCCTAATGAGATCATCTGTAAAGTCGTTTTCCATTTCCCTGCCATAGAAACGGCGACCACACCGCGGGCATTTTGAGACGACATCCATTCACGCAAAGCAGAGATCCAAACTTCCCGCCCGATAATCACTACCGTTGATAACATCAACCACCACTCAGGGCGACTTTGCAACACCACAATCATAACAACCGCAACCATTAATTTATCGGCAACGGGATCTAAAAAAGCGCCTAGCTTGCTTTCCTCTCCCATGCTTCGCGCAAGATAACCGTCAAGATAGTCACTTACACAAGCAATCGTATAAACAATCAGGGCAGGCCATTTTCCCCAACTGGGTGGGTGTAGATAAAAGACAATCATAAACAGTGGAATTAAAATAACCCGTAAAATGGTCAATTTCATAGCCAACCCTTTCATAGCGCTATCCTTTATTGTGAAACACAGCGTAAATATCTTTAGCTAAGGTATCACTAATTCCTGGTACACGAGCAATTTCTTCGACACTGGCTTGTTCTACCATAGCCAATCCACCAAAGTATTTTAACAAAGCCTGACGCCTTTTGGCACCAATGCCCGGAATTTGTTCCAACACTGATCGTTGACTTTTCTTTGCTCTACCTGCCCGATGCCCGCTAATTGCAAAACGGTGCGCTTCATCACGAATCTGAACAATTAACTGCATTGCTTGTGAATCTGAAGGTAAATAGTGTGGTTTTTTAGTTTCCGGAAGCCAAAATTGCTCCAACCCTGCCTTACGATCTTGTCCTTTAGCCACACCAATCAAAGTAATATCATCAATCCCCAGCTCAGCAAACACTTCTACCGCCTGTTTTAGCTGTCCCTTGCCGCCATCAATAAACACCACATCTGGACGTACGCCTTTTCCCTGCTGAACCTTAGCAAAACGCCTTGCAATGACTTGACGGATAGCCGCATAATCATCACCAGGGGTGATGCCTTTAATATTATAACGACGATAATCCGATTTAACCGCACCGCGATGGTCAAACACCACACAGGACGCCACCGTGCTATCACCTTGTGTATGACTAATATCCACACATTCAAGCCGCTCTGGTACATCCGACCAGGCAAAAGCCTCAGCTAAAGCTTTAAAGCGCTTCTCCATCGCCAATTTTCCTGATAAATACAGACTTAAACTTAATTGGGCATTCTCCTGAGCCAATTCCAGCCAATGACGCCGTTCTTCCCGCGGATTGTCGGTAATAATAACCTTGCGTCTTCTCCGCTTACTAAGATAACTCGTCAGCGCTTCAGCATCCTCTAACGCCTCACTAACCACTAACTGCGGTGCAGGCTTGCGCTCATAATAAAATTGGGCAATAAATGCCGATAAAATTTCTTTTGTCGTCGATTCATCGGGAATTTTGGGATAATAAGACTGCGAGGTGACGTTATGGCCATTACGGTAAAACAATACCTGTACACAGGCCTCACCATAAGCCGTTGCCACCGCCAGAACATCTACATCCGCCTCACCAGAAACCATATGTTGTTTTTCAGTCACTTTACGTAACTGTACCAACTGATCACGCAACATGGCGGCCTGCTCATAAGCTTTTTTCTCAGAAGCCTGCATCATCTTATCACTAAGCCTGGTCAGCAAAATCTCGCTGCGACCCTCTAGAAAATCGCGGGTATGCTGAACGGTTTGCGCATACTCCTCTTTATCTATATAACCCACACACGGAGCATAACAGCGCTCAATCTGATATTGCAGACAAGGCCGGCTACGATTAGCAAAGAAACCATCTTCGCATTGTCGCACCCGAAAAACTTTTTGCAATAAATCTAAAGAATAGCGAACCGCCTGCACATTTGGATACGGACCAAAATATTCTCCGTTTTTACGGGCGCCGCGATGAAAAGACAGTCGCGGAAATTCATGGTTAGATAAATGAATATACGGAAACGATTTGTCATCACGCAAAAGAATATTAAATCTGGGCCGATGCGTTTTAATGAGGTTGCTTTCAAGAATCAGCGCTTCGGTTTCACTATTGGTAATGGTTGTATCAATATCGACAACCTGTTTCATTAAAGCCGCTGTTTTAGGGCTCAAGCCATTTTTGCGAAAATAACTGGCTAAGCGCTTGCGTAAATTTTTGGCTTTACCAACATAAAGAACCACCCCATTGCTATCCCGCATCTGATAAACACCGGGCAAAGTGGTTACATGACTTAAAAAAACCTTGGCATCAAATTGCCGTTCTTTGCTCATTGTCGTGCAATTACCGCCTCAACACGCCGTAAATCTTCTTCACAGTCAACCCCGGGCGGTGGAACTTGCTCGACAATACGAACCGCCACTGATAGCCCGTGCTCTAAAAAACGCAACTGCTCCAGCTTTTCCGCCTGCTCCAATGGCGTTGCGACTAAATTAGGATAGCGCTTTAGGGCAGATACGCGATAAGCGTATATGCCAATATGACGCAAATAAGGATAAGCGGCACTAACTCCGTCGGCATCACGAACATAAGGAATTGCCGCGCGGCTAAAATAAAGAGCCCTGCCGGCCTGATTACACACTACCTTCACCGTCGTGGCGGCAGCAGGAGAGTGCTCTGAATCAAATCTAACGGCCAATGTTGCTACCGCCGCGTCTGATGCTTGATACAGACAGTCAGCAACTGCGGTTATCAATGCCGGCGGCATTAATGGTTCATCCCCCTGCACATTTACAACCACCGTCTCATCATCCCATCCTTCTCTAATAGCGACCTCACTTAGGCGCTCGGTACCATTGTGATGGTCATAACGAGTCGCGATGGTACGAACACTCTCTCCAGTCAGCACCTCGGCGATCCTTGGGTCGTCATAAGCAACCCATACAGGCAACCGGCTTAATAAAGCTTGCCGCGCCGTTCGCACGATCATTGGCACCCCGACAATATCGCGTAATGGCTTTCCTGGCAGCCGTGATGCTGCATAACGTGCCGGAATCACAACTACCGTCGCCATTTAGCGCTCCATGGTTGGATTCTTGTGCCCAGAATTTGACTTCACTGTTTCAAGCGATTCTTGCTGTAGGCTGGCTTCATTATTTTCGACCGATAATGGTTGGGCATAATCTGGCAGCAATAAGGCAATGCCATTTTTTATGGGAAAGCGACAAGCTGCCGCTTCACTCAATAAAAAAGAACCGTCTTGCGATAATGTCAGCGCCTTTCCACTAATCGGACATTGTAAGCGCTTAACCAAATCCTGATTAATCATCTTCTCCCTCCTGAGAATCTGATAATTGGACTGGTTCTTTTTCTGCCGGACGCATGGCGTTCATTTTAGCTTCTAACGTTGTCAGCAAATCAGTAAATGCTTGTTCAAATAAGGCAACACCTTCCACCTCAAGCGCTTCAGTGATTGTATCCATATCCACCCCGGCGTCTTTTACCGCCTGGATAACCTCCGATGCTTTTTCAATATCTCGCAACAAGGTTGAACTGGCCTTACCATGATCCTTGAATGCAGCATAAGTCGCCGGCGGAACCGTATTGACGGTATCGGCACCGATCAATAAATCAACATAACGCACATCTGAGTACGCTGGATTCTTGGTTCCGGTACTTGCCCATAACAAGCGCTGTACTGCCGCTCCTCTTCGCATCAAGTTAATCCAGTCATCATAAGAGATACGTTCTAAATAATAGGCATACGCCATTTGGGCGTTGGCAATAGCTGTCCTGCCACGTAGATGAGCAAACTCATCGGTAAGGGCCGCATCGACTTTAGTGTCCACTCTTGAAACAAAGAAACTTGCCACCGAACGAATCATATCGATAGACTTACCGGCCTCAACCCGTGCTTTCAGACCATCAATATAAGCTTCTAACACCTGGCCGTAGCGCTCGACGGAAAACAATAATGTCACGTTGACGTTAATGCCATCGGCTATCAAAGTGCGAATAGCCTCAAGACCTGCTTTGGTTGCCGGTACTTTGATCATCACGTTATCACGATTCACCCGTTTATAAAGCTCTCTGGCTTCAACGATCGTTTTCTCGCTATCATTGGCAATATCCGGCGAGACCTCAAGCGAAACCATCCCATCCGTCCCATTGGTTTTTTCATAAACCGGCATCATTTGATCACAGGCTTGCTGAATGTCTTCAATGGCAAGGGCAAAGAATGCTTCACGCACCCCACCATCATGCTGTTCCATCCATTGTTTAAGCCCGGCGTCATAAGCATCACCGATAAACGCTTTTTGGAAGATAGCCGGATTGGAGGTGACACCACGTAAATCATCCTCGGCAATCATTTTGGTGAGTTTACCTTCTTTGAGCATATTACGATGTATATTATCAAACCAGATACTTTGCCCCAAAGCCGGCAGTTTTTGGAATGGATTTATCCGTTCGGCACTTTGCTTTTCTGTCTTTTGGCGCTGAATTTTTTTCGCCTTTATTTTTGATACTTGTGCTTCCACTTTAAAATTAACCGTATCTACTTCAGGCTCAACTGATTCTACTGTCTGCACATCCAATTTTGCTGGCGCTTGTTTTGGCTCAGCGGTTTTCTTAGACGCTACCACTGTATCATCTACATTTACCGTTGCTACCTTTGCCTCAACACTCTCGGGCAACTCAGACAACTGAACTGAAGATTTATCGTTCATCGTATCTTGTCCAGATTTATCTTCTGATAGCTGTACTTCTCCCATCTTGCTGTCAGGATCAGGGGCACTGGCGGCCAATTCTTGAGTGCCATGATTGATAGCCTCTTCTTGCTGTCCGTCAACCAATAAAGACACCAAACCCGGCGCTTGAGCGGCTGTCGTTTTAGGATTGTCCGTACTATCAACCGCCGGCGCCTGACCAACATCGACGGATTGTGGCGCTTTTGGTGTTTTTGCCACCTTTGCACTGATCTTCTTCTCAGCATCGGCCGGCCGGGTAGCAAGATTGACCGTATCCCCTTTTTCTTGAACCAAACTAGCAGCCTGTTCATTCATTGCCGCTTTACCCTGCCCACGTACCGCATGAACATCACGCGGACGGCCTTTACGCACTTCGCGTCCATTAAGTTCACGAGGAGGATTTTGCAGCGCTTCTATCGTAGGATTAACATCATCTTTAGGTTGACGTTTTTTATTTGAGCGCTCAGGTTTTTGCCCAGCCTCTTCCAACACCTCTTTATGTTTTTGCTCACGATAATCACGAGTTTTTGATTGATTACGTTTCTTATCTTGCTCTTTATCTTTCGCATCAATACCCGCAACATCATTATCTTGACGACGATTACGCTGACTACGTTTATTGTTTGCTTGTTTGTTGCTATCTTGATTACTTTTACGACGATCTTGCTTATTGCTACGCTGACGTGATTGAGGCTCATCATCCGTATTTTTAATTTTATCATGATGTTTGGCGTTTTTATGCGCTTTTTTGTCATCACCTTTATCTTTAAACAAAGACACGACTTTGGCAATAAAACTCGTTAGCCCTTTTGATTGCTCCGGTATGGGTTCACGCGGCATAATACCCCGAACGGCTGCTTGTTCGGGTTCTGATAAGTTTTGTGTAACTTCTTCGTGCTCATCCACACTTTCCCTACGTACCGGCAGACGATAACTTGGGGTTATCGTCATATCTTCGTCAATCTCATCGTCACGTAAGCGCTCGATAAAATAATCTGGGGTATGCAAGTTAGGATTCGCCATTAATATCACTTCAACCTTATTACGCAGCTCAATCTGACGAATAACCGTCCGTTTTTCATTGAGTAGAAACGTTGCTACATTAACCGGCAATTCACCCATGATACGACGCGTACGTTCTTTCATCGCTTCTTCTTCGATTAAGCGCAACAATGACAGTGCCATAGACTGAATCCCGCGAATACTTCCCTGCCCCTTACATCGCGGACAAACACGATGACTGGCCTCATCAATAGAGGGACGTAACCGCTGGCGTGATAATTCCAGCAAACCAAACCGGGATATCCGCCCGATTTGAACGCGGGCACGGTCAATTTTTGTCGCCTCAATTAGACGATACTCAATGTCTTTACGATGACGAGAAGCCACCATATCAATGAAGTCAATCACAATCAAACCGCCTAGATCACGCAAACGCATTTGTCTGGCGATCTCATCAACAGCTTCCAGATTGGTTTGATAAGCGGTTTCTTCAATATCCTCTCCTTTGGTTGATTTAGAAGAGTTGATATCAATAGAAACCAAAGCCTCGGTATAATCGATAACCAGTTCTCCCCCTGAAGGTAAATTGACATTCCGCTGATAGGCAGATTCTATTTGTCCTTCAATTTGATAACGAGTAAATAGAGGAATATTATCGTTGTATAATTTAAGTTTATTGGTGTTATTTGGCATCACCAGATTCATAAAATCAGCTGCTTGCTGATAAACGCGCTCATCATCAATCAAAATCTGGCCAATATCCGGACGTAAATAGTCACGTAAGGCTCGGACAATAATATTACTTTCTTGATAAATTAAGCGTTGAGGCGTAGCTTTTTGGTATTCCTCATCAATGGCTTGCCATAACTGTAACAAAAAGTCCAAGTCCCATTGTAGCTCTTCCTGCGCCCGACCTACCCCAGCCGTACGAACAATAACCCCCATATCGGCAGGAGCATCCAGCTGATCCAAGGTATCACGTAACTCTTTGCGCTCGTCTCCTTGGATACGCCGCGAAACCCCTCCCGCACGAGGATTGTTAGGCATCAATACCAAAAAACGCCCAGCCAGACTAATATAGGTCGTCAGCGCTGCCCCTTTATGACCCCGCTCCTCTTTATCAATTTGTACCAAGACTTCCTGCCCGACATTAATCATGTCTTTAAGACTTGATTGTTCATCTATTGAAGTTGAGCCGGTTAAATATTCTTTGGCAATTTCCTTAAATGGCAAGAAACCATGACGCTGTCCGCCATAATCAACGAATACCGCTTCTAAGGAAGGTTCAATCCGGGTTATTTTTCCTTTATAAATATTAGATTTCTTTTGTGCTGAATACAGCGTTTCAATATCTAAATCATATAATTGTTGTCCATCGACGAGAGCAACACGCAATTCTTCTTGCTGTGTCGCATTGATTAGCATTCTTTTCATTTTTTATGATTCTCCAAACACAAGTCCGCTGGTTCCCGACCAAAAGAAACGGACTTGTAGTATATTTTTGTTTATTAAATGTAAAAATCTTATCAATACCGATACTTAATAATATTGGCATTAATTTGGTCAAATTCATTGTGTTAATTGTACTAAATATAATTTTTAACATGGTATACCACCATAAAATACAACAGAGGACTATAACAATTTGCCGAGTTTTACGCAATGTATAAAAGTTGAGACTTGCTCAAAGCTTGCGGCTATGACACGATATCTATTTTTAGACCGCGGATATTCGACAATGCATGATAGTCAATCTACCCTCATCACTTGTACCTATGAACAGCCGCTTAATGAGCGCATGCGCTTATTTATGCGTCTGGAGTCCATGTTTGTGCAAATGGAAAATTTCCATAATGCCGATGAATATTACTCCATCCAATTGTTCCTTGATGCATTATTTGATGTTTTGGATTTTCTTCATCGTTATGAAATCCGTGCCGAAATCATCAAAGAGCTACAACGCTATCAAAGTGTCTTAGCTAAAGAAGGAGAAAATCCTTTTATCGACAGCCGTGACTGCAAAGCCATGATGGTTGCGGTTAACCAATCTTTGACAGAAGCGTTGGAGATGAATTTAAACCCCATTTCCGCCTTACGTGAAAATGAATTATTTAATAGCTTGCGTCAACGTAATTTTAATCAAAGCGGCAACTGTTTATTTGAAGTTCCTGCTTATCAGTTCTGGCTGATGAAAAATAAAAACCACCAGATTCCTTTCTTACAAAATTGCTATCGACTTTTTTGTCCGATTGAGCGGGCGATTCGGCTAATCCTGAAACTGGTACGTATTCACTCCGAACATACCCGAGAATTTACCGAAGATGGCATGTTCATCAAAACCCTAAACTCCGGTCAGCGACACCAAATGTTGCGCGTTCATCTACCTTGTACAGAAAATGTTTTCCCTCGTATCAGCGGAGATCGTCACCGCTTTTCCGTTCGTTTCATGGCTCAGGAAAATCCGGAAAAGCGTGCACGACAAATTAATCATCCCGTCAATTTTGAATTACAGATTTGTATTTTATAAGCCAAAGCACCCATATACTTAATTATTCTCCGCTTGCGGAATGTTTAGTGTTTTACGCACACAGTCTATCGCATCGGTAAAATTGGGGAAAAAATTATCCTTACCTATCAATTCAATAATACCTGCTTTACGCAGCTTGCCCTGTACCTGGGCATTCGCACCAGAAATCATCACATTAACCCCGCGCCGCTGAAGATCAGCAATTACGTTTTCTAAAGTCTGTAATCCGGTAATATCGATAAACGGCACCCATTTCAGGCGAATAATCAAATAGCTGGGGTCGGTGTGTGTTTGTGCCAGAGCCTGTTCGAAATTTTCTGTCGCTCCAAAGAAGAACGGTCCATCCACACTAAAAACCAACACATCTTTAGCCAAATTGCCATCATTTAATTGAGCAAAAGCCTGAGACATTTCAAATTCGCTAGACTGACGCACCTCCACACTTATCGCCATTTTGCGCAAGAAATGTAAGATCGCCAAAATCACTCCTATATTAACGGCAACCACCAGGTCTGCAAAAACAGTCAAGCAAAAAGTAATCAACAAAATCACCACATCGGCACGAGGAGCACGCTTAATCATTTTGATAAAACGTCTGGCTTCACTCATATTCCATGCCACCACGAATAAAATAGCAGCCAATGTCGCCAATGGAATATCTGCTGCCAATGGCGCTAAAACAAGTAAAATAACGATTAAAGTCAATGAATGAACAATACCGGCCAAAGGACCTGTTCCGCCATTACGGAAGTTGGTTGCTGTTCTGGCGATGGCGCCTGTCGCTGCAAATCCGCCAAAAAAAGGCGTAGCTATATTGGCCAATCCCTGCCCAACCAACTCTTGATTTGAATTATGACGTGTACCTGCCATACCATCTGCAACGACCGCAGATAAAAGTGACTCTATCGCCCCCAGCATCGCAATCGTAAAAGCCGGACCAATTAACTCCAGTGCTTTAGCCCATGTAATGGCTGGTACGGTAAAAGCCGGTAATTGTTGCGGAATACCGCCAAAGGCACTCCCAATGGTTGCGATATCATCAAATTTAAAAACTAATTGTATGGCAGTAGTAATGATCAAAGCAGTTAATGGCCCAGGAACCCTTTTCAGTAATGATATTCTACTACTATAAATAACTAATAATAATGCCAATAATGCCAACATTGTTGTCGTCAGATTAAGCTCAGGCAAAACTTCAAGTAAATGCCAAAATTTGCTATGAAAATGCTCGCCATTTGTCTGCGGTAGACCAAAAAAATACTGCCACTGTCCAACCCAAATAATAACACCAATACCGGCAGTAAAACCCACGATCACCGGATCAGGAATAAATTTAATCACTGAACCCATTTTAGCCAGACCCAAAAATAGCAATATTATCCCAGCCATTAGTGTTGCAATTTGCAAACCATCAAAACCATGCTCTTTCGTGATAACAGACAACACCACAATAAAGGCTCCGGTAGGACCAGCAATTTGTAAGCGAGTTCCCCCAAAAGTTGAAACAATAATCCCGGCAACAATGGCAGTATATAACCCCTGCTCAGGTTTTACGCCCGAGGCAATGGCAAAAGCCATGGCTAACGGCAAAGCAACCACCCCAACAATAACGCCCGCTACTATATTATTAAGCCACTGTTTAGGCGCAAACAATCCTGCTTTTTTAGCTTCTAATATTGCAAACATCAATAATCCTTATTCACAGGCAATAATTAGCAAATAGTGCAATATTGTTAATAAATGACTCTTTACCGATTATTTACCAATACAAAAAGACGAAAAAATTTCTCCTAATAGCTTATCAGCATTCATTTTCCCGGTGATCTCGCCTAAAGCTTCATGGGTTAAGCGTAAATCTTCGGCAACCAGTTCACCTGCACGGTAGCCAAATAATTGAGCCACCGCATCATGATAATGTGATTGGGCACGTTTGAGTGCACTGATATGACGCTCTCTGGCAATAAAAGGCGTTTCTTGGCGTGACTGCCGGCCGACAACTTCAGCGATGCGTGCTTTTAGCAGATCAACTTGCTCACCCTGCTTGGCGGCTATCCATAAATATTCGTCATGACACATTTGCTTATCTTTCGCCACCAAATCCGCTTTGTTATAAACTGTAATCACCGGAGTTGATTTAGGCGCATCAGCAATTAATTGCCGAGCATCTTTCAAGGCTTTTTCTGCGTTATCAATCAACTCTAATCCATCAATCAAAATCACAATCACGTCCGCTTGTTTAAGCGCCTGACGCGTCCGGCGAATGCCTTCTTTTTCAACAATATCATCACTATCACGCAGACCAGCGGTATCAAGAATATTCACCGGCATACCATCGATAATGATGCTTTCTCTGATAATGTCTCGGGTGGTGCCTGCCTGCTCGGTCACAATCGCCCGCTCATCACCAACCAATGTATTCAACAAACTGGATTTACCGGCATTTGGCTTGCCAACCAATACTAAATCAATACCATCATTAATCAATCTCCCCTGACCTGTTTGCTCAATAAGTTGATCTAAGCGCTCACCCCATTGCGTCAATTGATTAGCAATATCGCCTTCTGTCAGAAAGTCAATTTCTTCCTCAGGAAAATCCAAAGCCGCCTCAATATAGACTCTCAACTTAACAATATCATCAGCCAATGCATTCACTACCCGAGAGAACTCTCCTTGTAGTGATTTTGATGCCGCTTTAATAGCCACTATCGATTGTGCATTAATCAGATCGGCAATAGCCTCTGCCTGGGCTAAATCAATTTTACCGTTTAAAAATGCGCGCTCGCTGAATTCCCCTGGTAAAGCCATGCGTGCACCAGCAGCCAAACAAGTCTCTAAGAGCATTTGCGTCACACCCCTGCCACCATGACATTGAAACTCAACCACCTCTTCGCCAGTAAATGAGTGTGGCGCTTTAAAATAAAGCACCACACCTTGATCAAAGACAGATCCATCTTTATCTCTGAAGTAAGCAAAAGTGACTTGACGGGGCGATAGGGTTTGTTTAGTCACTGTAAAAGCAATATTTAACGCTTCATTTCCGCTTAGGCGGACAATCGCTATACCTCCTTGCCCGACAGGCGTAGCGATAGCAGCAATCGTTTCACTCATCACAATTTATTTAATGGCCTTTTTTCTCGGCTCGCCATAGCGCTTATTCATAATTGTCTGTTGTACAATGGAAAAAGCGTTACTGACGGTCCAATATAAAACCAAACCCGACGGGAACCACATAAACATGAATCCAAAGACCAGCGGCAACATCATCATGATTTTAGCCTGCATTGGATCTGGCGGTGGCGGATTAAGTTTTTGCTGTACAAACATCAGCGTCGCATTCAAAAGAGGCAAAATAAAATAAGAATCACGAACCGACAAATCTTGCACCCATGCAAACCATGGAGCTTGCCTTAACTCGACCGACTCAACCAACACCCAATAAAAAGCAAGAAAAAATGGAATTTGTAACAGCATCGGCAAACAACCGCTGGCCGGATTGACTTTTTCCTGCCGATAAAGTTTCATCATGGCTTGACTCATCGCCTGACGATCTTCGCCAAAACGCTCTTTCAATCGCGCCATTTCCGGCTGCAGGCGGCGCATTTTGGCCATCGATTTATACGCCCAAGCAGAAGGAGCAAAGAAAATCAGCTTGATTAGAAGCGTCATCAGGATAATAGCCCAACCCCAATTGCCGATGAAACCATAAATAATACTTAGCACTTTAAACATCGGCTGTGAGAGCATAAATAAAATACCATAATCAACGGTTTTATCTAATTTGGGCGCAACTGCCGCCAAATCTTTTTGAATTTTAGGCCCTATATAACCGACGGTGGTAAAGCTTGTTGAAGCGCCCGCCGCCACAGTGCGGCTTTGGGTTACAACCCCTAGAATATGGTCTTTTTCTAAATAATCAGTGTAAAACTTATAGTTGCCACCGCTCTTAGGAACCAAGGCGCCAATAAAGTAATGCTGAATCATCGCTACCCAACCTTCATTGGTAGAAATAGAGGTTGGCTTTTCTTGCATCGCTGTTAATTTAATCTTATTGTATGAGTCTTCGCTGGTAGAAGTTACGCCACCGGTAAAGGTGGAGATTTTTCCAAGACCGCCTTTTGCTGCAGCCTCTCCGAACACCAACTGCTGATACGCAAACCCCTGCCAGTCGCTATCACTGTTATTTTCAATATCCTGCTTTAATTCAAATTCGTAATTTCCACGCTTAAATGTATAGGTTTTAGTGACTTTAACACCTTGTTCATTTTGCCAAACCAAAGGCACAGAAATGCTATTTTCACCATCTGTAAGCTGGTATTGCGTCTGTGATGAGGAGAACGGCGAGTAATGCGTTGGGGCGGCATTTTTTACATTGCTACCCAAACCACTTCTTAAGATAAAGCGGTTTGGGTTTGTCGGCTTAAGTAACGATAAAGGCTTATTACTGTCTTTGCTGACGGTGTAATCTAAAAGCTCCACCCGTTCAATCGTACCGCCGACCGGATTAATAAGTATGGTCATAGTATCGGTATTAACCCGAATCAACTGTTCTGTTTTAGTCGCCATATTTTCTGGTACGGGAACCGAGCTAGCCAATTCTCCTGTTGCCGCACTTGGAACACCATCTGATGCCGGTACCGCCGTTTGAACAGAAGACGATGCTTCCTCAACGATCAAAGGACGATTCGCATCCTGCCATTTTTGCCACAGAATGAAAGCCACACCAAATATTGCCACATAGAGAATAAGTCTCGGATTATTTTTCATGTTTCACCACAGTTTGTTCTGGCACTGGATCATAACCGCCTTGATGCCAGGGACCACATTTTCCAATACGTTTTAAAGTCAGCCAGCCACCTTTCAGAGCCCCAAAGCGTTCAATTGCTTGTTCTCCATATTTTGAACACGTTGGTGTAAAACGACACTGCTGACCAATCAAGGGGCTCAATATAAGCCGATAAAGTTTAATCAAGCCAATGAGTATTTTTTTCACCGCTCAATCCTTTGCCAATGCTTTTCCAGCGCCATAAAAAGCGTTGAATTATCGGCAAACTGCGCCGCATGTTTTGCCAAAACCACCACATCAAATAACCTCTGCCAAGAATAATGGCGAAAGCTTTCTCTAACCAAACGCTTTATCCGGTTACGCTCATGAGCGCGCAAAATTTTTTTCTTCGCAACCACCATCCCTAAACGAGAATGCATTTCTGACAAAGAGCAACGCCCCAAAACGGTAAAGTAGCGATCACTACTCTGGCATTCTGAGGCGCTAAATACATGCTTATAATCAGATTTATTGATAAGGCGGTGCTTGCGTGAAAAAGCTAAAGACACTCGGCCCTTCAATGTTTAAACGGTTAGACGATGACGACCTTTAGCACGACGACGCTTTAAAACCAAACGGCCATTTTTAGTTGCCATACGTGCCCGAAAGCCATGCGTTCTTTTACGCGAAATATTACTTGGCTGAAAAGTTCTTTTAGTAGACATGGTATTCTCCGACTCGGCGATACAAAGCGCGTGATTTTACTGATACTACCAAATAATGTCAATGTTTAACCTTTAGTTGTCTTAAAAAATGAACAAATAATAGGTACTGATCCAAATGCAGTCATTTTTTCTGTTAAATAAATATAGTGTTAGCAAAAAAATCTTTAAAAACATGTTTAATAGACAAATAAAATGATTAACCTTAGCCCCGACGCTGGCGTAGCACTTCAAATAACATCACTCCGCAAGCAACCGATACATTCAAACTCTCCATTCTTGGGTCCATTGGAATTGCGGCCAAATGATCACATTGTTGGCGAATACCATAATGTAGACCATCACCTTCATTTCCTAACACCAATGCTAGTGGCAACGTCAGATCAAGTTCATAAAAAATTGTCGATTGCTCACCTGCGCCACCAACGACCCAGATACCCTGTTGCTGCATTGCTTGTATTTCGCGACGTAAATTGGCCACACTAAAAATAGGCAATACTTCCGAAGCACCGCAAGATACTTTATCTACCACAGGCGTAATTTCGGCTGCTTTCGCCTTTGGAATTAGTACCGCATGCACCCCAGCCGCCAAAGCGGAACGCAAACAAGCCCCTAAATTATGCGGATCTTGTAAGCCATCTAAAATCAAAAGGAAAGGTCTTTCAACGCCGGCGATGGCTTGCTGCCAGTTTTCCGGACCTTGTTTGCTGAGCCAACATTCACCGACAACCCCTTGATGTTTAATTCCAGGAAGAAGCAGATCAAGATGATAAAGCGGAACAAACTCTATGGAAATATTTTCCTGATCAGCCAGCGCCACTAAAGCAGCCACTTTTTTCGAGTGCTTATTATCGGCGACAAAAAGCTTTTGCAAACTTCCTTGAAGAATAATCTGGGTAAGAGCATGTACTCCGCCAATATAATGTTGCGTAGGATTCATCTTGGTCTTAACCTCTATTTTGTTTTTTCTTCGCGGCACGACGGGTATTGATTTTTTTAGCTTGCCTGCCTTTATTTCGTTTAGCTTCGGCTCGCCGTTTTTGCCGTTTAATCTTTGGTGCTTGATTGGTTTTTTTGTAGCTTTTTCTGTTAGGCTGACGATGCTGCGCCAAGGTGGCATTATGCTCGACCAATTCAAAGTCAATTTTACGATCTTCGATACTGACCTGGGCAACCCGAACGGTCACCACATCCATCATTTTAAAATCCTGTCCGGTACGTTCTCCGGTTAATATCATATTCTCGGGGTCAAAATGATAATAATCACTGGTTAAAGTCGCCACATGCACCAGCCCGTCAATAAAATAATCGTCCAGGGTAACAAAAAAACCAAAATTAACGATATTGGATATTTTGCCGGTAAACACTTCTCCAAGACGATGGCTCATAAATTCGGCTTTGAGAAAATCCATGGCATCACGAGTCGCATCATCAGCGCGACGCTCTGCCATTGAGCACTGTTTGCCCATTTCTGCCATCTGCTCGGGACTATAGTAGTAGTTTTTGTTGCTTCGATGTTCTAAAAGATAATGAATAGCGCGATGTACCAATAAATCCGGATACCGCCGTATTGGCGAAGTAAAGTGCGTATAAGAGCCTAAGGCCAAACCAAAATGACCTCTGTTTTCAGGGCTATATACAGCTTGTGACATTGCGCGTAAAACCATTTTTTCCAGCAGTGTTTTATCTTGCCGTTGCTCAACTTTTTCTAATAACCGGGCGAAATGTTTTGGCTGAATATTGTCACTGCCCTTAGCCTCCCAACCCAGCCCTAAACGCGCAACATAGCCGATAAGCTTTTCTAAGCGCTCTTCGCTGGGTTCGTCATGTACCCGATAAAGTGTCGATATTTTATTTTTCTGCAAAAATTTAGCGGCAGCCACATTGGCAACAATCATACACTCTTCAATCAGTTTATGGGCTTGTAAGCGCTCTCGAGCGCTAATTGATTCGATTTTTCCTTCCCCATCATAAAAAAATTCTGCTTCGGCAAAATTAAATTCAATCGTATGACGTCTTTGTCGTGCCGCTTGCAGAATGTGATAGACCGCCTTTAAGTTTTCTAAAGGAGATAATAACTCTGTAAAACTATTGCGCAAGTTTTCATCTTGTTCAAATAGTATTTTTTCTACGGTTTCATAAGTAAAACGAGCATGCGAATGAATGACTGCCTGATGAAATTTTGAGCGCTTAATGGCCCCTTTGTCATCAATCGTTAATTCACATACCAATACCAAACGATCAACCTCTGGATTGAGTGAACACAAACCATTAGACAATTTTTCCGGCAACATAGGAATAACACAATCAGGAAAATATACTGACGTTCCGCGTTTGTATGCTTCCTGATCTAATGGAGAACCTCTGTCGACATAATGTGATACATCGGCAATTGCGACGTATAAACGATAATTATTGCCCCGCTTCTCAGCATAAACCGCATCATCAAAATCGCGAGCAGTAATACCATCAATGGTTACCATCGGTAAATGGCGCAAGTCTAAACGGCCATCATAATCACTCGCACTCAGCGTTTCTGGAATTTTGTCTACTTGCCGCTGTACTGCCTCGGGTACTTCGTGAGGAATATTATGATTTTCAATGGCGATCGCCACTTCCAATCCTGCCGCCATTTCTTCCCCTAACACCGCGATAATTTTACCAATTGGCATTTCATAACGAGTAGGATAGGCGACAATTTCAGCAACAACGATTTGTTCTGCCCCGGCATTGGCAAGATTACTGTGAGGAATAATCACTTGTTGGGTTAAACGCTTATTCTCCGGAATTAAAAACCATACGCCCTGACGATTATGTAATTTGCCGACAACCCGTTTCTGTGCTCGTTCAAGCACTTCCACCGGAACATAATCTTTACGCCCTTGGCGATCAATGTGTTTCACCCGCGCCAAAATCCGATCACCATGCATTAAGCCCTGCATATATTTAGGCTGAATAAAACCATCAACATCATCGTCATCCGAATTAAAAAAACCGTATCCTTCAGGATGGGCAATTACATAACCAGGAACCAAATCCATTTTTGCAGCTACCCCAATACGATGCTGGCGGTTGATCAATAATTGGCCACTACTAATCATTGCTTTTAAACGATGAATCAAATGCTCGGAGTGCGGTGCCTGTAGACCAAACTCATGAATAATCTGTTCAATCGTAAGCAGTTTGCCGTACTCCGCCAGCCATTGCAGAATAAACTCCCGACTCGGTAATGGATTATCGCCATATTTACGTCGCTCTCGCTGATAATGCGGGTCCAAATGACGCCAATCTATCGGCTTTAATTTTGTCATGTTCGTCTCTCTTTTATCCTTCTATGGGATAATTAACCGTATTTCTTATTTTAGATAATAAATTCGTCAAGATAAGCAAATTTCATTATCGGTTACCTGCTTTAAAAGCACATTATCCTTTAGTTTAAAAAAAGCGATGCTATACACATCGCTTTTATGTTCATTTCTGACGTTAGGCAAACAAATCGGTCAGCTCAATAGTATCTTTCCGATCCGGTCCTGTCGAAATAATCACTATCGGTATCTTCAATGCTTGTTGAATAAAATCAAAATATGCTTTGGTTTGTTCAGGCAATGCCGCATAAGTTGTTATGCCTAAGGTAGGCGTTTGCCAGCCGACCAGCGTTTCATAAACAGGTCGACAAAGTGCAAGTTGCTCAGCACCCAAAGGGGCTATTTCATGACGCTGACCTTTAATGTCATAAGCCACACAAACCTTGATCTCTGCCAATGCATCCAATACATCGACCTTGGTCATACACAAACCTGAAATACTGGAATTTAAAATAGCGCGACGCAATGCCGGCAAATCTAACCAGCCGCAACGTCTGGCTCGACCCGTAGAGGCTCCAATTTCCTGCCCGACTTTTGCTAAATGTAATCCGACATTATCCGTTAGCTCAGTCGGGAATGGGCCGCCACCAACACGGGTAGTATAAGCTTTGGTAATCCCTAAAATATAATCCAGATCTCGGGGACCTAATCCCGAACCGCTGGCAGCGCCGCCAGCGGAGGTCGTTGAAGAAGTAACGTAAGGATATGTGCCATGATCAATATCAAGCATCGCACCTTGCGCCCCTTCAAAAATCACATTTTCCTGCTGCACACGATGTGCCGCAATACTGATACTCACATCATCAATCATCGGGGCAATACGTTCGCCATAGGCCAGCCATTCAGCGGCAACCGCATCAACATCAAACGCGTCCTGTTGATAATATTGAGTCAATAAAAAATTATGGTAATCCATTAAACTGCCAAGCTGTGCTTTAAAGCGCTTTGGTTCGAGCAAATCACCCAGGCGAATCCCGCGACGTGCGACTTTATCTTCATAAGCAGGACCAATACCACGCCCTGTCGTTCCAATCTTATTTTCACCACGCTGAACTTCACGTGCTTGATCAAGTGCAATATGAGTCGGCAATATTAAAGCACATGCCGGTGAAAGCGTTAAACGCGACGCAACTGGCACTCCTGATTTGGTTAAT
>PDWJ01002407.1_pt1 | contig 20054 bp, 19 predicted proteins | sample 1430881 | NCBI WGS metagenome assembly PDWJ01 (sample SAMN01162460, study PRJNA174530) | Oral metagenome, whole genome shotgun sequencing project. | biome: Marine environment; feature: Marine mammal; material: Swab sample of the gingival sulcus; isolation source: swab sample of gingival sulcus...
AGTTCCTGAGAAAGTATTTGGAGTAATTTTATAGATTTCTTTTGTCTTACTGAAAGCAAAGCTTCCTAGCTCATTCAGTCCGTTAACGTTGTCTTTCGTTTTCGCTCCGTGTTGAGCATGTTCCATTGAATTATAGGTAAAGCGACTTTGTTTATTTGGAAGCGCTTGAATTGAAATTCCAATGGAGTTTAGGTCTGCACCATATTCTACTTTCACCGCTTTTTCAAGTGACGGCTTTCCAAATATCAACTTCACACCGTTGTAGTAAAGCCACTCGTTGTGTTGCTTCGCCAGTCGTTGCAAGAATTGGAAATGTGATTCGTTGTATTGTGCTTGATAATCGAATGGTGTTTGATGTTCTGGAGAGATTTCGGCTTCTACTCCCGCCTCTTCCGTGATATCTCCCACAATGGTGCTCAAATCTTTATCGAGCCATGACTGCATGTGCTCTCCCGCTTCCATCAAGATCGTTTTGGAATATCCTCTTAGGATTACTTGTCCACAATAACCATCTTCATGCAGCAATTGAACATCGATGATGATACCGAGAAACTCTCGATCGTCGAAGGTAATCACAATTGATTTCCCTAGCCATTCTTTCGAATTGCCAATAGTGTGTGTTTTTTGTGGCTCAATGAGTTCCGAATCCACCACAACCTCAAATTCGTGGTGTTCATTAATAGCTTGGGTTAATTGAATTTTCTCAAAAAATTCGAGTTCTCTCCCATCAATACTAACAGTAGTTTTAGGTCTTTTCATAGTTCCTCTGTTATAAGTTTTCGAAGTAGTGTAAAACGTTTCCTTGTCGTCTACAGCGCAGCTAACACAACAGAAAATCTGTATGCAAGTAAAGCATCAAAAGTTGTGTTTCAAATTGAAACAATTATGTGGGAGATGTGTAGTGTAGGTTTACTTCTGGTTCTTTACATTGCGTTCACACAGAAAAATCTGCTGATCACAACTACTTTGTTCGAATCCAAATTAGCAAAAGAATCAATATCTCGATTCATTTCAGATCATTTTTTTTCAACAAATTATTCAATTATACTCTACGAACTATCAAAATGTATCGTTCAATGAGCCAATTTAACCGATGAAATAATTCAATCTAAATGCTTGAAAAAGCTAAATAATCATGAAAACCATGCAACTTACTAACTGTTTTACAGTTGCTTATAAAAAAAGGTACTGAATTTCTTCAACACCTTCCAAGTTTCATTTTTGAAAATCTATCAATCAAATTGTTACAATTGATTTTTTTACCTTTTGTTTGGTCAGTGCCACTTCTAACACCTCCGTCATGGTCTTCACATAATGGAACGTGAGACCTTTCAAATAACTTTGCGTGATATCATCAACATCTTTTTTGTTCTTATCGCACAAGATAATTTCTTTGATTCCCGCTCGTTTCGCTGCTAAGATTTTCTCTTTGATTCCTCCTACGGGAAGCACCTCGCCTCGGAGCGTAATCTCGCCAGTCATTGCCAAGTTTTTCTTCACCTTACGACTCGTGTAAACCGAAGCGATAGATGTGAGCATGGTAATTCCAGCGCTTGGTCCGTCTTTTGGCGTTGCTCCTTCTGGAACGTGAATATGGACATTCGTTTTATCGAAAATATCTTGATCCAAATTGAGCAATTCACTGTGCGCCTTTAGATACTCAAGTGCAATAACTGCGGATTCTTTCATCACGTCACCAAGATTCCCTGTGAGTGTTAACTTCCCTTTTCCTTGTGTAAGCGAAGACTCGATGAAAAGAATATCTCCACCCACACTTGTCCAAGCAAGCCCTGTCACAACACCTGCCACTGCATTATTGTTGTATTTTGTTTTCGCTCGTCCTGCACCGAGAATATCGAACAAATCCTCGATTTTTATTTTTGGTTCGAAGCTTTCCTCCATCGCTATTTGACGCGCTCTGTTTCGAACCAACTTAGCGATTACTTTATCCAATCCTCGGACTCCCGATTCGTTGGTATATTCCTCAATTACTTTCTCGATTGTTTTTCGATCAACAGAAATATCTTTCGACGTAATTCCATGCTCCTCAATTTGCTTCGGCAACAAGTGGCGCTTGGCAATTTCGATCTTTTCTTCTACCGTGTAGCCATTCACTTCGATCAATTCCATTCGGTCGCGAAGTGGACCTTGAATTTCACCTAAGTTATTGGCCGTTGCAATAAACATCACACGTGAAAGATCGTACTCCGTTTCAATGTAATTATCGTAAAACTCATCGTTTTGCTCAGGATCAAGCACCTCTAACAACGCAGAAGACGGATCTCCATGGTTACTTCTTCCTAATTTATCAACCTCATCCAAGACAAAAACAGGGTTACTGATTCCCGCTTTTTTGATGTTTTGAATGATTCTTCCTGGCATCGCTCCAATATAGGTTTTACGGTGACCACGAATTTCAGATTCGTCGTGCAAACCACCTAGTGACATTCGAATGTACTTTCGTCCCAGCGCTTCGGCAATTGATTTCCCCAAGGATGTTTTTCCCACACCTGGAGGTCCATAGAAACACAAAATCGGTGATTTCATATTTCCTTTCAACTTCAAAACAGCCAAGTACTCAAGGATTCGTTCTTTTACTTTTTCCAATCCGTAGTGATCGCGTTCCAAAATTCTTCGTGCACGTTTTAAGTCGAGATTATCTTCTGAATACTCATTCCACGGCAAATCCAGCATGAGATCGAGGTAGTTCATCTGAACGGTATACTCTGCTCCTTGCGGGTTCATTCTCCCCAACTTATCGAGCTCCTTGTAGAATAACTTTTCGATGGTTTCATTCCACTTTTTCTTCGAAGCGCGTGTACGCATATCGTTTACATCTTGCTCCTGTGGATTGTCTCCAAGTTCATCTTGAATGGTTCGAATTTGTTGTTGGAGGAAGTATTCGCGTTGCTGGCGATCCATATCCTTGCGCACCTTCGTATGAATTTCGTTGCGCATTTCGAGCATTTGTGCTTCAAGCGTCAAGTGTTCGAGCACCATCATCACGCGTTTGCGAATATCAAGTTCTTCAAGCATTTCTTGCTTCTTGGACACATCCGCATTCATATTCGACGACACAAAATTCACCAAGAACGTTGGGCTATCGATGTTGCCAATTGCGAATGAAGCTTCCGAAGGAATGTTTGGACTATCCTGAATAATTTGCAACGCCAAATCTTTGATTGACTTGAACATCACCTTCATCTCTTGGTTGCTTTCGTCAACACGCGTTTCCTCTAGCAACGAAATTTTGGATCGAAGGTAAGGTTCCGTTTGCGTAGGCTCCGTCAATTCGAAACGTCTTTTCCCTTGAATGATCACAGTAGAACTTCCATCAGGCATTTTCAACAAACGAATGATTTGTGCCACGGTTCCAACTTTATTCAAATCTTTGAATTCGGGTTCTTCCTCATCAAAGTTTTTCTGTGCCACAACTCCAATGATTTTAGATCCCTTGTTGGCATCTTGAATCAAGCGAATGGATTTATCGCGACCTACTGTAATTGGAATCACCACCCCAGGAAATAATACATTGTTTCTCAGCGGCAAAATGGGCAATTCCTCAGGAAAACTCTGCGTACGCATGCTCTCCTCTTCTTCAGCGGTAATGAGCGGTATGAATTCCGCGTCCGTTTCAATATTGGAAGTTAACTCTAAAAAATTCTTATCAAAAAAATCAGTCATATATATCTTATCTCTATAAACCGTCAATGTGTCAGTTTGCCAACCAAAATCTGGCGAAAAAGACATTCACGATAACGAATAGGTAGTTGTCAAAGGGTGTGCCACACGATTGGAACTGCAATTTTGTCTTAGTTATTGCCAGAAAATCCGTTTGATTTGTCAGAAATGAACTGCAAAATGTCGATATCATGCAACGACAATTGCGCTCCTCGACGCTCCATCATGTTTTCAGCACTTTCCAACGCGCGATCGAATCTATAGCTCTCGCCATTTACGCCCCATTGAAAAGAGGGAACATATTTAGGTGGAAATTCGGCTCCAAATAAATTACTGCAAACTCCAATAACGGTAGCTGTGTTGAACATGGTATTGATTCCACATTTGGAGTGATCTCCCATTACAAGTCCCATAAATTGAACATCTGTCTGTTCTATTTGCTTCGATTCGAATGAATAGGTTTTCACCATTCCGTAATTATTCTTCAAGTTGGATGAATTCGTGTCGGCTCCCAAATTACACCATTCACCAATGAGCGAATTCCCCAAAAATCCATCGTGACCTTTGTTTGAAAAGCTCTGGAAAATGCAATTATTCACTTCTCCTCCAACTTTACAGTGCGGTCCCAAGGTAGTCGGTCCGTATACTTTCGCTCCCAATTTCAGAGCACTGCTTGGATTCATCGCCAGCGGACCTCTCACCACCGACCCTTCCATAATTTCAGCATTGGTTCCGACGTAAATAGGACCATTTGTGGTATTCAAAATCGCTCCTTCTACTTGCGCTCCTTCCTCTAAAAAAATCAAGTCAGGATCGCCAATTACGATGTTTGTGGTTGACAACGGTTCTGACATTCGTCCTTCGGTAATCAACTGAAAATCGCTCTTCAGTGCTTCACCATTCAATTGATAAAGGTGCCATCTTTCTGAAATTGAAATGCTGCTTCCCGAGAAATTCACTTTTTGCGAACCATCACCGCGTCGTGCGATCCAATCGTTTCCGTCATGCAGTTCAGAATTGTCTTCCAGCAAAGTGATCGCATCGGCAATCTCACGGTTCAAAATCACGCAAGCATTCATAATGATGCCATCATTTGGCGAAAATTTGCCCGATAAATAGTCTTCCGTTACGAATCCCACCTCGACATGAGGTAACAAAAAACGCCAACGCTCATCATTTGTGAGAATTCCAATTCTGAGGTTTCCAACAGGTCGCGTTAGTGTTAATGGAGCAAACTTGAGCCACTTGTTATTATCGTGCAATACTACTTTCATGTTCTTCTAATTGATTGACATTTCTTTTCGAAACCGCCCACATACCGATGAATGTGAAAAAGGAATTGAAAATGATGATTTCTACGCCAAATACGTACTTCCCAAATAATCCTGGTTCACCTTTGGGAATTCCCGGTCCTCCGAAGGAGAAATACCACAAAGCGACCGTGAGCATAATAGACGCAAAACAAATTAACGGAACAAGTCCGTCTTTTAAAACACGTTTAAAGATGATTCCAAAGAAGAACATTCCGATGAGCGGACCATACGTAAACCCTGCAAACTTGAGGAGTAAACCAATGGCAGAATCGTTCGTGGTGTACTTCAGCAGAATGATCACAAGCACCAATACCACAGACATACCAACGTGTACCATTCTACGCGTTCGCTCTTGTTCAGCTCTTCGCTTGCGTTTCAAGTTCAAAAAATCTATCGAAAAGGAAGTGGTAAGTGAAGTTAAAGCGGAATCTGCACTGGAATACGCTGCGGCGACAAGTCCAAGTAAGAACAAAATTCCCACTAACGGTCCAACGGCATCACTCATCGCAATGGTAGAAAAGAGCATATCGCTTCCTAATTTTTTGTCCGCAATCGCTTGAATTGTTTCAGGCATGTTCACTTCCGCATACATATACAGAAGACTTCCCAAGGCAAGAAATACAAGATTCACCACCACCAACACGACTGCCATGCTAATCATGTTTTTTTGTGCGTCGCCAATGTTCTTACACGACAGGTTCTTCTGCATCATGTCTTGATCCAAGCCCGTCATTCCAATCGTAATGAACATTCCACCCAAGAAACTTTTCCAGAAATAATTCCCTCCAAGGAAATCATCAAAAAAGAACATTTTCGCATTTCCACTGTTCTCCACAGCTGTAATAATCCCCCCTTTTTCAGGCAAATCGAGTGCGTTTGAAATAAAATAAACCGTTAAAATAACGGACGAAAGCATGAATAAGGTTTGAAGTGAATCCGTCCAAACGATTGTTTTGATTCCACCTCGACTCGTGTAAATCCAGATCAACAAAATGGAGATAATCACCGTTACTTCGAAAGGAATTCCCCAATCTTCAAACAAAACGGATTGAAGTACATTCGCTACCAGCAATAAGCGAATAGATGCCCCAATGATGCGTGAAATCAAAAAGAAAAAAGCACCTGTTTTATAGCTCCAGAACCCAAATCGATCTTGTAAATACTCATAAATCGAAGTTACATTCGATCGATAAAACAAGGGCAAGAGCACATACGCTACGATGAAATAGCCGACCAAATACCCGAACACCACTTGCATGTAACTGAATTGCTTAGCCGCATCTCCGACCCAACCTGGAATCGACAAAAATGTCACCCCACTCAATGAGGCTCCAATCATTCCGAAGGAAACCAAATACCACGGAGATTTTTTATCACCAAGAAAAAAGCTTTCGTTGTTTGCTTTGCGAGACGTCAACAAGGAAATTCCGACCAGTACGCCAAAATACAGGACCAAAACAATAACAATAAGCGTTTGTGACATTCCGATAATTTTGTGAGTAAAAATACGGTTTTCGATGCGAGAAATGAACGAAGCGCGATTGAAAAGCCCGAAACACCAATTTTCATCACTTCATGGGGAAGCACTGTTACTTTTTTGCACTTTAGAATTCTATATTTGTATTCTCAAATAAAACAGTATGGAAACCATCATTTTTCAGATTGCCTTGATTGTTGTTCCTGCAGGAGCAGTATTGTTAACGGCTGTATATTTTCTTCGTCAGCAATCGGAGAGCAAAGTAAAAGATGCTAAATTAGAGTTGACGCAAACTTTGAAACAGCAACGGCAAGAGTTTTTCCTTCCTTCGCGTATGGAAGCGTACCAGCGATGTGTACTGTTTTTAGAACGAATTCATCCAAATAGTTTGGTGATGCGTCTTCAAAACCCGGGATTGCCTGCAATGGCATTTCAAGTGAAATTATTGGAAACGATTCGCGAAGAATACGAGCACAATATTGCCCAGCAATTGTTTGTTTCTGGCGCTGCGTGGGACATGGTAAAGAAATCGAAAGAAGAAACGATCAGCATCATCAACCTTGCAGGAAAACAAATGGATGCAACGTCTATGGCAACAGATTTATCCGCTAAAATTTTCGAAATTGTGGCGGAAGTAGGTGAATTACCCTCTGAAATTACGGTTGCCATCTTAAAGAAAGAACTGCAGGAGCTTTTCTAGGATGAAGTGTTTACTTCTCTCCCTACCGCTTCTGACATTCGTTGCCTGTTCAGGACCAGAATCACAAACATCAACACCCCAAGTAGTGATCACAAAGGAAACCATCGTTGAAGATACCGTTGAAGTTCAAACAGAGCTTTCACTCGATTCACTTTGGCAGGAACTTGTCTACGAAAAAGGGGGATGTTTAACAGGTGGACAGCGCGTTGTGAACGGCAGTTTTGGCAATCAAGCATGTGTATTAACGAGCACTAGAAACGCAACAAGAGCGGATTGGACACCTTTTTTTGATCACCCGAAAGAAGAGTTAACCGACTTTTTACTCAACCAATTGCCCGACACCTCGGCAACGTATATTCATACTTGCCCATTTTTTGTTGCAACAACTGGCGAAGTTGCCGTATATTGTCTTTCGAAGATTCACTTAAAGAACTGGTATGATCTTGATCCGTTCATGGCATACCAAGATAGAAAACCAAAAAATTCAATTGATTCAGAACAAGCTTGGCTACAGGAAATTCTTGCCGACGAAGCAACACGTGAATTATTGATTGCAGCATGGAAAAAACAATGAAACATAAAGGCACGAAGAAGTTTCTCACAATTCTGTTGACACCCCTACTCCTTTTTTTAGGAGGTCTTTTTTCGAACTACTTCTTCGTAGCTGTTATCGACCAACTAAAGGATGTTCAAGTTGTTTCCACTGAGCTATTCGATTTCTCTCCTACACTTGTTTTCGCTTCGGCAATAGGCATTTTGCCTATACTCATGTATGTTTCAGACCTTGGTGTGATCTACGAAAAAAGCTGGAACTTTCTATCAACACTCGCATTCACATTGTCCATGGGCTGGTTGTTTGTCTTTTTACGTATCACCTACCTCAATGGTCAATTAGAATCCATTCCGAAACTTCCGGGCATTCAAGAATCAATGCCATTTAGCAGCATTCACGCCGAATACTATCTCGGATTTGGATTCATGTTTGGAATGTTGGTAGCCACTCTCTTCTTTATGTTCTTTGGAAAGACCAAAGCAGCATGATTTACTCGTGATTTCTTTCTACTTTTAGGCAAACCATAATTTACAGCAATGCGTACATTCACCTTCTTTCTCTTTATTTTTCTATCAGTTCATGCTTTTTCTCAACCAAGAGAAGCTACCAAACATGGATTTCTGATTGGAGAACGTTTGGAATATCACTCGGTAATTTTGGATGAAGATCGCATTCTCAACATCTACCTTCCGAATGGCTATAGCATGGATAACGACAAGACCTATCCTGTTATTTATCTCTTAGATGGTTCAAAGGACGAAGATTTTATTCACATCGCTGGGCTGGTTCAATTCGCTTCTTTTTCATGGATCAACATGATAGAAGAATCGATTGTAATTGGAATCGAAAATGTAGATCGAAAGCGCGACTTTTGTTATCCAACAACGATTGAGCAAGACAAAATTGACTTTCCAACGACAGGAGGATCGGAAGCATTCATTCAATTCATTGAAAAAGAATTGCAACCATATGTTGAAAAGGCGTACAAGGTAAAAGACGAGAAGACCATTATCGGTCAGTCGTTGGGAGGACTGCTCGCTACAGAAATCTTAGCAAAGAAACCCGATCTATTCGATAAATACATCATTGTGAGTCCGAGTTTATGGTGGGACCATCAATCCTTATTGGATTTAGAGTTCCAAAGCTATACGGATAAAAAATCCATTTGTATTGCGGTAGGTGAAGAAGGAAAAATCATGAAGCGAGACGCCAAAGCCTTGTATAAAAAGCTAAAGAAATCAGACAATCCAACCGAACTTTTGAACTTCCAGTTCCTGAAAGAGCAAGATCATGGTGACGCCTTACATTTGGCTGTTTACCATGCGTTTGAGGCAATGAAAAAGGTGAAAGATTAAGTGAGGGTGATTACGTTTCCATCCACTTCAATACGATCTCCAGGAGTTAATTTCGCGCGCTTTCGCGTTTCAACTTCTCCGTTTCGCACAACGTCACCTTCATCTACAATGAATTTCGCATGTCCTCCGGTCTGTGCAATTCCCACTGCTTTCAACAGCTGAATCAATTCGATGTATTCTCCTTCTATTTTAAATGTCTCTTCCATGTTGGTACGCTTCAAATAATTCTTCTGCGGCCTGAAAAGAAGTGAGTTCTCCTTTTGCCACGCGCTCTTCATTTTGTTTCAATCTCTTCATGAGTTCACGATTAGAAAAGAATCCGTTCAGAATCAATTCTTTCAAAGTCTCCGAAAGCCATTTTTTATCCTGTTCTCTTCTATTTCTTTCAAACGAACCATTGATTTTTACATGATTCTCGAAACTACGAATGGTTTTCAGCGCTTCATCCATATTGGTTCCATCCAGTGAGCTACATGTAAACACTTTCGGAATCCATTCATTAGAATTAGGAGGAAATAAGTGCATGGCATTTTTGTACTCACGCGCGGCCATCGCAGCTTTTTTGACATTATCGCCATCTGCTTTTGTAATGATGAGCGCATCTGCCATTTCCATGATTCCTTTCTTAATCCCTTGAAGTTCATCTCCAGCTCCAGACAGCATTAGTAGAAGGAAGAAATCAACCATGGATTTCACCACCACTTCCGACTGTCCCACACCAACCGTTTCAACGAGGATCACGTTGTACCCCGCAGCTTCACACAAAATGATGCTCTCGCGCGTTTTCCGCGCCACACCTCCAAGCGTTTCTCCTGCTGGAGAAGGTCGAATAAATACATCCGGATTTTTCGTCAACTCATTCATCCGTGTTTTATCTCCCAAAATACTCCCGCGCGACACTGCACTTGATGGATCAACCGCCAAAACAGCTACTTTATCTCCCTCATTGGTGAACAAACCGCCAAAATGCTCAATGAATGTGCTCTTCCCTACTCCAGGAACGCCCGTTATTCCAATCCGAATGGATTGTCCACTTTTAGGTAAGCATTTTTGAAGGAGTTCGTTGGCCAAGACTCTATCTTCAGATAGTTGACTTTCAATCAAGGTGATGCCCGAGCTTAACGCCGTTTTATCTCCCGAAATAATTCCTGAAAAGAGCGCATCTGGTGTTGAATTTTGCCTCCGCTCGCGTTTCTTTCGAATCCAATCGTCTATGTTTCGACCGTTCATGAGCGAAAGATGGGAAAAATTACCCGAGAAAATGAAAGATTTGTGGAAATATTCACTAATTTTGTTTAATCGCGAATGTTAGACATTAAACAAACAGATGGTTCGTTACTCAATAAAAGATTTAGAAAATTACACTGAGATTAAGGCTCATACTATTCGTATCTGGGAACAACGTTACAATTTGTTATCTCCCAAACGAACAGAAAGTAATATCCGATATTACTCCCACAAAGATTTGAAGAAGATTCTGAATATCAACCTTCTTTACCTCAATGGATTGAAAATTTCCAAAATTGCCAAATTATCGGAGGAGGAAATTACGGAGAAGGCCAAAGAAATCATCGTGGACAAATCGGTTTCAGGAAATGAAGACATTGATGCTTTATTGATCTCGATTACCTCAATGGATGCAGATGAAATCCGAAAACAGCTCTGGAGTAATGATAAGAAATACGGTCTGCGTGAAATGTATAGTACTGTGATTGTTCCATTATTACAAAAAATGGGAGAATTATGGATGACAAACTCCATTTCTGTAGCACATGAGCATCACTTCTCGAATATTCTACGTGATTTCTTCATTCTAAAAACAAATGATCTCAAACCTGAAAAGAAACTGGATCGCTCTGCCTTACTTTTTCTTCCTCAACACGAAGATCATGAATTGAGTCTTCTCTATTACCAATACCTGTTAAAAGATGCGGGCTATAAATGCATTTACCTTGGTAAAAATGTACCGTTGGATGATTTAGAGAAATCAGTAGCGCAAACGAAGCCAGATATTGTTGTTACCAACTTAATCAGCAAAATCAACGAAAAAGATGTGGATGAGTTCTTTAAGCGATTCGTGAAAAGCTCCCGTGACTCTGAAATTCGTCTTTCAGGATCATTTGTACAAGAAGTGGCCGATCGCATCCCTTCTGCCATCAAAATCATCTCTTCTGAAAAGGAATTGATCCAAGCTTAATTATTTTTGTTTAGTTTTTTTCAACTTTAATTAAACAAAATAGATTTTTATCCTATATTTGTTTACACAGATTTAAACAATGAAGAAAGTTGGAATAATTGGTGCCGGACTCTCGAGTCTATACTCCGCATGTTTCTTAGCAAAACATGGATACACTGTTGATGTATTCGAAAAGAACGAAATGGCGGGTGGGCGCTCTCAATACTTTGAAGTCGATGGCTATGTCTTTGATATGGGGCCATCTTGGTATTGGATGCCTGAACTCGTTGACAGCTTGTTTGAGGATCTCGGAGAAAAAAGAAGTGATTACTTCCAGCTTCAACGCCTAGACCCCGCTTATCAAGTCCTGTGGAAGGACCAGACTACCACAAAAATTCCAGCCAACAAGGAAGCATTGTTTTCCATGTTTGATTCACTTGAGTCGAATGGCGGTCAAAAACTTGAAAGGTTTCTTGCTGATGCGAAGACAAAATACGACATAGCAACCGAGTCTTTTCTCGAGAATCCTGGATTGAAGATCGGTGAAATCCTAAAATTTAGTGTATTCAAAAACGCACTCAAACTAGACGTGTTTAAGTCGGTAGAAAAAGATGTTGCGAAACGCTTCACTTCGGAGAAAGCACGAAGCATTTTGAACTTTCCTGTCTTATTTCTTGGAGAGATGCCGGGAAGCATCCCATCCTTGTATACATTAATGAACTACGCCGATCTCGAATTGGGAACATGGTATCCAGAAGGTGGAATGAATGCTTTAGCCGCTGCTCTTGAGAAAATAGCGGTGAAAGAAGGAGTTACTTTCCACTATAATGCGAACGTAGACGAAATCGTAGTGAAAGATGGCTTAGCTCATGGAATCCGCGTTGGAGACAATATTCACGAGTTTGATGCTGTAGTAGGCGGAGCAGATTATCACCATGTTGAGCAAATGCTTATTCCGAAGGAATACCGTCGTTACTCTGAATCGTATTGGGACAAACGCAAGCTCGCTCCCAGTTCATTGATATACTATTTAGGAGTGGGTGAAGAAGTTCCTAATATGGAACATCACAACTTGTTCTTTGATGAAGATTTGAACAATCATGGAAAAGAAATCTACAACAATCCAAAGTGGCCGTCGAAACCTCTTTTTTACGCCTGCGTTCCATCGAAAACAGATAAAGACGTAGCTCCAGAAGGGCACGAAAATATATTCATCCTAATGCCACTCGCTACGGATTTAGAGGATTCAGAAGAAACACGAGAAATTTACTTCAACATGATCATGGATCGAATGGAAGCAAGATCAAGAACTTCTATCCGCGATCATATTACCTACAAACGGTCTTTCTGTATTTCAGACTTCAAATCAGAATACAACTCATTTAAAGGAAATGCTTATGGATTAGCAAATACGCTAGCCCAAACAGCTAATCTTAAACCAAAAATGCAATCTAAATTAAAAAACGTATTTTATTGTGGGCAACTAACAGTTCCTGGACCAGGAATTCCGCCTGCTTTGATCTCCGGAAAGATTGCAGCTAAACGACTAATACAAACCACATGAGAGAACTCTTCGATACCTATTCATTTAAAGCTTCCAAGCACGTAACAAAGTCGTACAGCACTTCTTTTTACGCTGGAGTTCGATTTTTGGACAAAAAAATCCGAAACGACATTCATGGAATCTACGGGTTCGTGCGCTTCGCCGACGAAATCGTTGATACCTTTCACGAACAAGACAAGGAACAACTGCTAAATGAATTCATCGACGCTACGTACACCGCAATTGAGCGTAAAATTTCGCTGAACCCCATTTTGAATTCATTTCAAATTGTTGTCAACAAATACAACATCGATCATGCACTGATTGATCAGTTCTTGCACAGTATGCACATGGACTTAAATCCCGTTGAGTACACGCAAGAAACATATGAAGAATACATTCTCGGTTCTGCAGAAGTAGTAGGATTGATGTGCTTGAAGGTTTTCGTTTACGGCAATGAGGAAGAATACCAACGTCTTAAGCCCTACGCAATGAAATTAGGCTCGGCTTTCCAAAAAATCAACTTCTTGCGCGACATGAAAGATGATTTTCAAGGATTGGGAAGAGTGTATTTCCCTGGTGTGGACATGGAAGGCCTTTCTCTTGAAGATAAAAAGCGAATTGAAGAAGAAATACAAATCGAATTCGACGACGCATACATCGGGATCAAACAACTTCCGAAGTCATCGAGATTTGGTGTTTACGTGAGCTATGTGTACTACACGAAGCTTCTCCGTAAAATCAAGCGGAAAACAGCAAAAGACTTACTCGAAAACAGAATCCGTGTTCCGAACAACACAAAAGTCCTTTTGTTTGCCAAATCGTACGTTCGAAACACCATGAATTTACTTTAATATGGAATACGTTATTCTTGTCAACGAACAAGACGAACCTATTGGGGAAATGGAAAAAATGGAAGCGCATGAAAAAGGGCTGCTCCATCGTGCCTTTTCTGTTTTCATTTTCAATGATCAAAACGAATTGCTGCTGCAAAAGCGCGCCTCCTCGAAGTATCATTCAGGTGGTTTGTGGACGAATAGTTGTTGCAGTCATCCAAGAAAAAACGAATCGATTGCTGAAGCTGGAGAGCGACGGCTAATGGAAGAGATGGGATTTACCGTTCCCGTCGAGCCCGTTTTCTCATTCATCTACAAAGCAGAATTGGATCAAGGTTTAACCGAACACGAGTTGGATCATGTACTTATCGGACGTTACAATGACGCGCCCAACCTAAATCCAGATGAAGTGGAAGACTGGAAATACGTGAATTTAGACGAATTGTCTGACCACATGAAAGAACAGCCCGAAGTCTACACAGAATGGTTCAAAATCATCTTTGACCGCGTTCGAGAAACCTTACATCAAGCTATTTCATAACTATGCGCGTCTCTTTGATTCATAGCCCAAAAAGTATTAGAATCATTATTGCAATCTTGCTTCTATTCCATGTAATTGGGATTGGAATAATGTTACTTTACCCTGAAGGCGCTAAGCTTTCGTACCTCAATCTCTTGCTTGCAGGATTCCTTCTATTCATCAGTGAAACGCATTACATTCGAACTTTAGGAACATTAATTTTGATTCTTCTCGGAGGATTCGCTGTTGAGTACATCGGTGTTCACACAGGTTTGCTCTTCGGAAATTATGGATACGGTGCAGCACTCGGCCCGAAATTCGGTGATATCCCGCTCGTAATTGGCGTGAACTGGTTTTGTGTCGTTTTGGCGAGCAGTTCTCTCCTCTACTCGCTTCGAATCAATATTGTTGTGAAATCGATTCTCGCAGGTGTGCTGTGTACAGCCATGGATATGCTCATTGAACCTGTTGCGATGAAGCTCGACTTTTGGGATTGGGAAAATGGCGTCATCCCGATTTGGAACTACGTTTGCTGGTTCGGTTTCTCTTCATTATTTTCATTTGTCTACTTCTCCTTGGGGAAATCGAAAAACAAACCAGCTCAATCGCTTTATTTTATCTGGATTATTTTCTTTGGTATTCTTAACTTAGCATTATGATGTTTGTTGTTGCGCTTATTTTGGCTTTTGGATTGATGGAGTTCGCCGCCTGGTCGGCTCACAAATACCTCATGCATGGATTTTTATGGAAAATTCACGAAGATCATCACAAAGTAACACCGCGTTTCTTCGAAAAGAATGATCTATTCTTCCTGATTTTCGCCATTCCATCTTGGCTGTGCATCATGCTTGGTTTTATCTATGAAGTCAACTTTTCAATTGGATTTGGATTCGGAATCGCGCTCTATGGAATTGTTTATTTCCTAGTGCACGACGTACTGATTCACCGACGATTTAAATGGTTCGACAAAACCAACAATGCCTATTTCAGAGCCATTCGAAAGGCCCATAAAATTCACCACAAAAATCAAGAGAAGGAAGACGGTGAGTGTTTCGGAATGCTCATTGTTCCAAGGAAATACTTTCAATCATGAAAGGACTTTACTTGCTTTTAGATCTGTTAACTCCTCTATTTCCAATTCTTCTGAGTTTCGATCGTCGTGTTCGCTATGTTCAAAAATGGCGATCCGTGTTTTTATCTACATTGATAATTGCCGTTCCCTTTTTGATTTGGGACTTTATTTTCACTGAAAATGGTTTTTGGGGCTTCAATCCCGATTACCTCATTGGATGGTATATTGGTAATCTTCCTTTGGAAGAAGTACTGTTTTTCATCGTGGTTCCATTTGCGTGTACCTTTATCTACGAGTGCTGTAAGTACTATTTCCGCAAAATCAATTTTAAGTCGTTCAATCGAATCTTACAGTTTGCCATTCCTATTTTCGCGATGATTCTCACCTTACTCGAACCTACAGGTTGGTATACCTTCAGTATTGTTGTGTCCTCTGGAATTGTTTTGTTTTGGTGGCTGCGCGTTCCGCGGTATTCATTTGTCGGTATTTCTTTTCTAATTAGTTTGATTCCTTTTATTTTGATGAATGGAATTCTCACAGGAGGAATGACAGACACACCAATCGTTTGGTACAGCGAATTACAAAAAGTAACGCCACGCATTTGGACCATTCCACTTGAGGACATCCTCTATTGCTTCACATTGGTCGCGTCTGTGTTTATGTTGAGTGAATTTTTCGAAGAAAAACGTGCCTCATGAAGCGGATTGGACTGATGTCGGATACTCACGGGTTTATTGACCCAAAAATCTATGAACATTTTAAAGATGTCGATGAAATTTGGCATGCTGGAGATGTTGGAGATGTTTCCGTTATTGATCAATTACGTGATTTCAAACCTGTGCGCGGCGTGTATGGAAATATTGACGCGGCAGATGTTCGCATGGAGTTCCCCGAATTTAATCGTTTCATGTGCGAAGACGTCGTAGTTTTGATGACGCATATTGCTGGAAAACCTGGGAAATATAGCAAGCCTGCTTTTGAGGAACTACAAACTAATGGCGCACCGAAGTTGTTCATTTGTGGACATTCGCATATTCTTTTGGTAAAAAATGATCCCCGATTCAATATGTTGTGGATGAACCCTGGCGCTTGTGGCTTCAAAGGATTCCATCAAGTAAAAACCATCATGCGTTTTTCCATCACGGGAGACAGAATCCATGATTTAGAAGTAATCGAATTGGGAAAACGTGTTTAAACGCGAATACCGAGCACGCACACATCATCGACTTGTTCCAGATCGTTTCGCCATTCATTGAAGCGTCTCTCTAAAACAGATCCTTGCTCTTTCATCGGTAAGTTCGAAACCGTTCGAATTAACTCTCTAAACTTTTGACTTCGGAATTTCTTTCCTGCAGGACCTCCAAACTGATCCGCGTAGCCATCTGAGAACAGGTATACTTGATCGCCTTTTTTCAACTGCAAGGAAGTAGATTCAAAATCTTTTCTATCAGGAAACTCACCAACTGGCTGGCGCGAGCTTGGTAACGTTTGGAAATCATCTTTGGAAACAATGTAAACCGGATTGTTCGCTCCCGAATATTCAAGCTTCAAGGTCTTTAAGTTGATTCTACAAAACGCGATGTCCATTCCATCGCGCATTTGTATATCTCCTTTGGAGAAATAATCCGTCACGACATCGGCTGCATGATCCAAAATTTCGCCCGTGTTGCGCTTATCCATCTCCTTCACCACACGATTCAAAGCATTTGAGCAAATGACGCTTACCATCGCACCAGGAACACCATGACCTGTACAATCAGCAACAGCCACATACACTTCATCACCAATTTGTTCCATCCAATAGAAATCCCCTGACACAATGTCTTTGGGCTGATAAAAGATGAAATAATCATCAAAAAGAGAAGAGAAATGTCCCTCAGAAGGCAATAATGACGATTGAATTTTCAGTGCATAATTAATGGATGCTTTGATGTTCAAGTTTTTCAGTTCAATCGTTCGCTTTTGATCACGAAGTGTTTCTTTTTGTCGCTCCTCCTCTTTCAATATGCGTCGTGCGTAGAACAGAACGGCCAAAGCAATCACCACAACAATTACCGCCATCACCAAAGCGCCTTTCAAAAAGCGATCGCGCACCTCCATGATAAACGCAGTGAATTCTTGATCCGCCTCTAAAAGTCCTACTACTTCCCCCTCACTGTTTCGAATGGGATAGAAAGCAGAAATCCAGGTTCCATTTTCCGAATCATACCGCGGAATTGTTCCTCCTTCATTCATTTTTTCGATCAACACATCCGGGAAATTCACGTATTCATGTCGGAAATAAACTTGATCATCAGAACGAATACCGTACTCAAAAATGTTCTTATCAGGATTGTAAACCAAGGTATACATCGGAGAGTTCATGTTATTGTACTTGACAACGCCATTCATGATTTCACTGTACTTCCGATAAATTCCATTTCCATTTTTACTCGTGATTCCATCTTTTTCAGGATACGATTTCATCATCGCTTCAATTTCATCACCGTCCATTTCCATGGCAACAGAACTCACCACCGCTTGAAGCTTTCGATATTGCCCTTCCTCCTGGAGAGCCAATTGGTCGTAATACCCGAAGACAAGAAAAAACGTTGATAAACCAATGATCAACAAATAAATAACGAACATTATTCGTGTGGTAGAATTCCTGAAAATCCGAATAAGAAGATGGCTCATAGTTAGTCTATCAGTATTACGGTGTAGTGCGCTCGCAACAACTCGATCGGGATGAAGGTACGAATATCCGCGCTATTCTTCCAAATATCATTTTCTCGAAAGAAATGAACTTTGTTCTCAAAAAGTTGAAGTGGATTAAAATTTTTGCTTTTTCTTTGCGTTACATGCGTATGAAAATTCAACTTCTAGCACTTTTGCTACTGGCTACATCGGCCGTTTCTGCACAAACAGGTGGAGAGAATGCATTTCCCTTTCTTGATTTGTATTATAGCGCGCAAGATGCCGGGCTTGGTGGCAATTTCATTACCGGAGCGGGTGACGATATTAGCATGGGGGTAAACAACCCTTCGCTTCTAAACGATGAAATGGAGAAAGGAGCAAGTATTAGTCAAGCTTTGCATGCGGGTGGAATTAATCATGGAATGGTGAATTATGGTTTCGGATTGAAAGATTATGGAACCATAGTAGGATACATTAAATATGTCAACTACGGAAAATTTGACCGAACGGCCGTAAATGGTGTAAGTGAAGGAACATTTAGTCCATTTGAAATGATCGCAGGAGCTGGTTTCGGTCGAGAATTGAACGAACGTCTATCCGTTGGAGCCAAAGCCAATATTATCTACTCCCAACTCGAATCGTATACATCATTTGGAGCAAGCGTAGATTTCGCAGGAACTTATCACAATGAAGACAAAGGATTTTTGGCTACCGTACATGTAAAGAACTTCGGATATCAGTTCATGTCGCATACACCTTCCAATCGAAAACCTCTTCCAGTGGACTTCCAGTTGGCGGCGGCGTATAAATTGCCACATGCCCCATTCCGAATTACGATTTTGGCGCATCAATTAAACAAATGGGACATTACCTATAATGATCCAACGCTTCAGCCCACAATTGACCCACTTTCGGGAGATACCATTCCCGTACCGAGAGCTGGTTTTATGGAGAAACTGGGAAATCATTTCTCCTACCAACTAGAGATCAACCTATCAAAAACCATTCATGCGCGAATGGGCTTCGACTACCACCGAAGAAAACAATTGGGGCTTGAACAACGACCAGGAGCAGCAGGGCTATCCTTTGGCTTAGGACTCCATTTCAGCAAGTTCCGATTGGATTACGGATTCCTCATTTATTCTCAAGCAGGGTTTAACAACATTTTAACACTCTCGACAAACCTCGGGAAATGGCGGCGTTAGTCCTCTTTTTCTGCTATTTAGTCGACTTCACTCTTATTAACTGCTTTCTGTGGACTAATTTTTTGAAACCTTTTCGAAAAAGAATAGTACATTTGGTTAAACCAAACAAATTAAATTTTTATGAAAAAGTCAATTTTAGCGGTTGCTGTTCTTCTTGGAACATCTGCATCTTTCGCTCAAGACCTTACATCAAAAAAAGGAGAGAACTATTTGCCAGAAGCTGGTGATTGGGCTGTTTCTATCGACGCAACTCCTCTTTTGGGGTATGTTCAAGGTATCTTCGGATCAAACGGAAGTTCTTCTGCTGGATCATGGTCTTTCTTGAACGGTAATAACGTAATTACAGGGAAATACTTTGTTGCTGATGACATGGCGTACCGTGGAGGAATCAACATCGGATTTACTTCGAACACAATGAAAGCTTACACTCCACTATTGGACGCAAACGGTGCTGTTGACCCAGAAGCTGATCCAGTAGTTGACGAAATGAAAGTTTCTTCAAGCATGATCATGTTGAATGGAGGTGTTGAGTGGCGTAAAGGTTCTACTCGTCTTCAAGGATACTACGGAGGTGAGCTCGGAATTGGATTCGGTGGTGGATCTAAAACAGAGTACACTTACGGAAACGATTACACTTGGAACGGAACAACTGGTGTTGCTTCACAAACACATGCAGTTGACGGATCTGTTGACGTAAACAGCATCAACAACAAAGGTGGAATCATGTTCGGATTGAGAGGATTTATTGGAGCTGAGTACTTCGTAATCCCTAAATTAGCGATCGGTGGTGAATTCGGATGGGGACTTGGTCTTACAACTGTAGGAACAGGAACTATCACAACTACACGTGTTGAGCCAACAGCTGGTAACACTACTGAGGAAATCACAACTGAAACTATCGCTGGAGGTTCTAACTTCACACTTGGAACTGATAACTCAAGCGCTAT
>PDWJ01002408.1_pt1 | contig 20029 bp, 18 predicted proteins | sample 1430881 | NCBI WGS metagenome assembly PDWJ01 (sample SAMN01162460, study PRJNA174530) | Oral metagenome, whole genome shotgun sequencing project. | biome: Marine environment; feature: Marine mammal; material: Swab sample of the gingival sulcus; isolation source: swab sample of gingival sulcus...
CCGGTTGCCGGAAGATCAAAGCGTACGTCCTGTCCCGGTTTCTGCACCTTTACCACCACAGCATCTCTTTTACAGAGCTGGCCGCCGCGAAGAATTGCCCCGTCGGTTCCTTCAACTGCCTCAACTGCAACCACAGTTTTATCGCGTACCACCACACATTGGCCAATATCCAGTTCTCCGATAGCCTTGGCCATCTGCCAGCCAAAGTCAATATCCTCACACTGTCTAGGAGTTGGTTTTTTCCGGGTAAGAACCCCCCGAGGAAAAAGCAGTTTTTTTAAATAGAGGGTGGATTCAACAACCCTAATGCCATCCTCTTGCAGGACTTCGGCAGTTGCCCTGAGCAAGGCATCATCGTGATTTTTCTCCACCCTGCGCAATACGGAGAGCCCCTTAAGATCGGGCAATATATCGAGAAAAATCCGTGTCTTGGTAATAGTGCCTAAAAAAACCGTTTCCTTGACCTGGTTTGTCTTAAAAAATTGTATGATTTTTCCAAGCTGTCCGAGCTTCATCCAGCAGAACTCATCTGCCATTTGTTCAAGGGTCGCATCGGTCTCTCCCTTAAAACCGACGACTACAGATTTACGACCAGCTTCTCTGGCCGCATCTATGAAAAGCCTGGGAAATTGGCCGCCACCGGCAATTATGCCGATATTAGGTGATTCGGCCATGGTACCTTTAATCATCATTGGTTTTTCGCAAAACACCCCGCTCCGATATCTCAAAAAATTTGACGAGATCATCCACCTCCGGGCAATCAGGTATCTGCTGTTTTGCCTTAGCGAGGGCATCTTTCAAAAGGAGATCGGGTGAGCGGAAAATAATCCTGAAGGCAGCATTGATATTGGCAATTGTTTCCCTTGAATAGCCTCTTCGCCTTAAGCCAACCTTATTTATACCGGAAATCCGTGTGCGGTTTCTGCTGCCGGAAATTATCACAAAAGGCGGGACATCCAGGTTAATGCCTGACACTCCACCAATATAGGCGAACTTACCAACCCGGCCAAACTGGTGGACAGCAACAAGGCCGCCGATGGTGGCATAGTCTTCAACGGTTACATGCCCTGCCATTGTGGCAACATTTGCCATGATCACATTGTTGCCGATAATACAGTCATGGGCTATATGAACGTATGACATCAACAGATTATTGTTGCCAATGACAGTTTTACCGCCGCCCTGAACAGTGCCGCGATGCAGGGAAGCGTATTCTCGTATATCATTATTATCACCAACTATCAGCTCCGTGGGTTCCCCGGCATATTTTAAATCCTGCGGGGCCACACCTACTACTGCAAAAGAAGAGATATTACAGTTCTTGCCAATGGTAGTTGGCCCTGAAATAACCACATGGCCTTCCACCTTTGTTCCTGAACCAATTTTGACATCTCGATTGATAATGGAATAGGGGCCAATGGTAACATTGACATCAATTTCCGCCTTCGGATCTATTATCGCTGTAGGATGTATTGTCATTTTTTAATCAATTTTTTTTTATAATTGTATTGCAGCAAAATCTTCACTGGAAGTCTGGACATTCAGTAGCCTCTCAGCCAAAGGATGCCATTAAATTCGCCTGAGTAACAAGGTGATCACCAACGCTTGCTGACCCTTCCATTAACATAACACCACGTTTCATCTTCCCCAGCTTCATCTCATATGTCAGCTGATCTCCGGGGAGCACCGGCTTGCGAAACCTCACATTGTCAATGCCTGCAAAGTATAACAGTTTTTCACCAATCATCTCAGGTTTTGAGTGAAAAGCAAGAACACCGCCAGTCTGTGCCATCCCTTCGAGGATCATGACTCCCGGCATAACCGGCTGTTCAGGGAAATGTCCTTGAAAAAAGGGTTCATTAATGGTTACATTCTTTATTCCGCAGATGGTTTCACCAGGCACCAGCGCCGTTATCTTATCGACCATCACAAAGGGATACCTGTGCGGTAGAAGCTTCAGGATATCAAGTATATCTAATTTTAACGGGGTTTCAGAATCACGCATCATTCTCTCCTGTACTGCTGATATCATCAGCCAGTTGCTTTTTCAACGCTTCCATTTCTTTTTTCAATCTGCGAACATCACAGCGGAGTTCAGGCATTTTACCAAAAACTGCAGCAGCCTTGGCATATTGTTTCATGGGTATGGCTGGAGTGCCTCCAACTACAGAACCAGGTGGAAAATTCTTGTTTACACCACTTTGTCCGGCAATCATTATTCCATCATTTACTGTAATATGACCAACAACCGCCGCCTTTCCGCCCAATACCACATTCCTGCCCAATGTTGTCGATCCGGCCACTGCAGACTGCCCCACGAGCAGGCAATTTTCACCCAGGACAACATTGTGAGCGACCTGGACAAGGTTATCGATCTTTGTTCCTGCCTTGATCCATGTCACGCCAAAAGCAGCCCTATCCACACAGCAATTTGCCCCTATTTCCACATCATCATCAATCTGGACAATCCCCACCTGGGGACGTTTTATATGGCGTCCCTTTTCATCAGGGGCATAGCCGTATCCATCACTGCCAATTACGGTACCTGCGTGAATAATAACACGACTACCCAAAATGGAACCTTCCTCTATTACCACATTAGGGTGGATATCACAGTCATCACCGATGGTTACATTATCACCAATCACCACACCGGCCCTGATACGTACCCGTTCACCGAGTGTCACCGAATCACCTATGACAGCACAGGCTTCAATGGTGATTTTTTCACCCATTGTGCAGTCACTGCCCAAATGCGCTCGTTCATGAATACCTTTTGCGACAAATTCTTCTTCGAGCAGATAATTATGGATTATCGCTGAGGCAAGATAAGGACTTTTTACTCTGATAGCAGGTTGCGGTGTTTCGTCAATATCCAAAGGCACAATGACTGCTGAGGCTTCTGTTTTGTCAAGAAGCGCCTTTTTCGCAGATTTTGCCAGAAATGAAATATCACCTTCTTTGGCAGTATCCAATCCGGCTAGATTACTGATCAGGATATCGCTATCACCGGTGACTTCTCCTTGAACAAGCTCGGCTAACTCTTCCAAGCGTACTTTTTTTATCACTCGTATTTCCTCAATCTCATTTTTTCGATTAAAAAAACTCCCTGCTGTTCTGCTATTGATACAGGAGATATCTGTTACGCTTTACCATAAACGTATTCAATCCATCCTGCCATTTCTTTTCAAGCGATACAACATCCTCGCCTCGCTCAAGCTGCTGCCTCAGTGTTTTTGAACCTATAATGATATCCATGGGCAGCTTGTCATACTCATATTCATAGGGCGGCTGTTTGTACTCAAACTCGCGCTCATGGGCAAGCATTATTGCCTGCAGGAGCACAAGCGCCGTTCTATATGGCTTAAAAGAAGGTCCTGTTACATGAAGCTGGAAGCCTCTACAATTTTCTGTTGCCCATTTACCAAAAGTCGGTTGAAAGAGCAGCGGTCTGAGCACACAGTCGGGTAAATCGTGATCAGCAAGATACTGCAAAATACGGTGATGATCAAGATATGGCGCGCCAAAAAGTTCAAAGGGCAGTGTGGTACCCCGGCCCTCTGATACATTGGTGCCTTCAAAGATCACCTGTCCGGGATACACCATTGCGGTGGCCGGGGTAGGCATATTCGGCGATGGAAAGACCCAGGGGAGATGGGTATCATGAAAGTGCATCTGCCGCCGCCATCCCCGCATGGATACAACATATAATGCACTGCCAATACCACATGCATCGTTAAAATAGCCAGCCAGCTCACCAACGGTCATGCCGTGCCGCATTGGCAGGGGATAGCGACCAACAAAGGAAGTATACTCATCCTCCAGCACATTCCCCTCCACCATCTCGCCACCTATGGGATTTGGCCTGTCCAATACCATAATCTCTTTGCCATATTCCTTTGCGGCCTCAAGACAGTTGGCCATGGTATAAACAAAGGTATAAACCCGCGTTCCCACATCCATCAGATCTATGAGAAGCAGGTCAATGTTTTCAAGCATCTCCCTGGTAGGCTTTCTGACATCACCATACAGGCTGTAAACAGGAAGCGATGTCACCTCATCTGTATGATGATCAGATTCAATCATATTATCCTGTTTTTCTGAATAAAAACCATGCTGTGGTGAAAAAAGTGTTGTCAGCTGTTCTGGAAATCTCTCTTGCAGTAACTCTCTACCATGGTGTAAATAACGGTTTACTGATGCCTGGTTCGTCAGCAGACCAAGCCTTTTCCCCTTCAGTATTTTCTCCGCCTGCTCATCTTTCCCTTCCAGCAGTACATCCAGCCCTGTTACAACCATACGTCAACCATCAAATAATTTTTATAAAAAACAGTTTTACCGTCAACACCCGCAAACAGGCAAAGAGTATTCCATATACCGAGAAATGTCCACGGCTGTATTATACTTTGAGACGTCATTGACCATATTGCAAGTTGGTAAATTGAATATATTATCAGAAAAAAAGATTGACCTCCGTAGAAAAAAACTATATTAGACCTTGCTTTTTTTCTGCCACCAGGAGATACAACAGAATAATCAGCTTTTCACAGGAGAAAATGTCATGTACTCAAAGACAAAGGTTCAACGGCTCTCAATTATCTGGAACCTGCTTCTACTCACTATCGGTGGAATAGTGTACGTTATCGGGATAAACGCTGTGGTCATTCACCACAATTTTATTACCGGTGGTTTGTACGGCCTGGTTCTTATGGTCTACTACAACACCGGACTTTTATCACCAGGTATCTGGTATCTGTTGATGAATATCCCGCTCCTTATATTGGGCTGGATTTTTGTCAGTAAACGTTTCCTGCTGTACAGTGTCTACTGCGTTGGCGTTATAACCCTGGCATCAGAGTTATTGACCATCAATTTCGGTCTTAGCAAACAGCTGTATGCCGCCATTGCAGGCGGTGTTCTCAGTGGCGCGGGCAGTGGAATGATCCTGCGCTCTGTCGGATCATCAGGGGGCCTCGATATCGTGGCGGTGATCCTCAACCAGAAGTTCAACTTCGGAGTGGGCAAGACCTTTATGATCTTCAACGGTATCCTGTTTTCCTTGGTTATCTCGCAGTATGGGGCCGACATCTTTATCGCTTCCCTCATCCTCACCTATGTATCCACACGTGTTATCGACTATGTTCTCACGCTCTCCAATCAGAGAAAAATCGTCTACATAATCAGCGATAAATTCGATGAGATCTCAGTAGATGTAATGGACCAGCTCAAACTCGGCGCGACCTTTCTACAGGCCAAGGGAGCGTATTCAGGCAAGGATAAACAGATTTTAATGACCATCACCAACAACTTCCTGCTCAAACGGCTTGAAGAAGCGGTCTTCAAAATCGACGAACACGCCCTGTTCATTGTGGAAAACAGCTATGATGTAATTGGCTCAAGCTTCAGAAAACGGAAAATTTATTAATCAACTCACAGATAAAAAAGGATTTTTCGTGAATAACACACAGATTGGACTTGAAAAGACCGCCTCAGCAAATATTACGCTGCTGGTTGTTTCTGTGATACAGTTCATTACCCCTTTTTTGATGTCGGCAACCTATGTGGCCCTGCCCTCTATTGGCAGGGATCTGCAGGCAAGCGCTGTACAGCTGGGACTTGCAATTACATTCTTTGTGCTGACGATAGCAGCAACTGCCGTACCGGCCGGACGTTTTGCTGATATTTACGGCAGAAAAAAAATATTTATTAGCGGTATGGTTCTTCTTGCCATAGCAACTGTGGCCATAGGTTTGAGTACCACCATTGAGATGTTCCTGTTTCTTCGGCTGATACAGGGTGTTGGCTGCGGCTTAATCACCGCAACGAGCATGGCAATTCTCACCGCCATAATCCCCAAAGGGCAAAGAGGAAGAGCCATAGGAATCACTATTTCCATGGTCTATCTCGGCCTCGCACTTGGACCTGGTCTCTCAGGGTTTATTGTAAGCTATGTCGGTTGGAGATGGGTATTTTTCCTCATTTTTTCCCTGTTATTGCTGGCCATACTCCTGACGATCACACAGCTAAAGGGGGAATGGACAAGTGCTGCTGGTGAACCCTTTGATTACAACGGCTCCGCTGTATTCTTTATATCTCTCTGTCTTTTCATCCTTGGAGCATCCTCTCTCATGGAATCTCCCTGGGGTATCTGGCTGATGCTCTTGGGAACGGCTGGTCTTCTGCTCTTTTGTTATATCCAATGGAGATCATCATCTCCGCTTTTGGATTTACGCTTTTTGACCACAAATCTCACCTTCTCCTTTAGTAATCTGGCAACATTTTTCAACTACGCCTCAGTTACCAGCTTTACCTTCCTGTTCAGTCTCTATCTCCAATATGCAAAAGGATTATCCGCCAAAGATGCGGGCCTCATCCTTGTGCTGCAGCCGGTACTCCAGGCAATACTTGCTCCTTTCGTGGGCCGTCTCTCTGACAAATATCCGCCATCAACGATCGCCACCATAGGGATGGGCTTCTGCACCATGGGACTATTTTCTTCTTCCTTTATCAACCAACATACCACCATGGTCTATATACTTCTTGTGTTAATAACCCTGGGAATAAGCCTTGGCCTTTTCTCCACTTCGAATATGACGGCGATTATGAACAGCGTCGGCCCCAGATATTATGGAACCGCTGCCTCGATGGTGGGCACAATGAGAACGATGGGCATGCTGTGCAGCGCCACTGTCATTGCAGTTATACTCTCTCTTTATTTCGGAAATGATCCGGTAACAGAGGCAAACACACCTGTTTTTATCAGAAGTATGCAGACATCCCTGTGGCTCTTTGGCAGCTTGAGCCTTCTTGGCACCATCTTTTCCATGGCTAAGGGTCACCTTGCTGGAGAGATGGAGAAGTAGCCTCAAACTTTTCCTGAACAAACAAGCTGTTCAGGAGGACATAAAGCGATCAATACTTCAGTCCCACCCTGTCACGCACCAGGTCAAGGGTTACAGCAGCTTTTTCTCTGGCCTTGTCAGCACCTTTTGCTAGAATTGCCCGCAGCGATGCCGGATCACTGAGTAATTCCGTCCGTTTCTGACGAGCCTCAGCAAAAAAGTTCTCGAGCATCTCAAACAGTTCAATTTTCAAATAGCCATAGGCGGCACCACCGTTTATATAGAGCTCGTGAACCTCCGCAAGTCTTTCTTCAGTCGCAAACAATTTAAAAAGTGCATACAGATTACATGTATCCGGATCTTTTGGCTCATCGACAGGAGTGGCATCGGTCTTGATAGCCATCACCCGTTTTTTCAGCTCTTTTCCTTCGAGGAAAATGGGGATGGTATTACCGTAAGATTTTGACATCTTCTGTCCATCCAGACCGGGTATCACCGCTGTAGCCTGAGAAATTGCAGGTTCTGGAACGACAAAGGTCTCACCAAACTGGTTGTTGAATTTCTGGGCAATGTCTCTTGCCACCTCCAGATGCTGCTTTTGATCCTTACCAACAGGAACCTTGTCAGGTTGATACAAGAGAATATCAGCCGCCATAAGAACGGGATATGAAAAAAGGCCATGACTTGCGGTAATCCCTTTAGCCACCTTATCCTTATATGAATGACAGCGTTCAAGGAGTCCCATCGGGGAAATCGTCGATAAAATCCAGGACAACTCACATACCTCGGCAACATCGGATTGTACCCAGAAAATGCATTTTTCAGGATCAAGCCCAAGAGCCAGGAAATCGGCAGCTGCCTCAAGCGTCCCTCGGGCAAGTTTCTCCTTATCATGCACTGAGGTTAAGGCATGCAGATCAACGATGAAAACGTAGAGTTCACTCTTTTCCATTTGTGAAATCATTGGTTTCATCATACCAAAATAGTTTCCAACATGGAGCTGTCCCGAAGGCTGTATTCCAGATAATACTTTTTTCATAACAATAGTCTTTTTTCAGTTGTAATGAGCAGGCAAAAAGAAAAATCTTATACAAGGTTCTTTGAATAATCAGATTTTTCAATCAAGGCATACGAAAAATTTTACCACATCCATATAACGAATATCTCGGAGTCTTACGCTTACCGGAGGATAAAATTTTGACCAACGCAGAGATTGGCAGAACGAGCAATTATTCAAGGTTCCCTGCAGACAAAGCGTCACAATACCGCATCTTCATAAAAAAAGGGAGTGTGAAATCTATCACACTCCCCCACTGTCCGTTTCTATCAAGAAAGGATTACTTCACTTCCTCAAAATCAGCATCGACAACATCATCGTCATCATTTTTGGAAGCTCCTGCGCCACCTCCAGCACCATTACCGGCTCCGCCAGCAGGCCCGCCACCTTCAGGTTTTTCCTGTGACGCCTGGGCATACATCAGTTCAGCCAGTTTATGAGAGGCATTGGTTAACGCTTCTATTGCTGCCTTAATCGTAGCGGTATCATCAGTCTTTAATGCCTCTTTAACATTTTCGATTTCTTTCTCCACATTTGATTTGGTCTCAGCGTCGACCTTGTCTCCGAGATCTTTCAAGCTCTTCTCGGTTGCGTGGATGAGAGCGTCTGCCTGGTTCTTTGTTTCCACCAGCTCTTTTCTCTTCTTATCCTCTTCGGCGTGCAGCTCAGCATCACGGGTCATCTTTTCGATCTCTTCTTCGGTAAGACCTGAAGATGCGGTAATTTTAATGGACTGCTCCTTACCTGTCCCCAGATCCTTGGCAGAGACATTCAAAATTCCGTTGGCGTCAAGATCAAATGTGACCTAAATCTGCGGTACCCCGCGTGGAGCGGGTGGAATATCGCTGAGCTCAAAACGGCCAATGGTCTTATTATCCTGAGCCATTTCACGCTCACCTTGAAGTACGTGAATGGAAACAGCAGGTTGATTATCAGCCGCTGTTGAAAAAACCTGGCTTTTCTTGGTGGGTACAGTGGTATTTTTCTCGATAAGTTTGGTGGTCACACCACCTAAGGTCTCGATACCAAGAGAAAGCGGCGTAACATCAAGAAGCAATACATCCTTGACATCGCCCTGCAGTACACCACCCTGAATGGCGGCACCGACAGCGACAACCTCGTCGGGGTTGACACCTCTGTTTGGCTCTTTACCAAAAATCTCGGCAACTTTGGCCTGAACCATAGGCATCCGGGTCATACCGCCAACCAGGATAACCTCATCAATCTCGGATGCTGAGAGCCCAGCATCTTTGAAGGCGACACGGCAAGGCTCCACTGTTCGTTCAACAAGGTCTTCGACCAGGTTTTCCAGTTTCGCCCGGCTCAACTTGATATTCAAATGCTTCGGTCCAGAGGCATCCGCGGTAATAAAGGGCAGATTGATCTCTGTCTCAACAGTTGTTGAAAGCTCCATCTTAGCTTTTTCAGCCTCTTCCTTGAGCCGCTGCAGTGCCATTTTGTCATTTCTCAGGTCAATACCCTGCTCTCGCTTGAACTCATCGGCAAGCCAGTTGACAATACGCATATCAAAATCTTCACCGCCAAGGAAGGTATCACCGTTGGTGGATTTTACTTCAAATACGCCATCACCGATTTCCAAGATAGAGACATCAAAGGTACCGCCACCCAGGTCAAATACGGCGATCTTTTCTTCACCTTTTTTATCCAAACCATACGCAAGTGATGCAGCGGTCGGTTCGTTGATAATACGCTGAACGTTCAAACCTGCAATTTTCCCTGCGTCCTTGGTTGCCTGACGCTGTGAGTCGTTAAAATAAGCAGGTACAGTTACAACCGCATCGGTAACCTCTTCGCCCAGATACTCTTCTGCGGTCTGCTTCATTTTACCGAGTACCATCGCTGAAATCTCAGCAGGACGATATACCTTGCCCTCAACTTCAACAGATACACTGCCGTTAGTTCCTTCTACAATTTTGAAAGGACTGATCTCGATAGATTTTTTTACCTCTGCATCAACAAATTTACGACCAATAAGCCGTTTGATGGCATAGAGGGTTCTTTCCGGATTAGTGACCGCCTGACGTTTGGCAACCTGGCCAACCAGCCGCTCTCCACTGTCTGTAAACGCCACGATTGAAGGTGTGGTTCTGTTTCCTTCAATGTTAGCTATGACCTTGGGATCCCCTCCTTCCATGATAGCTACACATGAATTTGTAGTTCCAAGATCAATTCCAATTATTTTGCCCATATCGTACTCTCCTTAAATATAATGATCGGACACTTCCGAATTCCACGTAATTTTATCTATTTTGCAAATGATCAGCTCATGTAACAGTTGTCATTTTCACCTGATTGTCAAGCCCATCTCAAGGTTTGCATGACACCTTCTCTTGTATCAATCCTTTGCCTTGCCTGACGAGACAACAACCTTGGCTGCGCGAAGCAGCCTGTCCTTATAAAAATATCCCCTTTCAAACTCAGCGAGGACATGATTTGCTGGCACTTCGTCGCTTGGTTCCATGGTCAGCGCTTCCTGACGTGTAGGGTCAAATGGTTCACCAACCGAGTTAATGGGGGTCACCTCAAATTTTTCCAGGCTTGCATGAAACCGCTTCAGGGTCAACTCAACCCCTTCAAGGAGACCTGCAAGATTCTTGTCCGCATCAGCACCGTCAACAACACCCTGGGAAATCGCACGTTCCAGATTATCAACAGCCGAGAGAATTTCTTTAAATATATGCTCTCCGGCATATTTAAGTATCGTTGCCCGTTCGCGTTCATTTCTCTTCTTGTAATTTTCATAATCGGCGGCCAGGCGAAGCAGCTTATCCTTCAGATCAGCAATCTCAGCGTTTGCGTCCTGCAGCTGTTCTTCAACGCTTTTTTCGGTATCGTCAACGTTTTCTCGCACCTCATTTTCAACAGTATCTGCTTCCATCTGATCGTTTTTCACTTCTTCACTCTCAACTGCCTGATTGTTTTCACCAGCGATCTTTTTGTCACTCACCATTTCCTCCGATTACCAGCAGACGATCAACAACATAATTGTTTTCATGCATTGAAGGCTCTTAGCCTCACAAACTTGTGCGAACAATAAGTAGAGGCATTTTCATTGTCAAGACAGCCCCTGAGAAAAAGAAAAATGCACAGAACAGTTTTTTCAAAATTTTGATACATCCCATCCTGGTCTTTGTGGATAAAAATGGCAATTCTCATTGCCCAGGTCACAACAAGATGAAATATTTTAACGCCTTGTAATTTTTTATATTCTTATGGCCTTACTGATCTGCTCCTGTTATACTATCGCAAGATAGTAACAAAAAGAAAAACCGTAACCATTATAACCGTAGTGAACGCAACATCTCATATCATCATCGCTATATCACGTGGCTGGCTGACAACATTCGCTTGTACAATCATGGGCATTGTCCTGGGAATTCTTTATGTATGGAGTGTTATTAAATCGGGTATCCCGGACGCCTGGGGCTGGTCTAACGCTGACAAGGCCCTGCCCTACTCTATTATGACCATTGTTTTTGCATTTACCATGGTTCCTGCCGGGAAGCTCCAGGATACGATTGGTCCAAGAAAGGTAATTCTTATCGGCGGCTTTCTCTCCGGGCTTGGCTGTATCATTTCAGGTGTGGGTGGTGATTCCCTGGCCGCTTACGTCATGGGATTTGGTGCATGTACAGGCGTTGGTGTGGGATTTGGCTACTGTGCTCTGGCACCTTCTGCCATGAAGTGGTTTCCTCCCCAGAAAACAGGCATTATTGTAGGGATCGTAGTGTCAGGTATAGGGCTGGCACCTGTTTTTCTGGCCCCCATATCGGCCTGGTTTCTCAATCTGTTCCAGACCGTCAGCGATACAGGCGTTATTGAAAAAGGTGTTTCTGCAACCATGATCACCCTTGGCCTTGGTATATGGATCGTTATAGGACTCTTTACCGGCTTCATTCAAATCCCACCTGCGGGCTATATCCCAGGCACAGAACCGACGCCTCAGCAGTTCAATCCCGCAGCTGCTGCCAGTGTTGATATGAACTGGAAACAGATGATTACAACAGTGCAGTTCTGGCTGCTTTTTTTCATGTTTTTTGCGGGATCGTCAGCCGGGCTCATCTTTATCAGCGTGGCAACAGACCTTGGCCGAAACGCTCTGGGTTCCCTGGCTTTTCTTGCTGTTATAGTACTCTCGTTTGGCAACAGCGGCGGGCGGATACTTGCTGGCATTGTCTCAGATAAAATTGGAAGGCAGGCGACCATGTTCTGTGAATTTTCATGCCAGGCTATCATAGTTGCACTCCTTTTCTGGACAACAAAGCAGGGAGATACAACCTGGTCTCTGATCCTTTTTATTGTTTTTATGATAGGGTTGAACTACGGATCAAATCACGCGCTCTTTCCTGCAATCTGCAAAGATTATTACGGACTGCGAAATTTCGGTTTCAATTATGGTATGCTCTTTTGTGCCTTTGGGACAGCGGGACTTGTAATGCCGTGGTTGAACGGTTTGCTGCAGGATCTGACCAATCGCCCTGACACCTCATATGCTATGATCATTGTTATGATGATTCTTGCGGCCGTGACAGCCCTTATCAGCCGTATCCTCGGGCCTCCAAAACCAGAATAAATACCAGGAATATCAAAATTATTGTAAACATTGATTTTCACATGAAAGTGGTCATTGGTCGGTCATGATTCATCATACTTTTGCAGTTTATTCAAAAGTGTCTTTCTGGTAATCCCCAGTCTTCTTGCAGCCTCGCTCTTGTTCCCTTCCGTTTCTTCGAGCGTCTGCAGGATAATCATTTTTTCAGCCTCATACAGGGTATGCGGTTTTTCCTGCATCAGCAGCCCGCCAACACTTTTTTCCTTAAATTTCTGTATTGTCAAAGGCAAACTTTTCTCCGTTAGCTGATCGCCACGCATCAAAATAACCCCTCGCTCAATGGCATTCTCCAACTCCCGCACATTCCCCGGCCAGGAATAACGTGCCAGCAACTCCATACACTCTGGAGTCACTGACGTCACCTGCCGTCTGTTCTTTTCTGCAAAATGTTTGATAAAATGGTGTACAAGAAGGGTGATATCCTCTCCACGTTCCCGCAAGGGTGGCACAGACAACATCACCACATTCAGGCGATAGTAGAGATCTTCACGAAACCTGCCTTCCGAAACCTCGACGGCAAGCTCCCTGTTGGTGGCTGCCAGGACACGCACATCCACCTGGATGGTATCCTCACCACCAACACGCTGCAACTCCCTCGCCTGCAGTACCCGCAAGAGTTTCGCCTGCATCGCCTGGGAAGTTTCTCCAATCTCATCAAGGAAAAGAGTACCGCCGTCAGCCTGAACAAACTTCCCCTCCCTCTGCTTATCTGCACCAGTAAAGGCCCCCTGTTCATGACCAAACAGCTCTGATTCCAAAAGAGATTCTGCCAACGCCGCACAGTTGACCTTGATAAAGGGTTGGTTTTTCCGCTCACTGTTTTCATGGAGCGCCTCTGCAACCAACTCTTTTCCCGTACCGGTTTCACCAGCTATAAGGACCGTCGCCTCTGTGGGAGCAACACACTGTATCATATCCAAGAGTTCCAGCATCGGCGGAGAAGAGCCTATGATCGCTGTCTGCAAAATCTTCTTTTCAACGGCCATCTCCTGCTTTTTCCTCTGTACCTGTTTCAGATCTAGAGCACGTTCCAAAGCAAGCTTTAACCGGTCAAAATCCAGGGGTTTTGTCAGATAATCATGGGCACCCTGCTGTATTGCCTCAACTGCATCGTTCACCGAAGAATAGGCGGTCATAATAATGACCGGCAGCTCAGGTGACATCGCATGTATTCTGCTGAAGGCCTCGGTTCCGCTCATCTTTGCCATGCGCACATCCATCAATACCGCATCATAGCTATGCTTTTTTACCGCTTCGACAGCAGTTGTCCCATCGTCAGCCTCCACACATCGCCACTCCCACTCCCTGAGCATCGAGCAGAGCATATATCTGTGGTTCTGTTCATCATCAACGACGAGAACACTTTTCCCTCTCTCCTTTTTTGTCACGCCACCCTCGATAATTCTGCTCATTTCGTTACGTTACAGCAGATTGGTCTTGTATTATAGAAGCCTTTGAACATATCGTACCTTTAGCAGATACACCGCTATCATTAACAGCAACATACACCTTTCTCAATATCTTGAAAACAGAACCTGTAACTGTCCTTTCCTTTTGGTTGTCATACTCTGTTCGAAAATCATTACAGAAGCAGCGAAATTACCATACTATAGTTTTATCTATTCTTCCCCTGCCGGATCTTCTCATCCAGACATGCCAGCTGAAAAGAAATCTGAATGAGAGATAAATGATACTTGATTTCTTCACGAGAGAGAAGTACCTAAAAGGTCATTTAGTTGTATATTGCATATGAAGAAATACACATAGCGCAGCCCCGCCAAGGCTTTTTCTGCAATGGTTACAAAATCTGGAATGAGAGGACAAAATTATGAAGCAAACATATAAAGCAATAGCTTTTCAAGGGATGCCTGGTGCCTTTTCCGATCTGGCCGCAAAAAGTGCTTTTCCTGATCTTGAAACGATACCATGTGTTTCCTTTGAGGCCGCCTTCCACGCAGTTTACCAAAAAAAAGCTGATCTGGCCATCATTCCTGTTGATAACAGCCTTGCTGGCCGTGTTGCAGATGTTCATGATCTGATCCCACATGAACAGCTTTACATCATTGGCGAGCATTTTGAGTTAATCAGACACTGTCTGCTCGGTATACCCGGCGCAACGCTTGCAGGGATCACAGACGCACATAGTCATGTACATGCCATCCCGCAATGTAAACGATTTCTTGATAAGCACGGTATAAAAAAACATACAGTGGCTGACACAGCAAAAGCAGCATCTGACGTAAAAAAATGGAATGATCCAAGCCAGGCAGCCATCAGTTCTGAGTATGCTGCAAACATCTATGGGCTTGACATCCTCCAAAAAGACATCCAGAATGACAACCATAACACCACACGCTTCTTAATATTTGCACCGGAAAATATCATCCCGCCCAACGAAAAGGGGTATGATTACCTCACCAGTATTATCTTTGAGGTGCGCAATATCCCGGCAGCCCTGTATAAGGCACTGGGCGGTTTTGCTACAAATGGTGTACAAATGGTAAAGCTTGAGAGTTATGTGGACAAAGACTTCAAGGTAGCAAGGTTTTATGCCGACATTGAGGGACATATAGAGGATAACTCAGTGCAGCTTGCCATGCAGGAACTGGACTTTTTTGCCAAACGGGTAATTGTCATGGGAACCTACAAGGCACATCCCTTCCGGAGGGATGGACACGCCCTGAATTAACCGGTAATACCCATAACCACTTTGACAGAAGACTGGTACATCCCGGGATCTGATTTCTATTGCATGGAAGACCGATAAAAAACTGATTTTATTTACGATATTTCAAAAAAAGAGATAACTGTCTCAATTGCTGGTACCCCCGGCAGGATTCGAACCTGCGACACCAGGATTAGGAATCCTGTGCTCTATCCCCTGAGCTACGGGGGCTTTTCTGTATTATCAAATACTTATACACTACCTGGTTTCGTCAGTTTTGACGATTGTGCCCAAGAGAGAATCAAGATATTCACTTTATTTCCGGGCAGCAGTCCGACAAAAATCGTGGAACACCTTTACACCAATTCCAGCATCACTGCAAGCGATGATTGACCTGTATCCTGAAAATCTCTTTGCTGAGGTATTATGACAAAAATAGTCCACAATTTCTATTCTTTATCTTTATCAACAAGTTTGTTTTTTTCGTTTTCCTCTATCAACTTTTTTCTCAACCTTTCCTCAGCTTCTTCATCTCTTGCAATGCCACCAATCATCGTTCCGAAGACGAATGCATCTCCAAAATCAATGTCCTGACGATGACTTTCCTCAGCCCCTTCATCATCCTCTTCATCATGGTTATACTCTTCACCCACCAAGTCATCGTAAAAATCATTGTCAGGGTCAAACAACATATCCTCAAAATCATCTTCAAAAAACTCATCGCTCATAGAATCTTCCCTTCTTACGTCATTTAAGCACCTATTCAATGAAGTTCTTGCCTATCTTGAGGACTATACCCCCTTTAAAATGCCCTTAACGACAAATTGTCCAAATACATTCACCATTCCTCTAATTTGCGCCACATTTTCGGGAATTATGTTACAAAACAGGAAGTAAATTGTCAAAGATTCTATCTCAGCAGAGTAAAAAGCTCGTTGTTTCAAAAATTATCAAGAATACAAACTATACCAGCCCAAATTTCTTATGAACATGTTTATCGATATATGATTTATTAAACGTTGTTGTCCACCCGATATCCCACATGGTAAAAACCTTTTTTCAATATCCATCAAATTACATTCCTATTGAAGGATTTGAATTTTATTGTATTTTATTCAAATAACTGGTTACACTCCATTCAGAGGGTTTTATATGCTCACAGTTCAAACACATCACCGGTACGGCATAAACAACCCAGAGAGACCAGCAAAAAAACCAATGAAAGGAGCACACAATGCTTGTCATTTGTGAAGAATGCGGTGCAAAACATCAAATTGATGCCTCTAAAGTTAAAGACACAGATGTTGTAACTCAATGCAAATTCTGCAGGAATGAAATAGTCATATCCAAATCAGAAGAAATCCTCTCAAACACTGATAATCTGGACGAACAGATCCTGGAAAATATATTAAATGTCAAGGAAGCTGAGTCAGAGACAGAGGCATCATTATTACATACAGCAGATACTCTCGTTGAAGAGATAGCGACAGAGCCTCAGAAAAGACGCCGCTCTTTTTTGGGACTCAGAGGCAAGATGCTGGTGCTTTTTTTCATCGTACCCATCATTTTAATCGGCAGCGCAAGTGTCCTGTATTTTGCTAATTTAAAAAGCCTTGCCGACATAATAGGCAATGAAAGCAGAGAGCTTGTAACAGATATAGCAGAGAACTTTGTCAGCGAAAAAGCCCTTGCTGTTGCCAGACAGGTACATCTCTATCTGAAAACGCATCCCGAATTTACCGTCGATGATTTCAGAAATACCCCTGAGTTCATGAAAATCGCTGTACAAAAGGTGGGAAAAACAGGCTATACCGTTATCAATTCAGCCCCAACCGCTGGCAGCCCCTGGATAATAAGAGCTCATCCCCAAGATGAGCTTATCGGTAAAGATATTATGGTTGATTTCAAGACCAATCTCAAGCAAACAGCGCTTAATATCCTTATTAATAAATATAATCAGGCACTTAAAAAAGGTGGTCTGACAACAGGATACTATCTCTTTTTTGATAACAGAGAAAAATTTATGGCACTTGCTCCCATTAAAGGGACACACCTCTGGGTTTCAGCCGCCACCTATGTGGATGAGTTTACTGTTCCGGTGAGCAAACTGGAGAACAGAGTTGATGTTCTTCTTTCCACCACCATGAGGATTATCCTTACAATTCTTGTCATCACCGCAGTCCTCATTTCCACGGTGGTAATTCTGTATGCAACGCGGCTGACAAATAACATAAAAGCCCTGACAGAAGCAGCCAACCAGATCGGTTTTGGTGATATAGATTATAATATCCAGGTAAACACAAAAGATGAACTTGGTGATCTGGCAAAAGCCATCGGCCGTATACAGTCAAGCATACATATCTCAATCAACCGTTTTCGCAGAAAAAAAAGATAAAATCTCTTACATAAAGGGGAACACTTTTGGATATTTCAAAGAAAATCGCAGAGTTAAAAAAAGACCCGGGCTTTACTGAAAATGTCGGCATGATCCTTGTCCATAACGGTACGGTACGCGGGTGGTCTCGCAACGACAGATCCCCGGTGAACAGAATAGATGTCTCCTGTGACCAGGAAAAAATCAAGGAAATCTGCAGGGAAGCAGAGCAGCTGCCAGGCATTTACAAGGTGGTGGCTGAGGCAAATTCCGGCATCCTCAAGGCAGGAGATGATCTCATGTTTCTCATCGTTGCCGGAGATATTCGCGAAAATGTAAAGTCCGCGCTGGCAACACTGCTCGACCGCATAAAATCAGAAGCTGTCACCAAGAGAGAATACTTTATAGAGGAAAGCTGATGGACTTCAATCATTTCGATAAACGTGGTCAGGCAGTTATGGTCGATATTTCGCACAAAAAGAAGACTCTGCGCACCGCAACCGCATCAGCAAGGGTGATGCTACGCCCCGACATCCTGCAGGCTGTTGTTGACGGGAAGACAAAAAAAGGAGATGTGCTGGCCGTTGCCAGAATCGCTGGTATTTCCGCAAGCAAAAAGACCCCTGAACTCATCCCGCTTTCACACCCGCTGGCCATCCACCATGCAGCCGTTGACTTTACAACGGACCTGGATACGGGCTGCGTAGAGGTCTTTGCCACAGCCAGGGCCTATGAACGAACCGGCGTTGAGATGGAAGCCATGGTTGCAGCTTCTGTTGCCGCCCTGACCGTATACGATATGTGCAAGGGGGCAGACAAAAGTATTCGCATAGAGGAGGTACGCCTGGAGGATAAGGAAGGCGGCAAAAGCGGGGTGTACAAAAGAGAAGATGCAAGGCTGCCGTAAAAGCAGGCTGTTCATACCTTAGCCGCAGGTACTGCCCACTGGGTTGAATTACTCTCATTACGACGCTGCCTGATCACAGGCCTGAAGCAATCAGGCAGCGTCCATTTCAGATAAAGCCTTGCGGACTACCATTCACATGCTTACTCAGCAGTCTACATCATTAAGAGCAAGATTGTATGTATCTTTACACTGTGTTATGCTTGCCCCATGCACAACAATACCCTGAATGATTGTATTTACAATCTTTGTTTGGGAATCCATTATCACGGCTCCATAAGAATCTCCCCACAAGACTGAACCATTGACATGGCTGGTGCTGTTCGGTGAATTAAAAAGTGCTACCGCCCCCGCACCTTGGGCTCTTAGGTCAACATCAGTAAGACGAAGATAAGACTCAGCCAAATTATAAACAGCTATGATATTAGCTGCCGGCTGCGATCCCGGGAACATCAGTACACCTACATTTTTTAGAATCACGTTTGTAACACCATAGCAAAAAAGACCGGTAGCATAGTCGAAGGAAGAACTCAGCCCCAAATTGGCAATGGTAATATTGCTGAGTTCCACATCAGAGGCGCCTTGTATAATGGCTGCAGTTTCCGCAGAATCTGAACCGATATTGCCCCACAATGTCGTTACTTTTTGGCCGCTGCCGGTAATACTGACCCAGGGTTTCATTGTAATAGTCTTCTCTACTTTGTACCGACCTGGTCCAATGACTATCAGATAGGGATTCTCAAGACTCGCATCGGTAATTGAATCTATGGCCTTCTGCAGATCGGTAAAATCTCCGCCGCTTTTGGCCACAGTGACAGTATTGTTCATCGACTTACTTACAGAAAGTGGAATAACAACCACCTTGTCCTTGGCCTGCAACGACGCGCCAATCATCAGCATACCAACCAAACTCAGTAACAGTATCACATGCTTTTTCATAGGATCCTCCTTGTATGGGTGTTTTGCTCGCATACCCGCGAGCCTTATCGGTTCCCCCACAGGGAAACTATTATTTACCACTTTCCTCTTCCCAGACAAATTCAGTAACATTTTTTTCCGCACTGGAAAAGCCAATGCCAATAAATACAGATACTACCTCCTGCATACAATGATGTATCGACAATTTTTTTACCAGTTAAAAGAAATTCAAGCTGGCAAAACATTTCCGGCTAGCAATCTATGGAATTAAAATTGGGATCGTATGTATTCACACACTGCGTGGTGCTTGATGCAGTATCTTCAACCCCACCTTCAATAATTGTATTTCTAATCCTAGTTTCGGAAGAGCCTATTTTGATTCCAAGATGTTGTCCCGACAGTCGTGAACTGTTTACATGGCTGATGCTGTTATTTGAATTGTAAAGACCTCTCGAATTTACACCGCGAGTTTCTGTAGTAACATTATTAAATTGGGCGGTGGATTCTCCACCATTGTAAAAGGCTATCGCTCCTGGGCCATAGGCGTATAATTCCACATCATTAAGTCTAAGAGTGGATCCTCCCAGACCATAAAAAGCTCTGATGAAATCTGCGCCATGCACGGGGGCAGCTGTG
>PDWJ01002409.1_pt1 | contig 20022 bp, 15 predicted proteins | sample 1430881 | NCBI WGS metagenome assembly PDWJ01 (sample SAMN01162460, study PRJNA174530) | Oral metagenome, whole genome shotgun sequencing project. | biome: Marine environment; feature: Marine mammal; material: Swab sample of the gingival sulcus; isolation source: swab sample of gingival sulcus...
CAATCCGGCAAATGCCGAAGCAGGAACAATCCGTAAAGATTTTGCAGAATCGATGTCGAAAAATGCGGTTCACGGTTCCGATAGCGATGAAAATGCAGCTATTGAGGGAAGATTCTATTTCTCGGAATGCGAAATTTTCTAAATAATCGACATAAATTTCAATAAAAATAAAATGGATATAGACAGTAGAGTTGGTGCCCTTAGAGATTTGATGAATAAGCACGAAATGGATGCTTATATCGTAACGAGTTACGACCCGCATTTAAGCGAATATGTTCCTGAAAGGTGGAAAACTCGCGAATGGATTTCGGGTTTTACCGGTTCGGCAGGAACTTTTATTACCACCAAAGAAAAGGCAGGATTATGGGTAGATTCCCGATATTTTGTACAAGCCGAACAAGAGCTGGTAGGAAGCAATATTCAGCTTTTTAAAATGGGACTTCCCGATACTCCATCGGCTTTTAAATGGTTGGCAAAAGAGCTATTTCCCGAAGCAGTAGTAGGAGTTGACGGTAGTTGTATTTCGGTAAATCAAACTCGCAACCTACGTAATCAGTTGGGCGATTTCGGCATACACATCGAATGGGAATTAGACCTAATTAATCAATTGTGGGAAGACCGCCCTGCTACGCCTAATAGTCCATTGTTGAATTATCCCGTGGCATATAGTGGCGAATCGCGAACATCAAAATTAGAGCGTATTCGGGAAGTAATGCGTAAAAACGATTGCAACTATCATTTTGTTGGTAGTTTAGATGATATTGCTTGGATTTTTAATATTCGAGGAAACGATATTGCTTACAATCCGTTGTTGCTTGCTTATGCTATTATCACGCAAGAAAATGCAACCATTTATCTTTGCGACGAGACCGATTATTTAGAAGTTATTAAAGAGTTCGAGACAGAAAATATCATTATTAACTCGTATGACCGAATTTTTAGCGATTTGGAAGAAATTCCCGGTTCAGCCAATGTGCTTCTCGATGCCGACCGTACCAATTTAAGGGCGTTTAATTCCATAACCGCCAATATTGTAGAAAAAGAAAATCCTTCGCAGCTACTGAAAAGTTTAAAAAACGAGGTTGAAATTAAAGGCATGAAAAATGCTTTAATAAGAGACGGTGTGGCGTTGGAAAAATTCTTCTTTTGGTTAGAAAAAAATGTGGGTAAAATAAAATTAACCGAATCGGCAGTAATGGATAAGCTGTTGGAGTTTAGAGCGGCACAAAAAGATTTTAAAGGTGCAAGTTTTAACACCATTTGCGGTTATAAAGAACATGCAGCTTTACCTCACTATTCCACTACACCCCAATCCGATTGTGAAATTTTCCCTGAGGGATTGTTGTTAATTGATTCGGGAGGACAATATCTCGACGGCACAACCGATATTACCAGAACCATACCAATGGGCGAATTATCTGATGCCGAAAAAACAGATTTCACCTTAGTATTAAAAGGAATGATACAGTTGGCAATGGCAGTATTTCCTGTTGGTACACGAGGTTGTAATATCGATATGTTGGCACGATACGATTTATGGAAAAATCTTAGAAATTTCGGACATGGAACAGGACATGGTGTTGGAGCATTTATGAATGTTCACGAAGGGCCGCAAAGCATTCGTCAAGAGTTAAAGGATCAGCCTATTTTATGTAATATGATTACATCAGACGAGCCGGGTTTGTACCGAATTGGGAAATATGGTATCCGCCACGAAAATTTAATTCTTTGTAAAGAATTTGGCAGTTCCGAGTTTGGCGATTTTTTAACTTTCGAAACCATTACATTGTGCCATTTCGAAACCAAAGGAATTAAAACAGAACTTTTAACCGAAGAAGAACGCAGCTGGCTAAATACTTATCACGAAAAAGTTTATCAAACGCTTTCGCCGTATTTAGAAAAAGACGAAAAAGAGTGGTTAAAGCAGAAAACACAACGAATATAAAACAAACAACGGTTTCTGTAAATTGCAGGAATCGTTGTTCAAGCTTTTACAATTAATATATGCCGCAGATAAAAAACAATAAATTTTCTATACAAAAAAGACTACAAAGTTTTAAATATGCCATTAACGGATTAAAAATTTTAATTAAGGAAGAACACAATTCCAGAATTCATCTATTGGCTGTGATTATAGCAATAATACTTGGTTTTATTTTTGAAATCACACTTTGCGAATGGATTGGAATTACTCTGTCTGCAGGAATGGTTATAGCTTTAGAACTAATAAATTCTGCCATTGAAAATTTGGCCGACTGCGTAACTAAGGAGCAAAACGAGTTAATAAAAAAAGCCAAAGATTTAGCTGCCGGAGGTGTATTATTCGGCTCCATAGCAGCTCTAATTACCGGACTTTTGATTTTTATTCCTAAATTAGTAGGATGAGCTATTCTGTTTAAACCTCAAACATACTTCTCTTATAAAAGTCAAAAGCTGTTTTTAATCACATTCCCCGCAATAAAATCATATTATACAACACATTTTTATCTCCACTAATAACATTGCAACCGTTTGTTTTCTTTATGCAAACATTTGCAATAATCGCATTTTAAATTATCTTAACATACTGATAATATGAACCATAAAAAAATCTACTTTTATGCCGATTTTATTCACTATGAAAAAATTGTAATAATGAATGCACAAAATGAAAGATTAAGAGATGTATGCCAAGAAGCATTGATTTGTTTAAGAAAACCGAATAATCAGGCATATGATGAAGTGAAAGCAAAACTGGAGTATGTTATTGCCAGCTACAATAACGATAAAAATCCGATTGGTTTATACGAAATTGGCAACATGGCTCTTGAAGCACTAAAAAAGATTAGTGCGGCAAAACCACGTAAAGTTAAAAAGGTTTTATTAAAAGAATTGGAAGAAGTATTAAATGTCTGATAAGTTTTATTAAACCTCCCCAAATGGAGGTTTTTTAATTTATACTAGTTCCTACGCAGCATAAATGCGGTTTACATATTACTGATAAAAGAACGAAATACCCTTTGCACTAGAAAAAATAATTGATAAATCATTCCATCCCACTTTTGAAATTTACTCCTTGGCATCAATTTAATTTTTTTCAAAAAGATTTAATCCTTAGAAATTAAAAAAACAAGAGTCATAAAAATAACTAAAATACCTGATTGTTTATACGCAAACGTTTGAACCACAATAAAAAAGGTATTATACAATAATGTTCAGAAGAACAAAACAAGCCCCATCAGACCAATTTTGGCATGGTAAAGATAACAAAACATATTGAAAAACAATAAATTAATTTCAAAAAAAATATATATACATATTAGGATATGTAAATTTTCTATTTTACATTTGTTCCTTCAAACAAAAAAATAATAAAACATGATTTCTACTAGAACAGGAATAATCGAAATTCTAGAAAAAACATTAAGACAGCACAAAAATGTACAAAATGATGTTGCCCGTGAGACTTTAATTGCTCTTTCAGTGGAAAACGAAGAAGCAGTTTTAACTAAAAATGGAACACTAGCAACATGGACTCCGAGTAATTCAACAGGACGCAGTCCAAAAGATACCTATATTGTAAAAAATCCTCTTAGTGATTTTAATATCGACTGGACTTCACCAAATAATATTGGTTTAAGCATGCAAACGTTTTCACTTGTTTTCGAAGATGCTATAAAAATACTATCTGAGAAAGAAAATTTGTACGTCAGCAACCGTGTTATTGGAGCAAGTTCAAAATATGCTCTTCCCGTAAAGACAGTTACAGATAAATGTCTAAGTCAGGTTTTTATAGATAATATGTTCCGTCCAATACCTGAAAATATTCATGAATCTGTCTTTTCCAACGAAGAATTCTATTTGATTTCTCTTCCTAATGATGACCTAAATAAAGAGAAATACAAAGGGCTATTGCGTACACTGCCTAACGGTGAAACATCAGGGATGTGTGTAGTAATGGATTTAGACAATAGAATTGGTATCGTTATAGGTTCACAATATATGGGAACAATGAAGAAACTGATGTTTACTGCCATGAATTATTACCTGCCTTTTAAAGGCGTATTACCTTTACATTGCTCTGCAAATGAAGGAATATATGGTGATTCTGCACTTCTCTTAGGATTATCGGGAACAGGAAAAACAACTCTGTCAGCAGATCCAGACAGGGCTTTATTGGGCGATGATGAGCACGGGTGGTCTGATGATGGTATTTTCAATTTTGAAAATGGCTGCTATGCCAAAATGATTGACATTACCCCTAAAAGTGAGCCTGAAATTTACGAGGCAGTAATGCACTCCGATGAATATACAAAACACGGTGCAATATTAGAAAATGCAATGGTATATCCTAATGGCGAAGTAGATTTCTTCGATACCAGATATACTCAAAATTCAAGAGCAAGCTATCCTTTAAATTTTTTAAAGAATATAAAACCCAGCTCAACATCTGGAAATCCAAAGACCATTCTATTTCTTACCGCAGATGCCTATGGTGTACTGCCTCCAATATCAAAATTAACAAAAGAACAGGCTATGCTTTGGTTCTTGATGGGATACACCTCGAAACTTGCAGGTACTGAAACCGGAGTGACAGAACCACAAGCGACTTTCTCTCGCTTTTTCGGCCAACCATTTATGCCTTGTAATCCAAATATTTATGCAGATATGCTAGGTGATAAAATGGAGCAACATAACACCAATGTATTCTTAATTAATACCGGTTGGAGCGGCGGTCCTTATGGTATCGGTTCACGTATAAAGTTGAAATATACCAGAGCTATGGTTGAGGCAGCTTTAAAAGGAAAATTAGATGATGTTGAAATGATTGAGGATAATTTATTCCATTTGAATATTCCTACAACTTGTGAGAATGTTCCTTCGGAAATATTAAATCCGATAAATACCTGGAAAGACAAAGACAGCTATAAAGCAACAGCTAAAAAATTAGCAGATAAATTCTCTGAAAATTTTGATAAATCGTACGGAGACAAGCATCTCAAGATTGAGATTATTTCTCAATGTCCGGGAAAATAAAATCCCATAGCATAAAAAAAGAAGACCTTGCCAAAATTTTAAAACGGCAGGGTCTTTTTATTCGGAAAATTTTTAGTACAAAAAATATATTATCAAATTAACCTACCACCCGATCCATTTTTATATCATATTGATCGGTTGGCACCAATGACAATAACTGAAAATGAAAACATACGCCAACTTTATATGCCGACAATTCACGTAACAAACGGTCATAATAAGCTTTTCCTCTTCCCATTCTATTATTTTCTTTATCGAAAGCCACACCGGGAACCAATATAAAATCGATTTCCTGTTCGTTGGTAAACAACTCTCCATCGGGTTCGGGGATACCAAAATTTTCACCGGCAACCAAATTATCAATTCCTTTAAAAATCTTTAAATCAAGTGTATTCCCATTTACAACAGGAAGAATAATCTGCTTTTTTTCAGCCCATTTACATACAAAATCGTGGGTAAACACCTCATCGTCCATCGACCAATAACACATAACGGTTTTTGCAGATTGAAATTCAGGTAACTGTTCTACCTGTGTTAAAATATCTTTGGAAAGTGCTTTTTTCTCCGCCAAAGAATAATTGGCTTTTAGCTGCTTTATCTCCTTACGGATTTCTTTTTTTTGGATATTGATGTCTTTCATTTGCTTTTTAGGTGTTGGGGGTTAATTCAATTAGTAATTTTCAATTAAGAATTAACAATTTCTGGTTCTTACTTTTTAAATTCGGTATTTTTTCGTTTTCTGGCTTCCGTTTAATGTATAATTCTCATTTTTAACAGGAAAGAACGTAAAGATTATTACTCATTATTAATAAATAGACAAATTGCCACATTATCTAACTGTCACATTGTCTAATTATCACATTAAATTTATTGTTAATTGCACATTCCTAATTGCTAATTGAAAAAGGTCTTCGACCTAACAACTTATTTCTTGGTAAAAATCGGGCAACACTTGTTTAAATTTTTCAATTGCTTCGTTTAACGACAAAGTAGTACGACCTCCGGCAGCGTTTCGGTGTCCGCCACCATTAAAATATTTTGCAGCCACTTCGTTAATGGGCACATCGCCTTTCGAACGAAACGATATTTTTACCATATCGTCCTTTTCAATAAATATTGCCGACATTACAATATTTTTAATGGATAACGGATAATTAACAAAACCTTCGGTATCACCGTCCATATGATTAAACCTTTCTAAATCATTCTTTTCCAAACGAATAATTGCAGCCTGATATTTCGGTAGTACTTCCAAACCGGCATCTAAACAATGCCCTAACAGTTTCATTCTGTCGGCAGAAAAGTTATCAAATAAATTGGAATGTATTGTAGCTTTATCAATTCCGGTTCGCAATAAATTCCCTACAATTTCATAGGTTTCAGGGTTCGATGAATTATAGCTTAAACCTCCGGTATCGGTAATAATTCCCGTGTATAAACACGTTGCAATTGCCGTATCTATCATTGCCTTGTCTCCCATGGCTTCAATAAATTCATACATCAACTCGCAAGTAGCACACATATTGGTATCTGAAAATAACACATCTACTTCCGCTTCGGGATAAGGATGATGATCAATCATTATCTTTTTAGCTGTACTCTTAGTCAGCAGTTCGTTTAAATCTCCCGAACGCTTAAATGAATTATGATCAATCACAAAAATTAAATCGCTATTGTTAATATACGCCGTTGTACTTTCCTGTTGCTGTAAAAAAACGGCTATTTCGTTATTGCAAGGCAACCAATTTAAAAATAGCGGATAATCGTTTGGAGCAATAATTTTTACTTGCTTTTCTTTTTTCTTCAAATACTGAAACAAAGCCAAAGAAGCACCTATTGCATCGCCATCGGGACCGGTGTGCGGAATAATACTAATTTGTGTTGCTTGGGCAATTATTTCTTTTGCCTTTTTTATATTTTGTTTATCAATTCGATTCGATAAGTAACTCATTTTTCCTCTTTTTTATTCATTGGCAAATATACGACAACAATTAGCAATGTCCAAAGTCGCCTAAATTTTATTAAATTTGCAGTCTAATATAATATGTAATGATTGAACAGAATACAATTTGTGCCATTGCAACAGCTCCCGGAAATGGAGCAATTGCAGTTATTCGTCTATCGGGCGAAAAGGCAATAGATATATGCAGTAAAGTTTTTCAACCTGCGAAACAAAAAAATATTTTAGAACAGAAAGCCAACACAATACATTTTGGAAATATTGTTGATAATGACGAAATTATCGACGAAGTCTTGGTTAGTATTTTTAAAGCACCTCACTCCTACACCGGCGAAAATTCTGTTGAAATTGCCTGCCACGGAGCAACTTATATACAACAGCGAATATTACAACTTTTGTTGAAAAATGGTGCCAGAATGGCAAATCCGGGAGAATATACACAGCGTGCTTTTTTAAATGGAAAAATGGATTTATCGCAAGCTGAGGCGGTGGCTGATTTAATTGCATCGACGTCGGCAGCAGCACATAAAGTAGCACTACAACAGATGCGGGGCGGCTTTTCGGGAGAAATAGCAAAGCTAAGAGCACAACTGTTACATTTTATTTCATTAATAGAATTAGAACTTGATTTTAGCGAAGAAGATGTGGAATTTGCCGATAGAGAACAGCTGGGAAGTTTAGTAACCGAAATAGAAAAAGTAATTCAGCAGTTGGTAGATTCATTTAATTTAGGAAATGTAATAAAAAATGGTATTCCGGTTGCCATTGTGGGCAATACCAACGCCGGAAAATCGACACTTTTAAATGCTCTTTTAAAGGAAGATAGAGCCATTGTTTCCGATATTGAGGGTACTACCCGCGATGTAATTGAGGACACCATTAATTTGGGTGGTTTTACGTTCCGTTTTATCGATACTGCGGGAATCCGCACCACCAAAGACCGCATTGAAAGCATGGGAATAGAACGAACATTCAGTAAAATGAAACAAGCTGAAGTGGTAATTCTAATGCTTGATGCAAACCAAGACATTCAACAATTAAACGATTCAATTACAGACGTTAACAGCACAATTAACAGAGATATGCAACAGTTGATTGTATGTGTAAATAAAATCGATTTAATAGAAAATACCACAGCTATTGTTGAGCAGTTAGAGCATTTATCTTCAAAAGATAAAGTTGTTTTTATTGCCGCTAAACAGCAACAAAATATCGATAAATTGGTGGAAGCTTTACTGCAAGAAGTCAATAAAAAACAGATTAACGAACAAGATATTATTGTAACCAATGTACGTCATTACGAAGCACTAAAAAATGCAAAGGAGAGTATTTCTCGTGTTCACGACGGATTACAAAACGGTATTCCCACCGATTTTTTGGCACAAGATATTCGTGAATGTCTGCACTTTTTAGGCGAAATAACCGGAGATATTTCAACCGATGAGGTACTGGGAAATATCTTTAAGAATTTTTGCATTGGAAAATAACATATATCTATATTCTAATTTCAGATATCTAAAAAAAGCTCTCCCAAAAAGGAGAGCTTAATTTTAATTTATTAAATTAAATAGTAACGAACTATTTATATTTTCACCTTGTAATTATGGATTACTTTGAGTTACAATAGCTGTATTTCCATTACCAAACTGAGACACGAAAGAATTATGATACGTTCCAATTTGATTCACAGTAACAGTGTTATTGCTTCCAACCTGCCATGTAACAGATTTGTTGTAATCGCCAATTTGAGTTGTCTTAGCCACGTTCTCAGTACCAAAAGCTTGAACAGAAACAGCCATATTTCCATTACCAAACTGCATAATGGAAGCTTCACTCATATCAGAAGCAAACTGTAAAATACCTGCCTCGTTATTATTACCAACCTGATAAGTAACAGCAAGAGAACCTTCATTAAAATACTGATCAATTACAGCTTTGTTTTGGTTTCCACTTTGTAAAGCATATGCTACATTCTCAACATCTCCTATTTGAGTAATATAAGCTTCATTGTCTTCCTGGAACTGCATTACAACAGCATTATTTCCAACTCCGTCCTTTTGGTAAACTTTAGCAAAGTTTGAATTTCCCCACTGGGTCACTTTTGCTTGATTAAAAGCACCTCTTATTTGCTCTGCATAAGTTTTATTCTCTTCACCCAATTGAGTAACATAAATACTATTTGCAAAACCATCCATTTGTTCAGCATCTATAAAATTCTTCTTTCCTATCTGAGTTGTGTAAACAAGATTATACGCACCATCTTTTTGGAATGATAAAACTTTATTTTCAATTCCTTTCTGCCATAAGTCTGCAGTATTTGCAAAACCTCTCAATTGTCTAGCACAAGCCATATTTTCTTTTCCTCTTTGCTCAATAATCACTAAATTGAACTGTCCCTCTTCCTGAGTAGAGCGAGCTTTATTATATTGGCTTAAAGCTCCTTTTTGCTTTATGTATGCGGTATTATAGAAACCACCCCATTGTTTTGCATCGGCCTCATTTTTATAACCTTCCTGCTTGATATCTATAAAGTTAAGAGCACCTCCAAGCTGTTCAGTCATTGCTTTATTATACAAACCTACCTGCATAACATTGGCCCAATTAAGCTGTCCGCCTTCTTGGAAAGATTCAATTACGTTTCCAACACCCTTTTGGTTAGTAACCACAGTATTCATGTAGCCAGCAAGCTGTCCTATAAGCGCATCATTTCCAATTCCTTCCTGCTTAGCAATAGCCCAATTGTACTCTCCCAAAAACTGAGAAATTAATACATTATTAAATGATCCATTTTGCTCAACATAAGCCCAATGTCCAATTCCAAAAATTTGATTAACAACAGATTTATTAAACAAACCCTCTTGTTTTACTTGAACAAGATTATCCTGACCTAACTGTTGAACTAAAGAAACATTAAAAAGGCCCTTTTGATAAAGCTGGGTAACATTTTTAACTCCAAATTGAACAGCTTTTGAATAATTTAATCCAATTTGTTCGGCATAATAGCCATTTTTCTCCCCTACTTGTGCAAGTAACGAAGTGTTTAGAAGTCCGTTCTGCTTCAGATCCGCCTTGTTAAACTGACCATCCTGTAGCATATCGTTGAAATTTAAAATACCAACCTGCTCAACAGCAGCATCATTACCTATGCCGTATTGAACAACATTAGATTGGTTTCCCTGAGCAAATACAGTTGCCCCCATCAGCATTGCTGCTCCTAATAATAACACTAATTTTTTCATGGTTAAAACTTTTAAGTAAAAAAATAATTATAAATTCATAAAGAGACCAAAATATTGCCCTCTTTTTACAAGTATAAATATAGCACCAAAAAGATTAACAATTATTAACTATTGACAAACAGCTGTTTTTTGTTGACAAAAGGTCATTTCATGGAATCAAACAAACACCAAATATCCAACAAATTATAAAAAATTAAACAGAATTCACATTTTTTGACAGATACAAACCACCCCTTCAAAACACATAAAAACCTAATTCACAAATACTTAACCTAAATTATTTGTTTTTTTATATTATTCTTTCTTCTATCCTTTTTTACTCTTTACCATACCTAATTTTAAAACAAAAAAATATAAACATTAATTAACACATTCATTCATTACATAGTGATTGTGTTAAATTAAAAAAATAACAAACGTAACTTACAGAATATGATTTTAATACTATACAGAGTCTTATTCCCCGAAACATATAAAAAATCCCTGCTTTTACCAGCAAGGATTTTTTACATCTATTGTTTTGCAACTAATGGAATTTTTCGGCCGAAACCAAAAGCTTTTGAGGAAATCCTTAATATAGGAGGCGTTTGAAAACGCTTGTATTCATTTCTATTAACCATACCAATAATGCGTTCTACCACTTTAATATCGTAACCATCAGCTACAATAGCTGTTTTCGACATATTTTTTTCAATATATCGATATAGAATTGCATCTAATGTATCGTAATCGGGTAGTGAATCGGCATCTTTTTGGTCGGGACGCAACTCTGCTGACGGTGGTTTTACAATAGTATTTTCAGGAATAACTTCCCCTTTTTTATTGATAAACCTTGCCATACGGAAAACATCGGTTTTATAAACATCACCCAAAACAGCCATTCCGCCATTCATATCTCCATACAGAGTACCATATCCTACAGCTATTTCGCTTTTATTGGAGGTATTCAATAATATATTTCCAAATTTATTGGAAAGAGCCATCATCAACACCCCACGAATTCGGGCTTGAATATTCTCTTCGGTAACATTAAAAGGCAAATCGCCAAATATCGGCTCTAAAGTTTTATCAAAACTATTGTATATATTATTTATTGGAACAATTTGATATTCAATACCTAAATTTTCAGTCAATTCAACTGCATCTTTTACTGAATGGTCAGATGAAAATTCCGAAGGCATTAACAAAACCCTTACATTTTCTTTACCCAACGCACGTTCGGCAAGAACTACTGTAACTGCAGAATCAATACCTCCCGATAGTCCGAGCGTGGCCTTAGTAAATCCCATTTTTTTGAAATAGTCTTTAATTCCCAATACCAAAGCATCGTGTATTTTTTCGATATAATCCATATCTTTCTCCGGTACTTCCTGTTGATTAACAGTTTCCATATCTACAATACGAAAATCCTCTTCAAAGTATTTCATCCGGCAGGCAATATGTCCTTTAGCATTCACGACCATAGAATCGCCATCAAATATCAATTCGGTATTTGCCCCAACCTGATTGACATAAACCACAGGCAGCTCATAACTAGTACTAGTTGCTTTTAATATATTGGCCCTGTAATTTTGCTGATTGTAAGAAAAAGGGGATGCAGCAATATTTACCACCAAATCAGGTGAAAAACGACTCAATTCCTTCATTGGTGATACGTTATATAGCTCCGATTTCGCAAAGTTATTTTCAATAGGTTGCTGTTCCCATAAATCTTCACAAATGGTAATGGCTATTTTCTTACCTTGCCACTCCACTACTCCAAAAGTAGTATTTGGCTCAAAGTACCGATATTCATCAAAAATATCATAATTAGGCAATAATGTTTTATTACAAACAGCCTCTATTTTTCCATTTACCATAAAATAAGCAGAGTTATATAGTTTTTTCCCTTTAGAATTTGGATTAATAGATGCTCCTCCGACTATTGCCGCAATATTGGTACAACTTTTTGCTATCTGCTGTAGGGACAAAAGCATCTCTTCCACAAAGTCTTCGCGTTCTAATAAATCTTTGGGCGGATAGCCACAGACTGCCAATTCTGAAAATACAATTAAATCGGCTCCCTCTGACTTTGCTCGTTCAATACTGTCAATTATTTTATTGGTGTTACCTGCCATATTTCCAATATGGAAGTTGAGTTGTGCTAATGCTATTTTCATATTTTTATTTTTTAGAATGACAAATGTAGTGATATTTTCTAAAGAGATTTAAATAATACTTCGCTAAAAAGTAATTTATTTCATTGAAAACCAATAAAATAAACACAAACATACAGATAACTCACTAACATTCAGCATCTTTATGTATAGAAAAAAAGAAAAAATTTCAAACAAGTTCACTTTTTAAAGTTTAAACCAAATACATTAATCCGCTTTAAATAAATATTTTCTGTTTTTCTTCAAAAATAAAATGAAAAACAATATATTTGCTTGACCTTAAATTATATTATCAACCATAAAGTAAATAAATCATGCAAAAAAGAAGACATTTTTTAAACACACATATAGCGGGATTAACCTATTACGATGCAGTTCTCGTATTTAAAAACTTAGAAATAGGTTTTCAACTGGATTTAGAGATTGATGAAAACAACAAATTCGACCCTTATGCTGTGGCAATTTACGCCAATGGATATAAAATTGGTTATGTCCCTAAAACGAGCAATAAAGAGTTGTATAAATTTTTAGAAATGGGATATTCCGATGCTTTTGACGTTAGAATAAACAAAATAAATCCTAATGAACATCCCGAATCGCAAATAGGAATTAGTATTCATCTATTGCCAGCGAAATAGTAAGAAACTTTACCTTAAACACACCGATTAATTAAATATTATGGATTACGGAATATCCGATTTAAGTATTATACCCGTTCGCAGCGATGCCAGCGAAAAAAGTGAAATGGTTACTCAAATACTTTTCGGCGAACATTTTCAGATTTTAGAACAAGTAGAAAATTGGAGTAAAGTACAATTGGCTTTCGACGGCTATCAGGGCTGGGTCGATACCAAAATGATAACCCCCATAGATGAAAATAATTATCAAAAATTGAACGAATTTTTTGCTGTTGTTGCTAACGATACTTTCAATCTGGTTTTTCAGGAAGAAGACTACTCCAATAAATTAATTGTTCCGGGCAGCTCATTGCCATTATGCAATAAAAAAGAAAAATCGTTTTATATCGGGAACAAAAAATATTTCTACAAAGGCTCTCTAAACGGGGGAAATGGTACTAATATCCGTGATACGATTATCGAATCGGCTTTAAAGTATTTTAACGCTCCTTACCTTTGGGGCGGACGGACTCCTTATGGAATTGACTGTTCGGGTTTTACACAAATTATCTATAAATTAAACGGTATTGCAATTCCCCGCGATGCAAGCCAGCAAGTAAATCTGGGTACAACTCTTACTTTTGTGGAAGAAGCTCTGCCCGGTGATTTAGCTTTTTTCGATGATGCAGAAGGAAGAATCACACACGTGGGAATTATTTGGGATAGACATAAAATTATTCACGCCTCAGGAAAAGTACGCATCGATAATGTTGATCATCAAGGAATTTTTAATATTGACATCAAACAATACACCCATAAATTAAGGGTAATAAAACGAATAGTGTAAGGAATAAAATAAAAAATACAATGTTTACCTATAAATATCCTCGTCCGGCATTAACCGTTGATTGTGCAATTTTTTGCCATTACCAACAAAACTCTTACATTCTTCTTATTAAAAGAGCAAATCCGCCCTTTCAAAACCATTGGGCTTTTCCTGGCGGTTTTGTCGATATGGATGAAGATTTAGATACCGCTGCTTACCGCGAATTAGAAGAAGAAACAGGATTTGAAGATATACAATTAAAACAGTTTAAAACCTATGGAGCTATCGACCGCGACCCCCGTGGCAGAACTGTTTCAGTAGTTTATTCAGCCGAGTTCCATGCTGAAGAACTGCCAAATGTCAAAGGTGCCGATGATGCTCTCAAAGCACAATGGATTAACATCAATCAAATGCCCGATTTAGCTTTCGACCATAAAGAAATAATAAAAGAGTTAAGGGAAAACCTGAAGATTTAATTCTAAAGCTAACTTTTTCATGCCTTATTTTAACAAACCAAAATATGCATTAGAAAATCTATTACGCCATACAACTACTTCAAAATAGAGAGTTTTCAATTACTTTTCTCAACTCACCATAGCCACCCTATACTTCATCTCGAAAAAATTTTATTTTATTGTAATTTTGCCGCTCACGACAAATTACTTAATTTAATTAGTATTATCGTATTAACTAATTATCGCATTAACTACATCCGTTCCTGCTCTTCGCTGCTTGCCGATTTTTTGCGTATGCCGTCTTTGTATTTATTAAAATTATACTTTACAGATAACCGCAGATAGGTTCTGTCTTTATCTTGATCGGAATAGGATTCTACATTTCCATATTGGTCTTTCCATGCGGTTTCGCTGGAATTTAAAATATCACTCATCATCAGCGAAACTTTTAACCGTTTATGGAAAAAAGAAGTGTTTATACCCATGGTGAGGTCATAACTTTTATCATAATACGTCATTAAATCTTCCCATGGACTGCTGTATATAAAGTTGCAATAGAAAGTGAGCCATTTGGCTAATTTAAAATCGTTGTTACACTGAAAATTCCACCCTATTTTGTCCATTTTCTTTATTTTACCCAAATACGGCACTTCACATATTGGTTTTTCCACATCGAAACTCCAGCTGCTATTCCAAAATCCATAGTTCAATTCATAGTTTACCGAAGCTCTCCAATATTCCGATTTATCGATATTTACCGGACGATAAGCAACAATATCGGGATTAACCGCATCGCTTACACCCGACACAATTTTATCGTTTGTATTGTAATTATAAGAAAGTTGTATAAACAGTTTACGCCATAGAGCAATATTTATCGCTGCCGAATGGATAATAGACGCTTTTAATTCGGGATTTCCCGTGCTGTACGACAGCGAATCGATATAATTTCGGTTGCTGCTAAGCTGGCTGAAAGAGGGACGGCTGATTTTTTTATTGTAATTAAAACTCACATTAACGTTATCTGAAAAAGGACGGCTTATACTAAAAGAAGGAAACCACCCGCCGTAAGCAGTATCTAAAACAGTAGTTCCTGAAGCTGTAATATTACGGTCGATATGTTCGTAACGCACTCCCGCCTCCATTTTCCATTTGCCGAATTCGGGAGTAAACAATAAATACCCCGCTCCAATACGGTCAGTCGTATTATTTGATGTACGGTACTGTTCGCTCTGCGATAAAACATCTATTCCCTTATTGGCTCCTTTATTTTCTACTTCTGAAAATTTCACTCCCGAACGAAGAAGCAGCTTCCCGAACAATTTGTTTTCGTAATCGGCTTTTGCACCATACACATCGTAATTATTAGAAAATACGATTCTGTTTTTCTGCAGACTCGACGTAGTTTTATTTTTTTCTATAATATTATTATCACCATCGGAAGAAGATGTGGTATAATCGGCTAAAACCTGCAGATTGCTGCTACTGTCGATATCGAATTTGTAATTAACACTGTAAGTCGATAAATTATAATGATAATTACTATTGTTTTGTATACTGCGGTGCAGAACCGGCTGATTGGTTTTGGTTATCTCCTGCCTGCCGTCAATAATATCATTATTATTCCATTTGGTATAAGAATATTGAAATCCCAACATATGTTTTCTGCCCAATTCCTGATTAAAACTTGCAAACAACAAGTGCCGTTTAGACTTGTCTTCACTTATCGAGTAATTTTTATTATTAATAATATAATCGGGCTGGGTATTTATTTCATAAGCATCGTCGTAATTTTTAGACAGCCAATAAGCATTAGTGTAATTGACCGAAAATTGTGTTTTATACCATTTGCTGTTCATCTTCAATCCGGCGATATTACTGAATTTTCTGGCAAAATAAGACCTGTTAAATACCTGAATGTTTAAACGGTCTTTCGTAATTTTTTTTGTAGTGATACGCACCACCGCATTGCCCGATGCACTATACCGTGCCGATGGATTTCTATCAATTTCGATACTGGCAATATCATCTGATTGCAAATTTTCATATTCCGCAGCATTATGCACCTCCCTGCCGTTGATAAAAACAATGGGCGTACCTTTTCCGAAAACCGATAAAGCTCCGTCTTTTACCAGCAAACCGGGAGTTCTTTTTAAAACATCCATTAAACTACCTGCTTCGCTCAGCGAACTGCCCTTAATACCAACAATTATCCTGCCTGCCTCCTGACGAATAACAGGGCGTTTGGCTTTCACCGTTATCTCGCCCAATTCACTGGCTGTTTCGTGCAATATAATCGTTCCCATATCGGCTTTTGCTGACACGACAGTAGTCTTATAACCGATAAAACTAAATTCTAAATAACCGTCTACAGCTTTTTTACTCTGCAGTAAAAACTCACCCAATTCATTAGTAGTTACGCCCGCTGTAAAAGTAGAATCGGGCAAAGAATAAAGCATAACATTAACAAAAGGCACAGCATTGCCGCTGTTATCTTTTACTTTTCCTTTATAGGTTTGTGCATTGGTTAATAACACCATACAAACCATCACGAGTATTGCTATCTGTTTTTTCATGGATTTATAAAATTTTGTTGTAAGACGATTAAATACAGAATTTTGTTACAGTATTTCTAAATATTACAAGAAGCACACAAATACAAGTCTCTTTTATTTATAAACAATTCTGTTTTCTATATAAGCTAAATCTGTACCAAAGCAAACAAAAACCTAATTATCAAAACATTAGCATTACATTCACACTCCTTATTTGCTTAAATTTGTCTAAAATTTTGACATTGGTGTCAAAAAATTAGACACTCTTAAAACTTTACCATTGGTTTCTTTCCGATATAGAGCTTAATTCTTTCTTTTCACCTCTTTTATTAAAAAACAAAATTAAATGCTAATCATAAAACAACGACTATACAAAAGTATAGTTCTTTCCATTTCAGAAAAAAACTATACTTTTGTATAGGTTCACATAATAACACAAACATCATGAGTCTAAAATCAAATTTATTTTCCCAAAAAAATACAATCAATAATATTTCACAAGCCGACAAAATACAGCTGTCGAACTATTTGGCTCCCTTAGATGCTTTGGCCCGCACAACTTACAGCAGTATTTATGTAATTGATTACCATAAGAAAGAATTCGATTATGTTTCAGAAAATCCGCTGTTTCTTTGCGGGCATACATACTGCAGAGGAAGTCAAAACAATGGGATATGATTTTTATTTTAAATATGCAGGAGAAGCAAAAGATGCCAAAGCCAATATGCAAAAAGCTTTGGCTAATTTAAAGGGAGAAACCAACCGAAAAGCCCAATTTAGAACTGTTATTTCGCTTTATCTTAATGGCAAAAATATCAGTTCGAAGGCGTGGTAAAAGGAACTATTTTAACCAAAGAACAAGGAGATTATGGCTTTGGTTACAACCCTATTTTTCCAACCCGAAGGTTACCAACAAACTTTTGCTGAAATGGATATGTCAACCAAAAGTCGCATTAGTCACAGAGGTCGTGCGGTAAAAAAATTGGTTGATTTTCTTATAAAAACATTTAGCCACTAAAATATATTGTATATATAGATTTTGTTTATATTTGTGGGGTATAAAGGGGTTAGTGGTAACCACCAAATAAATCTTAAAATTATGAACCTATTCTTTGATTGTGATATTAACTGTGTAATATATTTCAAAAAGAAAAAAAGAAAAATAATGCAGCTGAAATGGTCTTACTTAATGACTAAATTCATAGCTTATTTATATGATGAATATGGTGATGAATGGATTTATTTTGAAGCCTTTTTTGATGATACAGGAAACCCTTACGGTAAAATCCATAATACATCAGAAACTCTTGATTTAAAAAATAAAGAATTAAAAAAGACAGACTTTGATAGTATTGTTGTTGATAATTTTAAAATAACATGTGAATTATTTTTGAAATCTACTCCTGATTGTCCACAATACTTTACAATTACAAAAGAACACCTATTAAATAATTTTATTAGAGAAATTTCTAATTTATACGGCACAGACTGGAAATATTTCAATACTTTCTTTGAAGATAGTGGAGAAGTTGCATATGGAGCGATTGAAAATACATACTATCTACGTAAAAAAAACAAATTAACTGCAAGTAGTTTAAAAGATAGAAGATTTAATATAAATCGAAAAAAATGGGAAGAAGAACTATCACAAAAGCCTGAAATTTTTTATGTTCTTAAATTTACTGATTCAGACTTTATCAAAATAGGTCATACGTATAGAGAAATTGAATATAGACTTTACAATTACATTTTTCCGAACTCATCAAATGAAAAGAAAATTTATCTTAATAAAAACATTGACTTTGAGAAATCATTTATAGTAAATACGAATTTAACAAAAGAAAAAATTGATGATAAATTAGTCCAATCATTAGAGTCTACAATAAAAAAGGAATTTAAAGAATATAGATTTGAGAATGAGAAATATGGTAAATCAAGTGAAATCTTAGACAATGAATGTTTACCCAAAATCATAGAATTTCTTAAATCAAAAAAACAAAAATTAAAATACCTTGATGACTATTCAGGATTTAAAAACGGAAATGAAATGAAAGAGTATAATCTAAAGGAAGGGATCAAAAATAATGTTTTGAGTTTTTACACGAAAAAAAATAAACCAATAGTGTATTTAAAAAACAACGATTAATCGAGTAGCCTGCCCCGCCCAATAAAGGACAGGAAAAGTTCTCCCCCTATGTACCGACCAGTATAAGGCTGTTCTCAAAAATTGGTAAAACAGATTTATAAATTTCAATAGGCACATTCAAAAAACAAAAAGACCTCACAGCTTTTAAAATCTGTGAGGTTTTTTATTAGGAGGACTTTTTTTACAGTCCCGAAATCTTTTTAATTTCGTGTAGTTTGTTAAGAGCCTCTATTGGGGTTAAATTATTAATGTCTAAATCGGCTATTTCTTCACGGATTTGTTTTAAAACGGGGTCGTCTAATTGGAAAAAACTCATTTGATAGCCCTCAGCTTGTTGAGCCAACTCCCCCACCGGTTTGCCCAGCGAATCGCTGTTTTTATTACCCTCTAACTGCTCTAAAATATCGTCGGCACGCTTTACCACCGATTTGGGCATACCCGCCATTCGTGCCACGTGAATACCAAAACTATGGTTGGAACCGCCACGCACCAGTTTACGCAAAAAGATAACCTTATTGTTTACCTCTTTTACCGACACATTAAAATTCTTTACCCGATTAAACGATTTCTCCATTTCGTTAAGCTCGTGGTAATGCGTTGCAAACAAAGTCTTGGCTTTTGCTCGGGGATTTTCGTGAATATACTCCACAATAGACCATGCAATGGAAATTCCATCGTAAGTGCTTGTTCCTCGTCCCAATTCATCAAGTAAAATTAAACTTCTACCGGAAAGATTATTCAAGATACTTGCCGCCTCGTTCATTTCCACCATAAAAGTCGATTCGCCCGAAGAGATATTATCCGATGCTCCTACCCGGGTAAAAATCTTATCGACATAACCAATTTTTGCCGATTCAGCAGGAACAAAACTTCCCATTTGTGCCATTAACACAATTAATGCAGTCTGTCGCAGCAATGCCGATTTACCTGCCATATTCGGTCCCGTAATAATAATTACCTGCTGATTTTCATTATCGAGATACACATCGTTGGCAACATACTGCTCATCAATGGGCAAATGCTGTTCAATTACAGGATGTCGTCCTTGTTTA
>PDWJ01002473.1_pt1 | contig 20019 bp, 11 predicted proteins | sample 1430881 | NCBI WGS metagenome assembly PDWJ01 (sample SAMN01162460, study PRJNA174530) | Oral metagenome, whole genome shotgun sequencing project. | biome: Marine environment; feature: Marine mammal; material: Swab sample of the gingival sulcus; isolation source: swab sample of gingival sulcus...
CGGATGAACCGACGGGTAACTTGGATACGGCGACGTCGATTGAGGTTATGAACATCATTTGGAAAATGGCACATGAAAAAAATCAGACCATTGTTATTGTAACGCACGATGAGGAAGTGGCGGACTATGCCGATCAAGTCGTTCATATACGAGATGGCTTGATACAGAATATTGAGTATCGTGATCCGGACAAGGTCTATGAACGATATATTCGACCGTATGAGCAACAAATGGAACGGGAGTTGCATGAGTTGGAAGAAAAAAAGAAAGACAATGAATTAGAACAAGACAATGAATTAGAACAAGAAGAAAAAGAAATAGACAAACCAGCGGCGGATGGAAAAGAAATAGAAGAAAAACAAGAACCAGAACAATTAAAACAAAACGAACAATCAAAACAGAATAATAAGGATTAGAATAATAAGGATTGAAGTAAAAAGAAATAAAAATAGAAGCGAAGGAATAAAAATCAATAAAACAGAATAGTAAAAGTGGCGTTCGTATCAACGACGCAAGAAGAATTAAGGGGGAAATAGTAATGATAAAGAAGGCGACTTGTTCCCACGGGTAATGTGCAAAAAATAGAGGCAGGGAAGTCGGCAAAGTATGAATTGCACTGTAAAAATAGCGGAAATTATCCGGCGATGCCACTCACTATTCGAATTGAAGGAGATCATCCATTCCGTTCGGATAGTTCAAACTTGGTACAAGATCTCAAGTACCTAGGGGCGTACAAGGATCAGAAAGTGACCTTTGATGTCATGCCGAGCCCGCTCGCTCAAAATCGGATCTATGAATTTGATGTCGTGTTCGAGTATCCGAATGAGAATGGCGAGACCGTGACTAATAAAGAGAAAGCCTATGTTGAAATTGACAATAATTTGACCGAACCGATTATCAGCGTGTCGAAGGTGACTTGTAATGTCGATCCGGCACCGGTTGATGTTGCCAACTCGATTAATATTAGCCTGCTGAATACAGGGGGCATGAAAGCGAATAATGTCAAGGTGAAACTTGTTGAAACAGGAGTCGAGGGTATTATGCTCTACAATGATTCCGCTACGAAAATTATTGATGAAATTCCGACAGAACAGACGAAAAATGTCTATTTTGTCATTAAACCGAGCAAGTACATGACACCGGGGGAATACAAGGTCGATTTGGAAATCGAGTACAGTGATGAACTTGGAACGAAGTATGAGAAGAGGACATTGTCTGCCTATATCAATATTGGGAAATCGGACTATGCAGGAAATTTGGAATTGGTCGATGTTATCTATCCGGCGCAAGTAGCGGAAGCACAAGATTTTAACGTGTTGTACAAGATTAAAAATAATTCGAATAAGACACTGAGCGGTATTGTAGCAAATTTTCAGTATGACAACACGGTCTTTGTCGCAAAAAAGGACAGCAAGGTGTTTGTTGAGCCGATTCCTGCCGGGGAGACGAGAGAAGTGGTGGTGAATATGGCGGCACGTAAGGACATTGCCAATGATACACATCACTGTTACATTGTTTTGAAAAACGGCGAGGCGGAAAAAGCACCGGAACTTTTAAAAGAGTATGTGGGGATCTATGTCGATTCAACACACGGGAGCGGAAACCGTCCGAAGCTTATTGTAGAAAAGTACGATTATGGGAAAAAGGCGAAAGCAGGGGAGGATTTTGACCTTGTTCTTTATATAAAAAACACCTCCGAGACACAAGCGACTAAGAATATTAAAATTTCATTGACGTCGGCAGATGGTGTCTTTGTTCCGGTCGATTCCTCCAGTTCACTCTACATTGACTATATCGGTCCGGGAGAAACCAAGACGGCGACCATGCGCTATAAGACAAAGATCGATGCAGAAGTGAAGATTTATAGTGTGGGCGTGAAAATGGAGTATGAAGATGGCAATGGAAAGGCATTTGATGCGAAAAACAATCCGTTCAGCGAGGAAGAAAGCCTGTCTTTATTTGTCTATCAGGATACTGTCTTAAGCGTTGGAGACCCGATGATGGATTTTGAAGTGTATGCAGGCGACAGTATGAATATTGATATTGAGTTCTACAACGAAGGTCGATCGAAAATGACCAATCTGAAAGTTCGAGTGGAAGGGGTTCCCGTTCGTGAAAATTCTTACTATGTGGGGAATTTTGATGCAGGGCAAAACGATTCCTTTTCGATTACCATTGATGAAACGGAAGAAGGGGACTACGAGGGAAAATTCATTTTTGAATATCAAAACCCGATGGGGGAAAAAGGAACGAAGGAAGTGCCATTCGCGTACTTTGTCATGCCGGCTTCTGAAAAACCCAATCCGAAACAGGGAGAAATGGATATGATGCCAAGTGTAGAGGATGATGAGGAGAATAAGGCAATCGATTGGACAATGTGGGGAATGATTGGTGGCGGTGCCTTGCTACTGTTGATTATTGTCATCGTAGTCATTCGCAAGCATAAAAAGAAAATGCAGAATTTAAAAGAATTAGAGGATGTGCTAAATGAGTAATTTTGACCTCATTATAATGGCATTGGGGAATTTATTTCGTCGAAAGATGCGAACCCTTCTAACCGTTCTCGGTGTTGTTATCGGAACCACTTCCATCTTGGTTATGATTTCGATCGGTCTGGGATTGGAGCGTAAGTTTGACCAGGAATTAAAACAATTTGGTTCGTTGACGAAAATTACGGTTTATCCCAGTGGACACCGAGATGGCGGCGGTATGATTTACGATGATGAATTTGTGAATAAGATCCAAATGATCGAGCATGTCGATACTGTCGTACCGATGATTTGCATTCGCGGAGGTCTCTTTTCCGGAAAGACTGAGGGCTACGGGGAACTGTTCGCGTTTGATTTTAAGTATCTGAAAGAACTCGGGATTGAACTTCAAGATGGTCGTATGCCGGAAGTCGGCGAGGTGCTTGTCGGAAAACAAGTCCTGGAAGAGTTTTGGGATTATGGTAAACAAAAGCCGAAGCAAGTAAAAATTGACCCGTTTAAAGATACTTTGGAAGTAAAAATTCAGCCCAAAGGAGGGGCGGAAGGGGCTGAAAAACGCAAGGGGATGAAATTGAAAGTCGTCGGTGTTATGGGCAATGAGGATTGGGATATCGCCACTGCCGTCTATATCGACATCAATGAATATCAAGATTTTATTAAGAAGTACAATAAAAAGTACAAGGTAAAGAAACTTACCGCGAAAGAGCGAAAAAATCAGAGTAAGTACCAAAATGTCTTTATCTTTGTCGATGATGTGAAGAATATGGAGACGGTCTCCGAAACCCTTCGTGAGATGGAAATTGAGTTTTTTGCACCGGGAGAATGGATTGAGCAGGCGAAAGGCGAAGCGAAAATGATTCAAAATGTCCTCGGTGCCATCGGTGGTGTATCGCTTATCGTCGCCGCCATCGGTATCACGAACACCATGGTTATGTCTATTTATGAACGCACCAAAGAAATCGGTGTCATGAAGGTTATCGGTGCGAAAGTAGGGGATATTCGACGTCTCTTTCTTATCGAAGCGGCATTTATCGGCTTTTTCGGTGGCGTCATGGGCGTTGGACTCAGTTATGCTTTTTCTAACACCATTAACTACATGGCGGAAAAAGCAAAACAAGATCCCGACGGTATGGGAATTATGGTCGAGATGTTTTCCGACTCCTACCTTCCCATCCAGTTAGCCCTAATGGGTGTCATATTTGCCATGCTAATTGGTATTTTAGCGGGGCTTTATCCGTCGATACGGGCGACGAGGATATCAGCGCTTGACGCGATCCGTACGGATTAGCTTGTTCTTTTCCGCTCTAGCTTCATAAAATGCGAGGGAGTTCTCGTTCATGAATAGCGAATTCTATTCTCATCGAACTCCCTCTTTTTTATTCGCTAGAGCGAAAAAGAACGGCGCTAATCATGCAAATAGTACATTCTATTCTCGTCGAGTGAAAACTCATTTGCTTATTCTGATAAAAAAGAACGGCGCTACTCATTATAAAAGGCATTTTGAGGGAATTCTCGTTCATGAATAGTACATTCTATTCTCATCGAACTCCCTCTTTTTTATTCGCTAGAGCGAAAAAGAACGGCGCTAATCATGCAAATAGTACAATCTATTCTCGTCGAGTGAAACTCATTTGCTTATTTTGACAAAAAAGAACGTCGCTACTCATTATAAAAGGGCATTAAAGAATAAATTTGATAAAGAGGGCAGCAGGATATGGTAAATTAGAACTGCATATGCTAATAAAAGAACTTATACTGGAATAAGTAGAGCTTTGGAAAAAAGTAGTTGAAGATATCATAGTGTAGATGGTAGGATTGATAGGATACTAATTGTTTGTAAGAAAAAGGGTGAGAGGTAGTAATGGATATTATATTTGACTTAGATGGCACATTATGGGATAGTTCAGAAATTGTTTTAAAAGCATGGAATGATGTTTTTATAAAAAATAATCTTAATACAATTAATAAAAATGATTTAGCAAGGGTATTGGGTTTGGACATGGTAAGTATTTTTAATAAATTACAACCGGGTGCTGATAAAAAAGTGTTGAATGAAATGATGGAATATGAAGATATTTATTTGAAAAAATATAAAATTGGAATATACAAAAATACTATAGAAACAATAAATTTTTTAAGCGATAAATATGGGCTTTTTATCGTTAGTAATTGTCAAAAAGGGTACATTGATGTTTTTCTTGATCTATATGATTTAAGAAAATATTTTGTAGATTATCTTTGTTGGGGTGATACAAAAACGATAAAAGGGAAGACGATTAAAACGTTGATGGACAAAAATAATATAACGAATGCATGTTATGTAGGTGATACGAAAGGGGATAAAGAAGCGGCGTTATGTGCTGAAATCCCTTTTATATATGCAAAATATGGCTTTGGAGATGTTAAAGAATATGAGTATTGTATTGATGATATTTCAGTTCTAAAGACAATAATTGAAAAAATCTAGGGGGATATAGTATGGATATTAAAATATATAGGATGAACAATTTTACGGAGGGGTGGGGTGGCTGTTTTCTCGTTCGCCTTCTTTCTTGACAGCTTTTTTGTTTTATGTGACAATGTGCTTGAATTTGGAGGCATAGTATGAAACATAAATTAATTATTTTTTTAGCGATATGTGTTATGGTTTTTTCATTGAATGGTTGTGTTGGGGTGTCGGAAATACAACAAAAGATTAATGAGGGAAATGAAAAACTAGAGGAGAAGGATTATCAAGGCGCGATTGATTCCTACAAAGAAGCATTAGAATTTAATAATGAAGATGTACAAGCGAAATGCGGATTAGCAGCGGCGTACATGGGAATGGATAATTTTGAAGAGGCGGAAGTATGTTTATCAGAGTTCGGTGAGGAGGAATTCGACGCGATTCAATCGGAGACGGTTCGAGGGGCGATTGATCAATATACGAGAATTAAAAGTTTAGTGGGTTTTCCGCTTGATGAAGACAATGAAAAAGAGTTTTTTGAAGCGCTTCGCAGAATTTATCAGATTGAAAATGCGGATGAAAAAGAGCTTGATGAAATATATAATGAGGCGACGGATTCGAAGAGTGGTCAGAATGATGGTATCACCGAAGGACAAACGGAAAATACCGGTAGTGAGGATACAGGAAATTGATTGTTTGAAGTTTGGATCGGCAGTTGATATAGTAATCGCTTTCTGTTTAGGAAAGCGATTTTTATTTGCTTGTATTTGTATGGGTATTGGTCTATAATTGTGGTAGGGATATATTAAATTTATTTAAAGGAACTTCTGCGATATTTTAGGACATTTATTTTTTTGTACGTAGGTTTGAGGGGTAGTGCAAACAAGCGGTGTTAGAAGTTTCTTTAAGGGTTCATAAGGGGGGATTATGAGTAAAATCATGAAAACTATGGACGGGAATGCTGCGGCTTCCTATGTTGCCTACGCATTTACCGATGTTGCGGCGATTTATCCGATTACACCGTCTTCAAACATGGCGGAAAATGTCGATGAGATGGCTGCGGCAGGACAACAGAATTTATTTGGGCGCACGGTTCAGTTATCTGAGATGCAGTCCGAGGGAGGGGCTGCAGGGGCGGTGCACGGTTCACTTCAAGCAGGGGCGCTGACGACGACGTTTACGGCATCACAGGGGTTGTTACTAATGATTCCAAATATGTACAAAATTTCTGGAGAACTTCTTCCTGCGGTATTTCATGTATCTGCTCGGGCGATTGCGACACACGCACTTTCCATTTTTGGTGACCACTCCGATGTGATGGCGGTTCGACAGACGGGATTTGCCATGCTATCCTCGAATTCCGTACAGGAAGTGATGGATCTCGCCGGGGTAGCGCATCTATCGGCTATTAAGGGCAGAGTGCCGTTTCTGCACTTTTTCGACGGCTTCCGAACATCCCATGAAATTCAAAAAATTGAAGTTATTCCCTATGAAGAATTTGATAAAATGGTTGATTACGATGCGATTAAGGCATTCCGTGCGAAAGCACTCAGTCCGAATCATCCTGTGACGAGGGGAACGGCGCAAAATCCCGATATTTTCTTTCAAGCGAAAGAAGTTTCCAATAAATACTATGAGCGCCTTCCGGCAATCGTGGAAGAGTACATGGGAAAAATCAATCAGGTAACCGGCAGAAATTATCAGTTATTTAACTACTATGGAGCGCCTGATGCGGATCGATTGATCATTGCCATGGGTTCTGTCTGTGAGGCGTTGGAAGAAACGGTCGACTACTTGAATAAACGAGGTGAAAAAGTAGCGGTGATGAAGGTTCGACTCTATCGTCCATGGTCGACAAAACATTTCTTAGCAGCCATTCCTAGTAGCGTGAAAAAGATTGCTGTACTTGACCGAACCAAGGAGCCGGGAAGTGGTGGCGAACCGCTCTTTAAGGATGTTATGTCGAGTTTTTATCGGGCGGAGAATGCACCGCTTATTATTGGCGGACGCTATGGTCTCGGTTCGAAGGATACGACCCCGTCGCATCTTGCGAGAGTTTATGCGGAGCTTGAAAAAGACAATCCGGCACGTGAATTTACGATTGGTATCAACGATGATGTGACAGGGCTTTCGCTGGAAGTTACAGAGACTATCGCCGCAGAGTCCGAAGGAACGATTCGATGTAAGTTCTGGGGACTGGGCAGCGATGGAACAGTCGGTGCGAATAAACTCGCGATTAAGATTATCGGTGATGAGACCGATATGTACGCGCAGGGTTATTTTGCCTATGATTCCAAGAAATCCGGTGGGATTACCGTGTCGCACCTTCGATTTGGAAAAGAGCCGATTCGGGGAACCTACCTTATCGATGAGGCGGACTATATTGCTTGTCATAATCAGAGTTACGTCCACCAGTACGATCTGCTTAAAGGGTTGAAAAAAGGTGGTACCTTTGTCCTGAATACGAAGTGGAATGACGAGCAACTAGAAGAAAATTTGTCGCGAGAAATGAAGCGATACTTGGCGGATAACGATATTAAATTTTATACTATTGATGCGACAGGAGAAGCACAGGCGATTGGTTTGGGTGCGCGAATTAACATGATTATGCAGAGCGCGTTCTTTAAACTTGCTGAGGTCGTGTCGGAAGACGATGCCGTTCGGTTCCTTAAAGAAGCCGTAGTTAAGACTTATGGAAAAAAAGGAGAGGCTGTCGTCAATCTAAACTATCAGGCTGTCGATGTCGGTATGAAGCATTTGAAAAAGGTCGATGTGCCGAAAGAATGGGCGGAGTTTGAGCATCACGGGAATCAAAATGTAGGGCATTGTGAAGAGTGTTTTGATTTTGGGGGAGATGATCCGAAATTTGTTCGCGATATTCTTCGTCCTGCCAATTCGCAACACGGCGATGAGCTTCCGGTCAGTATATTTACAGGATATGAGGACGGTACGTTTGAAAGTGGAACCGCAGCCTATGAAAAGCGTGGTATCGCGGTGAATGTGCCGGCGTGGGATTTGGATAAATGTATTCAGTGTAACCAGTGTTCCTTTGTCTGTCCTCACGCAGCGATTCGTCCGGCGCTTTTGACGGAGGATGAGCTTGCGGTTGCACCGGTGGGCTACACGACGAAGAAGGCGACCGGGAAGGGCTATGAGGACTTTGTGTATCGCATTCAGGTGTCCCCGCTTGATTGTACCGGTTGTAACAACTGTGTCGACATTTGTCCTACAAAGGCGCTTTCGATGCAGCCGCTCGATACACAAGTGGAACGGGAGGAGAAAAACTGGGAATATACCTTTGAGCTTAAGGAAAAAGAGCCTGTTGTTCCGATTACGAATGTTAAGACATCGCAGTTTGTGAAACCGCTCTTTGAGTTTTCCGGTGCTTGTGCGGGCTGTGGAGAGACGCCGTATATTAAGACCGTCACTCAGCTTTTCGGAAAGCGTATGATGATTGCGAATGCGACCGGTTGTTCTTCCATTTGGGGGGCGTCTGCGCCGGCGACACCATATACGAAAAATGATGAGGGCAAGGGACCGTCGTGGGCAAATTCGCTCTTTGAGGACAATGCCGAGTATGGCTATGGTATGGCGATGGGTGTGAAAGCGATTCAGACGAATATTAAAGAGAAGCTTCAAAAAGTTCGAGAGATTGCGACGGACGGATTAAAAGAAGCGATTGACGATTATTTTGCGCATTGTGAGGAGAATGATTACGAGCCGGAAGCATTGGTCAAGGAACTTGAACAGGTTGAGAAGAGTGAGGATGCGGCGTATGTCCTCGATAATGCGGACTACTTGACGAAGCGTTCCGTATGGATTGTCGGTGGTGACGGTTGGGCATATGATATCGGTTTTGGCGGTCTTGACCATGTTGTCGCTTCGGGTGAAAATGTCAATATTCTCGTCTTTGATACGGAAGTGTACTCGAATACAGGCGGACAATCATCGAAAGCGACGCCGACTGCTGCGATTGCAAAGTTTGCGGCTACCGGTAAGCGGGTGAAGAAAAAAGACCTCGGTATGATTTGTGCGACCTATGGTTATGTCTATGTGGCGCAGGTATCAATGGGTGCCAATCAACAACACTTTATCAAGGTTCTGCAAGAAGCGGAAAGCTATGATGGACCATCCATTATTATTTGTTATGCACCATGTATTGCGCATGGAATTAAGACTGGAATGACGGCTACTCAAAAACGTGAGAAAGAGGCGGTGGAATCAGGGTATTGGCATCTATGGCACTATGATCCACGCAGAAAAGAAGAAGGGAAGAATCCGTTTGTGTTGGATTCTAAAAAACCGAAAACACCATTCCGAGATTTCTTAATGGGTGAGAATCGCTATACGATGCTGGCACAGAAGGATTCGGCGTTGGCAGATGTATTGTTTGACCAAGCGGAAGCACAGGCGAAGGATCGATACGAGGGATATGTGAGAATGGCGAGCATGGATTACACTAATGCGGAGTTGTAGGAACGATGGCGTTTATTATAGGGAAAAAATAGCGGTAGCACGTTTAGTTGGTAAAAAAATTTCTTATGGCTGGCAACAGAGTCGGTAGTTATAAAAAATTTATACTGTGGATTGCAGGTAGTCAATAAACGTTGCTAAATAATTAGTAATCAATAAAAAAAGAAAGGGATTTGCGACTGCGAGGGAGCATGTGTTGAATTCCTTTCTTTTTCTTTTCTTTTGAATTTTTTTATTCGCCTTGTACCTAACCCAGTGAGGTGTTTTTTTAGATGACATTTCCGGTTCGACTGTCCTCACCTTAAACGAATGGAGGATTTAACGAGCTTTGTATTGCCAAGGGCTTTAGTTTATGTCTTACTAGGTAGTGTTTGATAGATAGTCGTTCGGATTTATTCGTGATGATTGTGACCGTGGTCTCGGCTGCAGAGTTCGCCGGATGATACCAGTTTGCCTCTTTCAAAAGCGATAGCAGCGTCTTTTGCGAGACCTCTGGCACCGGTTACCGCGGTGAGACCATTCGTTGTTAAATTGTTCATGGCGCCTTTGCCCATTCCACCGGAGATGACGACGTCCATGCCATTGTCTTTTAAGAATTGCGGTAACGCCTGACAGTCGTGACCCGGGCTTGGAACGAATTGTTCTTTGAGGACGTTTCCGTCCACGATTTCAAAAAAATTAAAGTTTGGACAATGTCCAAAATGTTCTGATACCATGTGTTCTTTACTAGCTACTGCGATTTTCATAATGTACCTATCCCTTTCATGTTGTGAAAATCTTCCCCAATATGCATCACTATAGAAATTGGATTGTTAGAAAAAGCTTGGTAGGGAATTGATTTTCTGTTTACATTTTTTCTTTGACCTTGTTTTCTCTATTATTATAGAGCAACGGAATGATAAGTCAATAATTAAAGGAAATAAAAACATCGTCTATACGTCAAACAATAAAAAGATGATAATGATGAAACGCTTTTACATGATTAGGTATAATTATTTTGGTAATTTTCTTTAAATGCTTGAGCTTTAAATACTGGAGAATGAAAAAGAAAAGTGAGGTACCATGGGGATGATTAAGCGGAAAGAAAAAACTGGGTTTTGCAACCCAGTCTATCTTTAGGAATCATAATCCTTTTCAGTGCCTAAGGGAGAGGCACCTTTTCGCTGTATAACAACAGCACTAATAAGGGACAGTATAACTAAGTAGTCTACGATGAGGGGAGTCATCTAACTAACTCAGCAAAGAAATTCTAACACAAATGATAATGGTTATCAATAAGTTTTGTGTTACTATTGAGTTACAAAAGGGTGAATAGATTAAAATAAGAGGGAGGTGAAATTTTTTGCCTGAGGCTTCACTCGCTATGCTCGTTGCAGATTCGGCAAAAATTTCCTCCTCTTATTTTAATCATCCCTATTTGTAGTGTACAAGTAAGAGATAATCATAAAACGTATTGCTTAAGAGGAGTAGAGTAAAGGATTTTTCGTTGGCATCATGGAGCAGTGCACTCCAAATTGTATTCCTAGTCGCTCTTTTACAGACGGTATTGTTGTATTTCTAGAGTAAAACAAGGGAGTATCCTTTATCTGTTGGGCGTAGTAATCGATGAAAAATTTTCTGGCATAAATAGAGATAAAACTTATTGCGGAAGAGGAGAACGAGGGGCAAAAATTTCCTCCTCTTATTTTAATCATCCTTATTTGTAATGTACAAGTAAGAGATAATCATAAAACGTATTGCTTAAGAGGAGTAGAGGGAGGTGAAATTTTTCTAACACGAAAAAAATAAAATCTATTGTCTTTGTGGCGCTTAAAATGATAAGAAAAAAGCGAGGGGTACTACCTGCCTCGCTTATTACTTACTTAGTGCTTTTTTTGGAACTACTTATTATTGAGCAAGTAACTGTCCCATTTCGCTAAGTTGATCATTTTCGCTATCCCCAGGTGCTCCACAGCAGATGACAAATTCACATACTTGAGAAAGACCAAGACCTTCGCACTCTTCGCTCCAGTTTCTCATCCATTCTCCGTCTCCCCAACCGTATGATCCGAAAAGACCGATTTTCTTTCCGCTTAGTTCCCCTTTTACTTCATCCCACATTGGTTGGAATTCAGCTTCTTCAAGAACTTCAGCTCCCATTGATGGGCATCCGAACGCGATAGCGTCAAATTCGCCAACTCTTCCTGCGTTGAACTCGTCCGCAGTTATAAGCTCTGCACTAGCAGCGCCAGCTACTTGCTCAGCCATTTGTTCTGTGTTACCTGTACCACTCCAGTATACTACTGCAACTTTTGACATAGTGTCCTCCTTAAAATGTAAATAGGGCAGTGATAATTATTATCACTTTAACGTGTTCCTATACTAACATAAATTTTTTTTGATGTAAACACCCTTGTTTTGTTTCATTGATAGAATCGTTTGTTGTAATCGATCCCTTCTTTTTTAAGCGTTTTTGGTCTTTGTGGAAGGGGGTTTTTAATGTTACGAATAAAAATCAATTTGAAAATTCTTTGTAAATTAATTGACTTGTTATTTGTAACGTGCTAAAATTGATGAATGCTATGCTTATTATTATGGGATGTTGTGCCCCTTTGCGTAGTTAATAACGACAAAAAGGAGAGTATAGATGCCGAGACCTTTGATGTTTGGAAAAACAGAAAGAATGTCGTTTTCTCGAATTGACGAAGTAGTCGAGATGCCGTATCTTTTGGAGGTTCAAAAGAATTCCTATCGTTGGTTTATTGAACATGGGATACGGGAAGCGTTTAAAGATATTTCGCCAATAGAGGATTACTCAGGAAACTTAAGCTTGGACTTCATTGACTACAAGATTGAAGATCATGCGAAGTATTCTGTAGAGGAATGTAAGGAACGAGACGCGAACTATTCTGCAAAAATGCATGTTACCGTTACCATTCGAAATAAAGAAACGGGAGTTGAAAAAGAGTCTGTTATCTTTATGGGGGATTTCCCGCTTATGACCGATAAGGGAACCTTTATTATCAACGGTGCTGAGCGTGTTGTCGTCAGTCAGTTGGTGCGATCTCCTGGACCTTACTACAATTATTCAGTAGATAAATTTGGAAATAAATTGTACTCAAGCACGATTATCCCGAATCGTGGCGCTTGGTTGGAGTACGAGACGGATTCGTACGATGTTATCGGGGTGAAAATTGATCGCCAGAGAAAACTTCCGGCAACTGTTCTTATTAAAGCGATAGGGTATAGTGCCGATGAAATTTTGGCGATTTTTGGCGAGGATGATCGATTGCTGAAAACATTGGCGAAAGATACCACTGAAACGGAAGAAGAGGCATTGGTTGAGATTTATAAAAAACTCAGACCGGGAGAAGCGTCTTCTGTGGATTCTGCACGTACTATTGTCGGGAACTTGTTTTTTGATGATAAGCGATATGACTTGGCGCGTGTTGGACGTTACAAGTTTAATAAAAAGCTCGGGTTAGCTCACCGAATTGAAAACATGGTTGCGGCGGAGGATATTATTAACGAAAAGACCGGAGAGGTTTATGTCGAAGAAGGAGAGGTGATTTCTCCGGAATTGGCAGTTGAAATCGAAGATTCCGGTATGATGTCGGTTGATATTATCGCGCCGGATGAGAGTGTTTGTCGCGTTGTCGGCAGCCGGTTTGTTGATATTTCAAAGTATGTTGACAAGTACCCTGATGTCATCAATGAAAAAGTGCACTATCCGGCGCTTATGGGAATTTTGGAAGAACATGACGAGGATACCTTGTACGATGCTCTTCGAGATAATTTATTGAATTTAATTCCTAGAAATATTATCTATGATGATATTTTGGCAACATTTAGTTATATTTTAAATCTGAATCACGGTGTGGGCGTTATCGATGATATTGACCACCTTGGAAACAGACGGATTAAGGCGGTAGGAGAACTACTGCAAAACCAATTCCGGATTGGACTTTCTCGAATGGAGAGAATGGCGAAGGAAAAAATGACCACGCAGAATATGAGTGAAGAAGGTCCGAAAGCCTTTATCAATATCAAACCGGTCGTTTCTGCGGTTAAGGAGTTTTTCGGAAGTTCGCAGCTTTCGCAATTTCTCGATCAGACGAACCCGCTCGCCGAGACCGTTCATAAACGAAAACTTTCGGCGCTGGGTCCCGGAGGATTGTCAAGAGAGAGAGCGGGACTGGAAGTGCGCGATGTGCATCATTCGCACTACGGCAGAATTTGTCCGATTGAGTCACCGGAGGGACCAAATGTCGGTCTTATCGGTTCGCTTGCGACCTATGCTCGTATTAATAAGTACGGATTTATTGAATCGCCGTTCCGAAAGGTGGATAAAGAGACCGGTAAAATCACCGATCAAATCGATTACTTAACGGCTGACGAAGAGGCGAATTTTACCGTTGCGCCGGCGAATGAACCGTTCGACAAGAATGGAAGATTTGTCAACGAGCGAATTGTCGGTCGACGACGTTCGGATATTCGAGAGTTTACGGCGAGTGAAATTGACTATGTCGAAGTGTCCGCTCAGCAGATGGTCAGTGTGGCGACGGCGTTGATTCCATTCCTTGAGAATGATGACGCAGCGCGTGCGCTAATGGGATCGAACATGCAGAAGCAGGCAGTGCCTCTTTTGAAACCGCAAACACCGATTATTGGAACGGGTATGGAGTGGCTTGTTGCGAAGGATTCCGGAACGGTTGTCAAGGCACAAGTGACGGGAAAAGTAACCTATGTTTCTTCCAATGAGATAGTGATTACCGGAACAAAAGATAAGAAAAAATACAGCCATGAGCTTTTAAAATTTAAGCGTTCAAACCAAGGAACCTGTATTAACCAACGACCGATTGTTGAAAAAGGGCAGATGGTTGTCGAGGGGGAAATTATCGCGGACGGTTCGTCCACTGAGAACGGTGAGATTGCCATTGGAACGAATATTCTTATCGGTTACATGACATGGCAGGGGTACTCGTACGAGGACGCGATTATGATTAGTGAGGAGCTTTTGATGGAGGATCGTCTCAGCTCTATTCACATTGAAGAGTATGAAATTGAAGCGCGTGACACGAAACTTGGAAAAGAAGAAATTACGCGTGATATTCCGAATGTTGGAGATATGTTGGAAAATCTCGACGAAGAGGGAATTATTCGAATTGGGGCGGAAGTTACATCGGGCGACTACCTTGTCGGTAAAGTAACACCGAAAGGAGAGAATGAGCCGACTGCCGAGGAACGGTTCCTCCGAGCAATTTTCAGCGAGAAAGCGAAAGAGGTTCGTGACACTTCGCTAAAAGTACCTCACGGCGAATCGGGTATTGTTGTTGATATTAAGAAATTTGAACGGGCGAGGGATAATGAGTCGACAAATTATGCGAAACATAAAAAGGATTCTGGCGAACTGAGCCCCGGCGTGGATAAACTAATTCGTGTCTATATTGCGAAAAAGCGGAAGATTAATGTCGGAGATAAACTCTCCGGACGGCATGGTAACAAGGGGGTTATTTCAAAGATTTCTCCGATAGAGGACATGCCGTTCCTAGACGATGGTACCCCGCTTCAGATTACACTAAATCCGCTTGGTATTCCATCGCGTATGAATATCGGACAGGTGCTGGAAGTGCATCTTGGACTTGCAGCGAATAAGAAGGGGTGGAAAGTCGCCACTCCGGTATTTGACGGAGCAAGTGAGTTGGAAATCATCGATGTGCTTCGTGAAAACGACTTGCCGGAGGACGGCAAACTAACCGTTCGCGACGGTCGAACAGGAGAGACTTTCGACAATAGAGTTACTGTCGGCTACATGTACATGCTAAAACTTCACCACCTTGTCGATGACAAGATTCACGCTCGATCTACCGGTCCTTACTCCCTTGTCACGCAGCAACCGCTCGGTGGAAAGGCGCAGTTTGGTGGACAGCGTTTCGGAGAGATGGAGGTGTGGGCACTGGAAGCATACGGTGCTGCATACACGCTTCAGGAAATGCTCACCATTAAGTCGGACGACCTGATTGGACGGGTGAAGGCGTATGAAGCCATTGTTAAAGGCGAAAATATTCCGACGCCAAGTGTGCCGGAGTCATTCAAGGTACTTATCAATGAGCTGAAAGCTTTGGCGCTTGACGTCAAGGTGCTTCGTGATGAAGTGGGTGAAATTGACATCAATAAAGATGACGATGACATGGACTACAATTCGGCGTTAAAACGATCACAAGCAATTGGCGGTGGCGAAGAAAGCGTTCTTTATGAAAATAAGAAAAAAGAACTTAGTTTGTTCTCACAAGAGCAAAAATTTATAGACGGTGAACTTCAAGATGTCGAAGAAGAAGAGCTACTTGTCGTAGAAGATGATGACAGTTCAGAAGAGGAAGAATAGGAGGTACTAAGGTTTGGTAGAATTCAACAATTTCGATTCGATAAAAATAGGTTTAGCATCTCCGGAAAAGATTCTTTCGTGGTCATATGGTGAGGTGAAAAAAGCCGAGACAATTAACTACAGATCCCTAAAACCAGAGAAGGAAGGCTTGTTCTGTGAGGAGATTTTCGGACCGACAAAGGACTGGGAATGTCACTGTGGAAAATATAAGAAATTTAAGTTTCGAGGGATAAAGTGTGAGCACTGTGGTGTTGAGATTACAAAGTCTAAGGTTCGTCGAGAGCGAATGGGACATATCCGACTCGCCGCTCCGGTATCCCATATATGGTATTTTAGAGAGAAGAAAATCGGGACAATTCTCGATATTCCTCACAAAATGCTTGAAAAGATTCTGTACTATGCGTGTTACATCGTGACGGAGACCAATTCGTCCGAGGTGGGGTACAAGCAAGTGCTCGATGAGCAAGAGTACAGAAAGTACAAGGATGAAGGTTGTGATTTCCAAGCGGAAATGGGTGCGGAAGCGATTAAAAAATTGCTTTCAGAAATTGATTTGGATAATCTAATCGATCAGCTTCGACTGGATTTGGACGGGGCGACCGGTCAAAAACGCACGAAGATTGCGCGACGTTTAGAAGTTGCCGAGGTGTTCCGAAAATCGGGCAACCGTCCGGAGTGGATGGTCATGAATGTTCTTCCGGTTATTCCGCCGGATTTACGACCGCTTGTCCAGCTTGACGGGGGCAGGTTTGCAACAGCCGATCTAAACGACCTTTATCGACGAGTTATCAATAGAAATAATCGGTTAAAGAAATTAATGCAGCTTCACGCGCCAAGTATCATTATCAAAAATGAGAAGCGTATACTGCAGGAAGCGGTGGATGCACTGATTGAGAACGGTCGTCGCGGAAAGACCGTGACCGGTGCTGGAAATCGACCGCTGAAATCACTGTCTGATCTGCTAAAAGGGAAGGCTGGACGATTTAGGCAGAACCTTCTTGGGAAACGGGTCGACTATTCGGGGCGTTCGGTTATCGTGGTAGGACCGGAACTGAAGTTCTACCAGTGTGGATTGCCGAAGAAAATGGCGCTTGAGCTATTTAAACCCTTTGTTATGAAGCGTTTGGTTGGCGATGGGATCGTTCAAAACATCAAGTCGGCGAAGCGGATGATTGACAGAGAGCATCCGGAAGTATGGGGTATCGTGGAAGAGGTTATTCAGGAACATCCGGTGCTTCTTAACCGCGCACCGACCCTTCACCGACTTGGGATTCAAGCATTTGAGCCCGTCCTAGTCGAAGGAAAGGCGATTCGTTTGCACCCGCTCGTATGTTCGGCGTTTAACGCGGACTTTGATGGTGACCAGATGCCGGTTCATATTCCGCTCAGTGTGGAAGCGCAGGCGGAGGCGCGATTTATTATGCTTTCGGTTAATAATATTTTGGCTCCGAAAGACGGTCGTCCGATTACGACGCCGTCACAGGATATCGTGCTTGGACTGTACTACTTGACGTACCAAGATGAGCAGTACATGTTGGATGAACCGAATGCCGGTGGTTTCTACACGAATAAGATTTTCAAAGATCATGCGGAAATGATTATGGCGCTTCAGAATAAGTACGTCCATCTTCATGAGACGGTTCTTGTTCGAAAGGTCAATCCGGAAACCGGAAAGTCGCGATTGGTGGAGTCGACGGTTGGTCGATTTATCTTTAACCAGTTCATTCCACAGGATCTCGGTTTTGTGAATAGAAGGGAAGATCCGTATTCTCTTGAAATTAATATGCAAGTGATTAAAAAAGATCTTCAGGAAATCATCGCAAGATGCTATCGAGACCATGGAAACACTCGTACGACGATTTTGCTTGACGATCTAAAAGATATGGGAATTAAGTATTCGACCGAAGGGGCGATGACCATTTCTGTGTCCGACATGGTCGTTCCAAAAGATAAAAAGCAATTTGTCGAGGAGTCCAAGAAAAAAGTAAATGAATTAGAAAAACTGTATAAAAAAGGCTGGCTTACAGAAGATGAGCGCTATGAGCGTGTTATCGGCGTATGGTCGGAGACGACGGAAAATGTATCGAAAGCGCTGATGGCAAATCTCGATGAAAAGAATAATATTAAAATTATGGCGGATTCCGGTGCCCGTGGTTCGACCAAGCAGATTATGCAGCTTGCCGGAATGCGTGGACTGATGGCGAATGCCGGTGGTCGAATTGTCGAGATTCCGATTTTGTCAAACTTCCGTGAAGGACTTACTGTACTGGAGTACTTTATCTCTGCAACGGGTGCGAGAAAAGGGGTTACCGATACCGCGCTTCGTACGGCGGACTCAGGATACCTGACTCGTCGTTTGGTCGATGTGTCGCAAGAAGTTATCGTTCGCGAGGAGGACTGTCACACGGATCAGAGTATTGAAGTGGAAGAATTCCGTGAGGGCATCGACATTATCGAGTCTTTTAGAGATCGAATTCTCGGTCGATTCCCGATTGCCGATGTCTACTCGCAGGATGGAAAGACGCTTCTATGTGGAGCGAATGAGCTTATTTCAGAAGATAAGGCGGCGGCGATTGTAGCGGATGGTTATACGAAACTCAATGTCCGTTCCGTGCTTACTTGTAAGACGAGGTATGGTGTCTGCTCGAAGTGCTACGGAGTCAACCTCGCGACGGGGCATGAGGTGCAGGTCGGTGAGACCGTCGGTATTATCGCGGCGCAGTCTATCGGAGAGCCGGGAACTCAGCTTACCATGAGGACGTTCCACTCCGGTGGTGTTGCGGGACGAGATATCACATCCGGTCTTCCAAGGGTAGAGGAGCTGTTTGAGGCGAGAAAACCAAAAGGACTTGCGATTATTGCAGAACTTGACGGTGTCGTGTCGTTCGCGGAGGATAAGCGAAAGAAAGAAATTGTGATCACAAATGAAGAAACCGGCGAAACGGTTCGTTCCTTTGTGGTGTACGGTTCGACACTCACTGTTCAAGAGGGCGATAAGGTGGTCAAAGGGCAACCGCTTACCGAAGGCTCGATCAACCCGCATGACCTCTTCCGAGTGGTCGGTGAGATGGGTGTTATCAAGTATGTCACCAAGGAGATTCGTAAGACCTATGGTTTTGAGGGTGAGAACATTAACGATAAGCACGTGGAAATCATCATTAAACAGATGTTGTCGAAGATTAAAGTCGAAGAATCCGGCGATACCAAACTTCTCCCGGGAACGACAGTTAGCGTCAAAGAGTTTGATCGCATTAATGAAGAAGTTCACAAGGCGGGCGGAAAGGTAGCGGTTGGAAATCGTGTCCTTCTCGGAATTACGAAGGCATCGCTTGCGACGGATTCCTTCCTATCGGCGGCATCATTCCAAGAAACCACGAGGGTTCTTACGGAAGCTGCAATCAGTGGACGCGAGGACAGACTGCATGGTTTAAAAGAGAATGTCATTATCGGAAAATTGATTCCTGCGGGTACGGGAATGAAGAAATATCGCAATATTCATTCCGAATTTGTGCCGAAAATCGTGGAGGAAGCCGATGTTTCGGAAATGGCGGAGATGACAGTGGAATAGTTGACAAAGAAATAATCTGGTGCTATAATCTTGAGCGTATGTGTTGAGACAGTACACTGCGCTTAAGGTTATCGTGTTATTGCATACGAAAGTTGAAAACAAAGGATTATGTGTTTTTGCAAACCGTATAAACGGTTGTGGAAATAGCATAGATATAAAAAGGTTAATATTTATTTATTAAATAAAATTCAAAAAGGAGGTAGACGTGCCAACCATTAACCAATTGGTGAAAAGCGGCCGAGCTGAGATGAAGAAAAAATCAGCAACACCTGCGCTTCAAAGAACGTTGAACACAATTAAGAAGCAGCAAGTAAAAATCAGCTCGCCACAGAAGAGAGGCGTTTGTACAAGTGTGAAAACTGTTACACCGCGTAAGCCGAACTCAGCGCTTAGAAAAGTTGCCAGAGTAAGACTGACCAACGGATTTGAAGTAACAGCGTACATACCTGGCGAAGGACACAATCTTCAAGAGCACTCTGTCGTACTGATTCGAGGCGGTAGGGTTAAAGACCTTGCCGGTTGTCGTTACCACATCGTGCGCGGTGTCCTGGATACTGCCGGTGTAGCGAACAGAACCCAGGGACGCTCTAAGTACGGTGCGAAAAAACCTAAGAAGAAGTAGCCCTAGGCTACCTGCTTAGCACATCGGAAGACACCGAGTACCACAAATTGTCAAATT
>PDWJ01003248.1_pt1 | contig 20015 bp, 21 predicted proteins | sample 1430881 | NCBI WGS metagenome assembly PDWJ01 (sample SAMN01162460, study PRJNA174530) | Oral metagenome, whole genome shotgun sequencing project. | biome: Marine environment; feature: Marine mammal; material: Swab sample of the gingival sulcus; isolation source: swab sample of gingival sulcus...
CATTTATACATCAGACATTCATGGTCATATAATGCCAAAAAACTATACAACGGGTAAAGTTCAAAACACTGGACTGTTATCACTTTTAAAGAATATAAAGAAGGATAAAAACACAATTATTATAGATGGTGGAGACACAATACAGGGCTCAAGCCTAGCAACGTATTTAGCATTAAAAAAACAAGACCCTACTCCAATTGCAATGGCAATGAATAAGTGCGAATATGACTACGTGACAATAGGAAATCATGACTTTAACTACGGCCTTGATTACCTAAACAAGTATTTAGAGACTCTAAATGCTGAGTGTATATGCGCAAATGTTAAAGGCAATATAAACGCACTAGAGTATGCAATTAGAGGAGTTAATGGTATTAAGGTGGGTCTTGTAGGTATTACAACTGACTTTATAAATGTATGGGAAAAGAAGGAAAATCTAGAAGAGGTAAAGGTAAATGGCACATATGATACACTAAAGAATTTCTTTAAAGAAAACAGCCTAGATGTGGACATACTCATTGGTGTATATCATGGTGGCATAAGCTATGACTTTGAAGAAAAGGAACTCACATCTGACACTTCAGAGAATATAGCGTATCAGATATGTACTGACTTTGATTTTGATATACTTCTTACAGGTCATCAGCATATGAAGATAAATGACAGATTAATAAATGGTACCCACCTATTTCAAACGCCAGAAAATGCTGCACAAGCGCTTGAAATAAATATAAACTATAAAGAGAATAATATAGAAATAGAATCACATTTCTTTAAAGGCGAAATTGAAGACAACTTTGATAGTGAGTTTATACAGTTAGAAGAAGAAATCGATAAATATCTTGATGAACTACTTGGAACTTTAAGTGATGACATAGTAACACCACAGGCAATTGATAGAGCACTTAACGGTTCAGCACTTGCAAATCTAGTAAACAAGATACAACTTGATTACACTAAAGCTGACATATCTATTACGTCACTAGCTAATGAAGTGCCAACACTTAATAAAAGCCTTACCATAAGGGGTGTTCTAAGCACTTATGTATACTTTAATACGATAGAAGTAAAGGAAATAAGTGGTAAGACACTTAAAGAGGCAATTGAGATATCGCTTAGCTACTTTGATAAAAAGGATAAAAAAATAGTCGTTTCAGACTCTTTCTTAAAACCAAAGGTAGAGCATTACAACTATGACTACTATTACAATATTGAGTTTAGTGCAGATATAGAAAAGAAAATAGGTTCTAGATTAACTTCCCTTAAGTTTAATGGCAAAGAAGTAAAAGACAGCGATGTATTCAAAGTATGTATGTCTAATTATAGGGCTAGTGGTACCGGTGGCTATGATATGTACAAGAGAGCAAAAACAATCCAAAGCTACCCAGATCCAATAAGCGATATCATAATGGACTATATAAGAGAGCATGAAACAATAGAAGTTGATAGTAGTTGTAATTATAAAATAAACGGATAGTAAAAATGGCCTTAGATTTATTCTAAAGGCCATTTTTTATATTTTAGATATCCTAAACACCGCTCGCTACTCTTCTATCATAATTGTTTATATAATCTAGTAGTTCCTGAGCTTTTTCTTTCTTTAATTTAGGAACGTTGTAAGTTTTTCTCTTACCTTCTTTATCTAATAGAGACAGTGTAAAGTGAGTTGTTACAAAGTAGCTTCTGTGTCTAGTTAGAACAAATTCACTTGACTCTCTGATATTAATTACAGCTGGAGTAGTTGACATAATTATAATATATTCATTAATTATATCCAGCTGATTATCAATTGTTCTAGTCGCTTCACGCTCATTATACATTGGATTATTATCAAGAAACTCAATAGCCTTTTTCTTACATTTAAGACTCTTAAATATCGGATAAACATTCGCAATTATAAGAACTAAAAACATTATTGGAAAAAGATAATCTCTAATTCCCCAATCTGAACCTCTATCAATCAAGCCATATGGATGAACATAAGTTATATTCCTATCCTTATATTGTTCTTGAAGCACTTTTATAGACTCATTGCTTTGCAAATAACCCTTGCCTTTAAATACAAATGGTTTTTCTTTAGATGCACTAATTACTGCTTTCGCCTTTTTATCCGTATCAACGCATACATCCATTAATTCGTTCTTTTCATTTATAAGAGTTATGTACGTGTATCCCGACTTTTCATCCTTTGATACATTTTCTGCTTTAATCGCCTTAAATGAGTAATATTTTCCCTCTCTAACATTTGTTTGAGTTACTCCTGTTGGTAGAAGAGTAGTAGTTGTAAAATAGGCTCCAAAAGCAACAAGAATTGCAATAATTACTAAGTAAACAAATATATTCTTGGCCACACTCTTTTTTATCTTACTTTTTCTATTCATAATACTTTCCTTTCAAAAAAACACTATAAAGATAATATCATATATTGAATTTTTTTTCTAATTAAATCTCAAAAAAAAAAGAAGAACATAATTATTGTTCTTCTAGTTTATATTATTTAGCCTCTAGCTAACTTATTTCTTATCTTAGATGACACATTCTCTACTATAAGTACAAGCACTATAAGTCCAAACAGTATAGCACCTACTTCATGCCATTTATAGCTACTCATAGCAAATACTAACGGAGCACCTATACCACCGGCACCAACTAGACCAAGAATTGAAGCGTTTCTTATATTTATCTCAAATCTATATATAACTATTGATACAAATAGAGTAAATAGTTGTGGAAACACACCATATCTTATCTTTTCAAATGTAGAGCATCCTGAAGCATCAAGCGCCTCAATTATTCCTTTATCTAACTGCTCAATTGCCTCAATATATAGCTTAGATATCATTCCAATACTAACTACAGAAAGAGTTAATACTCCGGCAAAAGGACCAGGTCCTGTTACCCTTATAAACATAAGACCATATACAAGTGATGGGAATGTTCTAATAAAAGCTATTATTACACTTCCTATTCTCGCAATAACTTTGTTTGTCATATTGCTTGAAGATAGAAAAGCAAATGGAATTGCAAGTATTGAACCAATTATAGTACCAAGAAAAGCAATACTAACAGTTTCAAGTAGTAAGTATGGAACCCCCTTATAAGTAAGGTTAAATATCATACTCCAATCAGGTGTAAGAATACCACCAATTATACTTGATGTAATATCCATTCCACTTTGAAGCAGTCCGTTAAACTCTATTGTTGTAGAAGACCAAACTGTCAATATTAATAATGCAGCTACTATTATAGTAATTCTAAGTTTGTTGCTAGGTTCATTAGCGAGTGTTCTTTTTATTTTATCATTCATTAGTTCAACCTCTCTCTAAAGTGTCTACTTATACTCTCAATTGCAACAACCGTTACAAACAGCATAAGTATAACCATACCAACGCTGGCATATTCTCTTAATCCAAGAGTATTGTTTAAGAGAAGGCCAATACCTCCCGCTCCTACATATCCTAGAATTGCTGCATACCTTACATTTATCTCAAAACTATAAAGACATATTGAAATATAAGATGGTAGTATCTGAGGTACTATTGCAGCAAAAAATGATTTTATCTTATTTGCCCCAAGTGCCTCCATTGCTTCAAACGCACCCATATCAACTGTTTCTATCTGCTCATATAACATTTTTGCAACTATACCAAATGTAAAGATTGATATTGCTAGCGTACCTGCAAATGTACCAAGTCCAAACACATATGTTGCAATAAGCGCTATTACAAGTGTAGGTAGAGTTCTTATAATACTTAAAACCGTTCTTATAATTTTAAGTGAAATAACATTAGCATTAATATTTACTGCTGAAAGCGCAGCAAAAGGAAATGCTAAAAGCGAACCTATTAATGATCCTAGAAAAGACATTTTTATGGTATCTATTAAAGGATCTTTTATTACTGGTGTATAAGACCAATCTGGTGGGAACATTTTGTGCAGAATTGTAAAAAACTTATCCCCATTTGTTGCTACTTTATTTAAGTCAAACTGTGTAACTACAATAGCTATCGCAGCAGAAACGATTAATATCGCAATAATAAACGGTGATTTTTTAAGTGGACTAGTAATCTCTCTTCCACTCTCAAGTTTATAATTCTCTTTTCCAAATATGATTTTAAGTATTTCCATTAAAATCACCCTCTTCAAGTTTTCCACCATATATCTCTTCAAGAACCGCTTCTGTTACATTAGCGCTAGGTCCATCATAGATAATTTTACCTGCGTTAATACCAATAATCCTATCGGCATATTTGAGCGCAAGGTCAACATGGTGAATGTTTATGATTACAGTTATATTGTAATCCTGGTTTATCGTTTTAAAGTCGCCCATAACTTGAGCTGCAACAACAGGGTCAAGTGATGCAACAGGCTCATCGGCAAGTATTATCTCAGGATCCTGTGCAAGCGTTCTAGCAAGCGCAACCCTTTGCATCTGTCCACCCGATAATTTATCAGCTCTAACATAGGCTTTATCAAGTATTCCAAGTTTATCAAGTGCTTCAAGCGCTTTCTTACTTACATCAAGACCATTTACAGTTAGTTTACCACCTGTAATATCGTGCATCTTATTTACAGTTCTAATAAGAGTAGATTTACCAGCTCCTGATAATCCAATAATTGCAACAAATTCACCTTGATCTATTTCAAGTGTCACATTATCAAGCGCGTGTACACCACCTTCGTATACTTTATCAACGTTTTCAAATTTAATCATATTATCTCCTGATTAATAAAAAAGCATGCTTTCACATGCTTTTCTACTCTTATTTTTTATTTAGCTCTTTTAACATTTTTTGAGCTTCTCTCTCTTTATCGTAGTCAGCAGATTTAGCTTTTTGATATCCCTCATGTGCATATATCTTGATAACTTCTTTACCTTTTTCAGTCTTAGCTATGTTCATAAATGCATTTTGAAGCGCTTTCTTTAATCCATCAGTAACTTTCTTAGAATTCTTAGAAACTGAGATTGTATCATTATAAATGTTATCAGTTACACCAATAACGCCAGTTTCTTCCCAAATTGGAGCTGTTCTTTTGAAATCTTTTGTCCACTTATCAGCATAGTCACGTCTAGCATCTGCATATACAGTTACAACGTCAACTTGACCAGCTGCAAGTTTAGCCATTGAAGAACCATAAGAATCAGTTTGAACTACTTTGTCTCCTAGATCAGAAAAGCTAACGCCATATTTATTCTTTAGATAAATATTTGGATAGATGTATCCACTTGAGCTTGTAGTTGATCTAACACCCCAGTTTAAGTCTTTTAAATCATCTGCAGTTAATTCTTCGCCTTTATTAACTTTCTCGATTAATTTTTTACCTTTTTCAGTAGGGCCAGCAATTAATAGTCCTTTGTAGTAAGTAACTTGATCACCTACAGCTTCTGTAGCTTTATTATCATTCCAGTCTTTAGCATTAGCGCTGTCTTTAGATAAACCAGCTCTTGTAGCAGTAAGAATTACTTCTACACCATTTTCATATAGTACATAAGTACCACCAGGTACAAATCCTACATCTGCTGAACCAGCATCAAGTGCCTCACCAACAGCTTCATAAGTTGTTCCAACTTCTATTTTTACTTTACCCACTTCATAACCTTCTTTTTTAAGTTCTGCTTTTAGTAACTCTTTTAAAGGTTCAGTAGCTGTTACGATTTCAGCTGGCTCTCTTGAAGGTACAAAATAAACCACTAACTCATCCATTTTCTTCTCGTCAGTTTTTGCAGTTTCTGTACTTCCACAAGCTACAGCAAGAAAAACAAAAGTAAAAACTAATAAAATAGAAACTATTTTCTTCATAAACTTTCCTCCCGTTTATATCTTTACGTTTATGTTATCAGTGTAATACGAAAATCACATCTGAACGCATATAAATTATAACACAGTATGCTAAAAAATAATATTAAAAGTTTAATTTGACTCAATATATTTATTAAAGCTTTTTGTGCTTTTGATACTCATATCTTTAAAAACCCATAAGACTTCAAGCTTATCATCGGATTCAGCTAACTTAATACCATCTTCAAAATCCATGTTAAATAGCGCTGTTGACATAGCATCTGCATAGGTACTATCCTCGCATATTACAGAAACACTTTTGTATTTATCTGCCGGCATTAGAGTGTCTTTATTTATAATATGGTTATATCTCTTGCCATCAACTGTGTAATACCTCTGATAATCGCCACTTGTAACAAGTGAACTTGTTTCAAAGTAAATCTTCTTTAAGTACTTATTCTCATCATCAAGATTTGGGTTTTGGATTGCAAGCTTCCACTTGCTACCATCAGATTTTAAACCAACAGTTTTTATATTTCCACCTATGTTAAGTAGGAAACTCTTATAACCTTTTGACTTAAGTAAGTTAGCTAAACTGTCGGTAACATATCCTTTTGCAATTGAACCAACATCAAGTGACATTCCTTTCTTTTTAAGAAAAACTGTGCTTTCTTTTTCATCTATTATTACGTCATCTATGTTAGTAAGTTCATTTGCTTTTCTTAAAGCATCTACACTTGGTAGACTAGCATTATTTATATCTTCTAAACCTTCAGTCCTATATCTATGCCATATTTTAAGCACTGGTCCAAACGCAATATTGACGTTCCCATCAGTTTTTTTATAAATTTCTTTAGAGTACTTTATGAGCTTAATTATATCTTTATCCACTTTTACTGGCTTTATCCCCGCATTATCATTTATTGTTTTAATATTACTTAGTCCATCAAAACCATCATAAATATCAAATAGCTTGTCATACTTTTCTAAAACTGCTTTCACTTCCTTACTAAGTTCGTTAAACTCAGACTCACTATTAATATAAACCATTATCTGTGAACTAGTATCAAATAAATCCAAATAATTAGCCTTATATAATTCAGGAGTACTAGCACATGAACTGACTAGAAGAACTAGTATAATTAATAAAATAATATATCTTTTCATTACTATAATCCTCCCAACTTACTCAATGCAGATTTAGTTATTATCCCAATTAATAATCCCGTAACAACTCCAGAAACAATAAGTATAGGCATGTAGAACATCATCTTTAAGTTATTGATTACAAATGTTGCAAGCAGCAATTGACCGATGTTATGAGAAACACCACCAAGTATACTAACTCCAACTATACTTAACAATTTAGTTTTCTTTGCAACAATCATAATTGCAACGCTAAGCAAACCACCCGCTAGGCTATATATCATCATCGATAGATTCCCAAATGTTATCCCAACAAGTACAACTCTTATAATAGATATGCTAAGCGCATCAAAATCACCTAGAGTATATAATGCAAATACTATAACAATATTTGCAAGTCCAATTTTTATCCCTGGCACAGGGATTGGTATCGGTATTAACATCTCTATGTAACTAAATATCATAGCAAGTGCTACTAGAAGCGCATACCTTGTAAGTTTATTTTGACTCACTATCCACCTCGCTATCATCCTTAGCTTTATCTATCTCAATGATAATCTTATGTGGTAAACAAATAATTGATTCTAATGATTTTTCTATTGGTCTATGATTTACACAAACCTTGTTCTTACAGTCTGCCTCAACTACACTGACCGAACCATCAACTACTTTTATCACATTATAACCATTAGAAGAACTAACCCTATATTCACCATCTTTAGATAATTCTACCTTTAGTATTATTTTGTTATCTTCCCTAACAACTACATAATCACCACCATCACTTGTAAAGCTTCTAACAATGAAAAACCCAACTAAAGAAACAGATAGTAGAATGATTATTAGTAAAAAATCATTTTTTTTCATATATGTATTGTAACATAAAAAACTATATTGGTAACTTAGTTGTAACTTTGGATATATATAATGTGTGTATAAGGAGGACACTATGAACAAAAAAACTAAATTCTTTATAGTGGTTATAGCTACTATAATATCGATTATTTTAATTAGTTTTTCAAATAGTACTGGTCTATACTTTAGCTTTATTATAACTATGCCAATTGTTGGAATGCTATTCTTTAATGTATATAAGAAAGCCTCGTATACAGAGGCGTACAAACTATTTATTCTAATATATTTAGTCAATCTAATAGCATTACTTATAGAGAGAAAATCTGTAGTAAACTTTATTAGCGTACTTCCTAGTGCGTTTGTTATAAGTGGAATACACTTTATTTTAGCGTTGATTGGAATGGTAATAGCACATCTGATACTTTCATTTAGATCAGGGGAAAACATATACAAGAAAGTAATAGTCATACTGGTGATAGTCCTATTAGTTTCACCAATAGCTTTCTTTTCAAACGCATTTAATGGTAATCCTATATCTAAAATGCTAGCAAATTCAAATGCTGATAAATATGTAAAAGAAAAATACGGTAATCTTGATGTAAAAAGGGATGAAACATATTTTGAATTTAAAACATCTAAATATGTGGTTAAGTACCAATCAGATAAGCTTAAGGATCTAAACTTTGAAGTACATTGTAGGTTAAACGGTAAAGTATCATATGACACATATGAAGAAGATGTTTTAAACAATTTTTCAACATTTACTCGTCTTGACTCAGAGCTGAGGGAAAAAATTTATAAAGAAAATATAGATGGCGATATAGTTAAAACAAAATTTTTCTTTATACTAGACGAAAAAGAAACTATTCTAAAAGAGTTAGTGCCAGAAATGACATTAAAAGAAGCTATAGAAAAATTTGGTGTATATGCTAGTATCACATACAACATGGAAGACTTAGATTTTGAAAAAATGAGAGGTGATCTGATAACAATATATGATAAGTATAAAAACGAATATAAAATAAAGAGCATTAACTTAGAGATACTTAGAGGAGAAAAAGCAGAAAAAGGATCATTTATATTTGACATTAACCCAGAAATACTTAAAAAAGATGACGCTGCTGATAGACTAAAGAAAATGTATGAAGAGAATAAGATAGTTAATTAACAAAACTCTTTATAGTTGTACTCTATCAAAGACTTATAAATAGAACCTAGCTAATATTAATTTTAGCTAGGTTTTTATATGTTTGTTAGCTATCTAAATAATACATTTTACTTTTATAAAAATGTGTGATACAATAAACATACCGAACGGTCGGTTTATCGGGGGGCGATATTGTGAAAAGATTTAAAACTATCAATTATTTACTAGGCTTTTCAGCTATAAATTTAGCTTTAATGATACCCGGAGGATTTATTGAATCGAGAGATTTTTCTCATATTTCACCTATTATCTTGGTGGGATTCAATACATTTTTAACTCTACTTGGGATGACAAGCTTATTTTTAATTTATTTTATTATGAAAAAACAAGAATGGGCATTAAGTATTGCGTTTGTTTGTGGATTGAGTTATTTATTAGTCTATGTTCTTGATTTACTAAGCTTATTTCCTAAGTCACCAACACCTATGCCATTACTTCTTTTATTACTGGAAAGTTTAGGAGTTTTATTAGCTATCGCGCTGATGATTTATTCCACTACTAGTATAAAAGTATCAAGTGGAAATACAGAATTAGCGCTAAATATATATATTTACTTAATATTTATTTTAGCAATCGCTCTTTGTGTTGGTATTATAATCTTTGCAACATATTCTGCAATGGGAGGTGCATAATGAAAACAAAAGAAAAGATACTATTAACTGCGTATAAGGCGTTTATTAAAAATGGTTACTATAGTACATCTATGCAGCAGTTGGTTGAAGAAACAGGCTTGTCAAAAGGCGCTTTTTATCATCATTTCAAAAATAAAAAAGATCTATATGTTCAAGTTATAGAAAAATACTTTTTATCTTTCTATAGAACGATAGACTGGAATATAAGTGATGAAAGGCAAATAACTATAAAAGACATTGAGAACGGGATTAAAGATTTTTATTTAAGTTTTTTACCTGAGGTTTTGTCTATTACAGATGATGGATTATCTAGATACTGTTTTATGTATTTTGAAGCATACAATTTAGTTCCTGAATTTAAAGAGGAACTACAAAATTTTTATGACAACTTAGAAAAAGTTCTTATAAATGCAGCTGATAATACTTCCAAATCAAGAAGTATTGCCATTTCTGTAATTGCAAAGTATGAAGGATTGATATTCTTAATGGCGATTAATCCAAATTTAACGCTAAACGAAATATTTAACCTCATATAGTTTAAGAAAATCTAGTAGCTATATCGGAAAATGAATAATAAGAAAGAAGGAATTAAGATAATGAAATCAAAAACTATAAGACCACCGAAATTTTTACATGAAATACATGGTAGCTCAACTACTTTGTTTGATATAGTTCTTACCTATGCTGGAGGAATTTTGGCAATTGTAAGTATTTACAGTTTGTACCTACAGAGTAATCTCAGCATTTCTACTTGGAAGCTAATCCTACTACTTTTAATAAGCGGAGATATCGGTGCAGGAGTAATTGCAAACTTTACAAAGGGTACAAATGCGTATTACGGAGGAGAAGACAAAAGCAAGACAAAGATAGGATTTATTCTTTTACATTTCCTACACCCTGCAGTTTTTCTATTCACACTAAATCTTTTTTCTGTAAAAGCAATAGGTTTAGTAATATTTGTGATTGTTTCAACTTTTGTAATAAATGCTATTAAAGAAAAAGAAAGACAAAGAGTAATTGCCGCATTCTGTACATTGTTAGGTATTAGCTTGCTACTAACGATTGGGATTTCAAATCCACTACTTTTATGGTTTTTCCCACTATTTATGATTAAACTCTTTATTGCATTTGGAATAAGGAGGTATTAACAAATATGGAAGTAAAAATTAGAGAAATAGAGATTAAAGATATAGAGATTGTATCTGAATTATTAACAAACAGTTTTGTTGATGATAAAGGTGTAATTGTACTCTTTAAAGAAAATGATCCAAAGTATAGATATAAAGTTAAACAATGGTTTAAAGCGACACTAAAGATGTTAATCAAAAATAAGCAAAAAATAAACTGTGCATTATTAAATGATGAAATCGTAGGTGTCTCTATTGTAACTCACTCTGCATATCAACCATCAGGTTTAGACTTAATAAAGTGGACATATACTGTACTATTGTCTTGTGGACTTACAACAGTTATTAATTCAGCAAATCACGATAAGAATAGAAAGAATTCATTTACTGATGTTAATCAATATATTTTAGAGTTTATTGCAGTAAATGAAAATCTAAGAGGGAAAGGCATTGGAAAAAAGTTGTTTTCAAGTTTAAACGATATGGCGGACAAAGAAAACACCTCTGTTTGGCTTGAGACTACTAAAGAAAGTAACACTCAGATATTTAAAAAAGTTGGATATGAATTAATAGATACCAAAAATGAATTAGATGTTGATTATTATATTATGATAAAAAAACAAAAGTAGATAAAAGTGTAATGATATAAAGATGATTACTTTAAACATTACACTTATTTTTTAGTCTTAAAATATAATTTATAAAAACCTGTTGACCCTGAAGTTACTTCAGGGTATACAATTGATATAGGAGGTAATTTTGAAACTACATTTTACAATCGGAGAAGCCGCTAAATACCTTGGAATTTCAGTTGAAGCAATACGTTTCTATGAAAAAAAAGGTATTATCCCGCCATTTATAAGGGGCGAAAACAATTACAGACTAATTACACATAGCCACTTGCTATACTTAAAGGGAGTAGTACAACTAAAGGAAGCGGGCTTTAAGTTAGAAGAAATAAAAAAGATTCATGAAAACAAATTGAATAATCATTTTGAGCTGTTAAGTAAAGGAATTCAAAACATCAATCAAGAAATAGCGAAGTTGGAAAAGACAAAAGAAAATTTAGTTAAAACTATAAATGAACTAAAATCGTTTTACTCACTAATAGAAAAAGGAATCTTTTTAGAAAAAGTAAAAGGACAACTAAAAACAACGAATTTAAGGGAATTAAATGTCAATCACCTACTTTCTGATGAAGATATGATTTTCACTTTGACAAAGGTTAACCCTATTAGTTCTAGTTACCTAATAAAAGCATTTACTTATAAGGAAGAATCAGATATTGAGAAAGAAATTGAAGATATGAGAATTTACGGTAAAAAGAATCAACTTCATTTTAGTGGGTCAATACTACTTAACATAGTGTCAGCAGCATCTTACTATACAGGAGACTCACTTGCTGCAATACTATATATGAATTTGGAGGACTGATGAAGATAAGAACAGGATTTGAAGAAAAAGATCGAAAAATAGTAGCTAAGCTTTATGCGTTAGCTTTTAAAAGAAAATTTGAAAACCTACTAGGAGATGTTGAAACCGTCTCTGAACTGCTCAGCAGTGGACTGAATCCAAATTATTGCCTTGCCTGTTACAAGGAAGATGAACTCGTAGGCATATCGGGTTTTCATGTTGCCCATGACGCCCTACTAAATATAAGTATCTCAGACTTCATAAAGCAATTTGGGTTCTTCAAAGGTCTTTTTAAAGCGCTAATATCTGCCGTAGTTTTTTATAGAAAACCGACACCCAAAAATGAACTTTTAATGGATGGAATTGCTGTTCGCGATGGATTTCGAGGTCAAGGTATTGGAACTCTATTATTTGATGAACTCTTTGTTTGGGCAAAGGAAAACGGATATAATTCTATACATTTAGATGTGATAGATGAAAATCCTAAAGCCAAAGCGCTCTATGAGAGACTCGGTTTTAAAGAAACGGATTATGAAAAAGTACCGGGATTTATTGAAAGACTTATTGGAGTTAGTGGCTTTACACATATGAGAAAGGAACTTTAAGTATGAAAAAGATAATTTTAATAGTTGTGATAGTGCTTACACTAATTACCGCATTTGTTGTGTATCGTTTAAATGAAATGGAAATACATGCGAACAAAACAATAGAAATCACATTTGGATCTGTAAACGACTTATCTGGAACACTTTATCTTCCGAAAAAGGACGGTCCATATAAAGTGGTTATATTTATTCATGGTGATGGAGCAGCTAATAGAACACTAGATGGAGGATATAATTTCATAATAAATCGCTTAGTAAATGCTGGATATGCATGCTTTTCATATGACAAAGCTGGAGTTTCAAAGTCAAGTGGAAATTGGCTTAATCAGACAATGGAAGATAGAGCAAAAGAAGTGGTAGACGCAACTAGTGCGATAAAAAAAGAAATAGAAGTTCAATCAATAGGAACACTAGCCTTCTCACAAGGCGGATGGGTCACTTCTGAATTAGCACTAATGAATGCGAAATTGGATTTTAACATAGTAGTTGGCAACGCTATTGATTGGATGGATCAGCATATATACTACGAAACAAAATATGCTAAATCATTAGGCCTATCAGAAGATGAAACGAATAAATATTTTAATTATGTAAATAAGTGTGATTCATATATCAAATCTAACGATTATAACGGTTATTTAGACTATGTCAAAAATAATAGCTATGAATCTCCTATGACTAAAGAACGCTTTAAATTTGTATACTTAAATTATAAATCTAATGCTGAGGAAGGAATTAAAGAAATTAAGACCCCTTTCCTAGGTATTTTTGGAGACTCGGATAATAATGTTGATACAAGAAACTCCACTCGTATATATAAGAAAATATTTGATGAAAACGGAAAAACTGATTATGAACTTCATATGATTAAAGACGCAAATCATGAACTTTTGAATAGCAAGTACAATGAAAATAAAGATAACCTTTTTATAGATTCATTCCTCTATGGAGATAAAATATTTGCAAAAGGCTTTCTAAATCTCTTAGTTGATTGGCTAGATAAAACAATAAAAAACTAGCTATTTTTACTCATTTATAGTATAATAGCTTAAGTTAGTATTCAGAAACTAATTTAAAGGAGGAAATCATGAAGAGATTATTAGCATTATTGCTAACATTAGTTTTAGTGTTCTCTGTTGTTGCTTGTTCTAAGCCAGCTGACAAAAAAGAAGAACCTAAAAAAGAGGAAGTTAAGAAGGAAGAGGTTAAGAAGGAAGATACTAAAAAGGAAGACAAAAAAGAAGAGCCTAAGAAGGAAGAAGCTAAAAAAGACATTGTAGCTGAAGGCGTTGCAAAATATTTTGCTGAGTATCCAGATGATTTAGAAAAACTAAATCAAGCTGAATTCGTTAAAAAAGTTAAAGCTGGTGATAAAATGTTCATCGCTGACTTAAGAAAGCCAGAAGACTACGCAAAAGGTCACGTTAAAGGCGCTGTAAATATTCCTTGGGGACCAGAACTTGCTAAGCAACTTAAAAATGTACCAACTGATATGCCAGTATACCTATACTGCTATACAGGTCAAACTGCTGGTCAAGCTGATGCAGTTTACAATGTAGCTGGTATTGATGCTAAGAGCGTTAACCTTGGTTACAAATTTGGAATCAGCAAAGTTGAAGGTGTTAAAGAAGTTATAACTACTGAAGCAACTGAAATTAAAGAATTAAATAATAAAGTTGATCCTACTGTTCAAGCAGCAGTAGATAACTATTTCAACACTCTTAAAGATGCAAGCTATCCAAATAACATTATTGCTGAGAAGAAGTTAAAAGAACTTATCGATGCAAAAGATGATAGTATTTACATCTTAAGTGTTAGAAGTCCTGAAGACTATGCAAAAGGACACATTAAAGGTGCTAAAAACATCAAATTTGGTAAAGACATGCACAAAAACTTCGGAACTCTACCTAAAGACAAAAAAATCATGGTATATTGCTACACAGGTCAAACTGCTGGTCAAACAGTAGCTATACTACGTTTAATGGGTTACGATGCTTATTCACTAAAAGGTGGAATGGGTATGGATGTAAACAATCCTCAAGGTTGGTTAAACAACAACTTCGAAACTGAAACTGAATAACTAAAATAAAAGCTCTCTAAAATGAGAGCTTTTTTATTACATACTATATAGAATCATTCCTATAATACCGGATAAAAACATGGTTTTTATAGGAGTTAATTTTGTAAATCTAATTATCGCAAAGGCTAGTGCAAATAATATAATTCCTATATAATTTGTTCCACCTGTAAATGCAAGGTGTTTAAAAATTATTATGCCAGCAGAAAGTATTAACGCAACTACTGCAGGTCTTAGAGCAGAAAGTATCGCTTTCATTAGATTTAAGTTCTTAAATCTATAGTACAAGAAACTCAACACACTAACAATTATAATAGCTGGTGTTATAGCGCCAAAAGTTGCGACAATTGCCCCTGATAGGCCACCTAACCTAGTTCCAATAAATGTAGCTGCATTAATTGCTATTGGGCCTGGTGTCATCTGAGCAACGGTTATAAGGTCTGTAAATTCACGAATTGTAATCCATCCATTTGAATTAACTATTTCTTCCTGTATAAGAGGAAGCGCAGCAAGTCCTCCACCAAAGCTTAAAATACCTACCTTTAAAAAGCTTAAATACAGTTTAATAAGCATCTTTTGCCTTCTTTCTTATGATTGATATCATTCCATTAATAAGTCCAATTAGAGCACATATTAATATGATTTGTACCACATTTACATTAAACACCATCTTTAAAACAATTGCTCCAACAAGCAGAATGTAATTAAGTATTTCTTTGGAAACAAATATCTTCTTTGATAGGTCAAAAACCACACTAAATATTAAAGCGCTAACTCCCGATTGCATCCCTTTTAGAAAATTTGCTACATATATATTAGAACTGAAAGCATCGTAAAATAGCGTTATTATTGATATAACTGTTATTGGCGGTATTATAGTTGCAAATATAGCAATTATAGAACCTAGGAAACCCGCTACTTTATAACCAACGAGCATAGATATATTTACAGCCATAGCACCTGGTGAAGACTGTGCAATCGATATTAGATCGAGCATTTCTTCTTCATCAATCCAAGAGAGTTCATCTACGAATATTTCCTTCATAAGCGGAACTATTACATATCCTCCTCCAAATGTAAATGCTGATATTGTAAATGTTTTTGTAAAAAGTGTAACTAACTTTCTATTCATATAATCTCCAAATCAATAGCTACCAACTATTATATAATATAGAATGCGAAAAAACAAAGTTAAAAAAGGGAGATTCTAATAATCTCCCTCATAATATGCTACAGCTTCTTTAGAATCGATTGACTTTCTTACATCAAGTATCCTTTGATTTGAACTTCCTCTGAACTTGAGTCTCAAGTCAAGTAAACTCTCATCAAAGAGGCCATCCACCAATACATCAGTTAAATCAAGCAATTCGAGTTTTCTTTTATCTGCTAAAATCTGCTCAAATGTGTATCCAGAATATACCCAAATATTCTTCTTATTCGTTTTATTATTTTTGTTATGGCTATCTATAAACTCTCTTATCGGTTTTAAATACTTTACCAGTTCTAGACTTTGAAATGGTTCACCGCCAAGAATAGTAAGTCCACTTATATAATCTTTCTTAAGCTGTTCTATTATCTCATCTGATATTTTATAAGTCATCTTCCACCCATAATCGAATGATTGATAGTCTTTATTAAAACAACCCTTACAGTTATGTGTACACCCACTGGTAAAAAGGCTTACTCGAATACCTTCACCATTGGCCACATCACTTTTTCTTAACTGTGCATAATTCATAATAACCTTCTAGCTCTATATATGCATCACCCTAGACTTGATTTCTTTAGTTCTTCCTTCATTCCAGAAGTTTTCTCCAAGATAACCACAAGTTCTTCTTATAACAGTAAGTTCTTTTTTGTTGCTATTGTGGCAGTTTGGGCACACCCAATTGTTCTCATCATTTACAATTATTTCACCCTCATAACCACATTTGCTACAGAAATCAAGTTTTGTATTGAATTCACCATACATTACGTTATCATATATATACTGCATTATAGAAAGAATTGCTTTAGTATTCTTTACCATATTTGGTATTTCAACATATGATATCATTCCACCTGTAGATTTTTCTTGGAATTTTTGTTCAAAGTTGAATTTTGAGAATACATCAATTTTCTCTCTAACATCAACATGGTAACTGTTTGTATAATAACCTTTATCTGTCACATTCTCTATTTCACCATATCTCGCTTTATCTATAGATGCAAATCTATGAGTTAAACTCTCTGCAGGTGTTCCATATACAGCAAATTGGATATTTGTCTCTTTAGTCCACTGGTCTTTCTTCTCATTTAGGACATCCATAACTTTGAGCGCAAACTCTTCTCCCTCTTTAGTTGTATGTGATTGACCTTTAACAAGCATTGAAGCTTCATAGAGCCCGATATAGCCTATAGTTAATGTTGAATAGCCATTGTATAAATAATTGTCTATTTTTTCGCCTCTTTTTAGCCTAGCTATTGCACCATGTTGCCAATGTATAGGAGACACATCGCTTGTCACTCCAATTAATCTATTATGTCTTACCATAAGTGCTTTCTTAATTAATTCCATTCTTTTATCTAATAACTCAAAGAATGCCTTTTCATCATTTTTAGAAAGTATACCTATCTGAGGTAAATTTATCGTTACAGCACCCTGATTGAATCTACCATCAAACTTGTATTCACCCTGTTCCTGATGAACGCTTAAGAACGCTCTACATCCCATTGGAGCAAAAACATTGCCTTGGTACATCTGTCTCATCTTCTTAGCACTGATATAATCTGGATACATCCTTTTAGCAGTACACTGAGCAGCTAGTTCAGTTAAATACCAATACGGCGAATCCTCAGTTATATTGTGCTCATCAAGCACATATATAAGTTTAGGGAATGCTGGAGTAATATAAACTCCTACATCATTTTTTATACCTTGAATTCTCTGCTTAAGAATCTCTTCTGTAATAAGCGCTGCTTCTTTTTTATATTCATAGTCTGGAGAAAAGTGCATAAAAAGTGTAACAAAAGGTGACTGCCCATTAGTTGTCATAAGTGTATTTATTTGATATTGTATCGTCTGAACACCATCTTTTACTTCTTTTTTAGTCCTTCTCCATGCAATTTCTTCCGCTTTCATTAAGTCAGGATCTAGTCCATAAACATCTATTTGTTCCTTTATAGCTTGTTTTTTATATTTCTCAAACGACTTTCTCACGTATGGCGCTAATATTTTATCTACACCATTAATAGACTGCCCACCATACTGAGCACTTGCAACCTGTGCTATTATTTGAGTCATAACAGTACAAGCTACTTGGAAAGATTTAGGAGTATCGATTTTCTTATCATTTATAACAGTTCCGTTTTTTAGCATATCCTCAATATCTATTAAACAACAATTAAACATAGGTTGTAGTAGATAATCTAAGTCATGCATATGTATAGCACCAGTTTCATGGGCTTCTAAAACATCAGATGGTAATATCTTTCTTTTAGAAATATCCTTAGAAACTTCTCCTGCAATTAGGTCTCTTTGTGTAGAAACTACTGTTGCGTTTTTGTTAGAGTTCTCATCCATTAGTTCTTTATTACTCTGATCAATAAGTGAAATAATATCACTATCAGTGGTATTAATCTTCCTCTTATATGCTTGAACAGATTTATAACTCTCATATGATTTTGCAGTTTGAGCATTATCGTAATCTATAAGAGTATAATAAACATCATCTTCGATTTTGTAGATTGAAACTATATCTTTTTGAGATTTTTGATAAGCCATTGTTATATCATCAGCTACTGCTTTAGCTTGATTCTCAACATATTTACCTTGAGGTGAATGCATGGCTTTTTCAATGGCAACTACTATTTTTTCTTTATCAAAATCAGCAATTCTGCCATCTCTTTTTCTAACTCTCATCACTCCTCCTTTATTCATTTTTTACAACATATAGTGTATAAATCCTTATGAACATACAACATGTTGCATTTTGATTATATAACTATGATTTATGTTTGTCAATTAATATTTACCAAATTTTACATATTATTTAATTGATTACTCTTATCATTATTGGTATAATTACTACGAAAGTACTGCTATTTATGGAGGTAAATAATGAAAGTAAATTTTAGCTTAGAAATTAATTCTAAGGAATTAGATGCCAGCGCAATTATTATATATAAAGACTACGCTGACACACTTATACCTGAATCACTTAAAGAAGAAATTAAGGTGCTTAAAGAAAGAGAAACTTTTAAACTTGAGAGCTTTGGATTTAGAAAGTTTACACTTGAAGGTAAACCATTCTATATTTGCTCTCTTGGAAAAACTAAAGAAGAAGCAAATTTTGATGATTTAAGATACTTATCTCACAAATTATTTGCTGAGGTTAGAAAAGAAAGATACAAGAATTTTGCTGTTAAACTTGAAGCCTATGGATTATGTAAGCACAAAGCATACTTAATCCTATCTGAATTTGCTTCACTATCAAAGTATAAATTTGACTGGTTTAAATCTGAAAAGAAAGATAATCTTTTCGAAGAACTAATAATAATTGATGAAGAAAACGACTATATGTCACATGTTGAAGAGGGATTGCTTCTTGCTGAAGCAGAGAAAAGCGCTAGATACCTAGTTGACGAGCCTGCAAACATAATGACTCCAGCTTTACTAGCTAATAAAGCTAAAGAATACGGAGATAAATACGGCTTTGAAGTAGATATATTTGAAGAAGACTATGTTAAAGAACTAGGTATGAAAAGTTACTTAGCTGTTAGCCAGGGTTCTAAAAAGAATTCTTTAAGACTTATTGTAATGAGGTATAAAGGCGCAGGGAAAGATGACCCTATATACGGTCTAGTTGGTAAAGGACTTTGCTATGATTCAGGTGGATACTCTCTAAAACCTACAAATGGTATGGTAATGATGAAACTTGACATGGGTGGTTCTGCTGCAGTAATTGCTGGAATGCAGGCAATAGCAAACGCAAAACTTAAAGTTAATGTTACTGCTGTAGTTGCAGCTTGTGAAAACTTAATTGGACCAGATGCATACTATCCAGGCGATATTATAGAGACAATGAACGGTAAAACAGTATTTATTGGAAATACTGATGCTGAAGGAAGACTTACTCTAATTGATGCTATTACTTATATTATTAGAAAAGAAAATGCAAGCACTATAATTGAC
>PDWJ01002412.1_pt1 | contig 20011 bp, 20 predicted proteins | sample 1430881 | NCBI WGS metagenome assembly PDWJ01 (sample SAMN01162460, study PRJNA174530) | Oral metagenome, whole genome shotgun sequencing project. | biome: Marine environment; feature: Marine mammal; material: Swab sample of the gingival sulcus; isolation source: swab sample of gingival sulcus...
ATGAAACGGGGATTACGATGGTTCCCGAAAAGAAAATGGGATACCAGCCGGAGAAAAAGATGTACGTTGCTCTGAATGACGCTGACGGTGATTTACTGGAGGATATCTCGTCAGCGGAGCTGCAGCGTAAACTGGATACAGATGAGTATATCCCTGATTGGTTTTCCTATCCGGAAATTGTTGATGAGTTGAAAAAAACCTTTCCCCCCAGATCAAAACAGGGATTTACTATTTTTCTTACCGGTCTTTCCGGATCTGGTAAATCAACGATTGCCAGGGTCTTGCTGACAAAGTTTCTTGAGAAAAGGGACAGGCCGGTTACCCTGCTTGATGGGGATATCGTCAGAAAAAACCTCTCTTCAGAGCTTACATTTTCCAAAGAGCATCGAAATCTCAATATCACCCGTATCGGTTTTGTTGCCAGTGAAATAACAAAAAACGGTGGGATTGCCATTTGTGCACCTATTGCTCCCTACGAGGCTTCCCGGCAGGCGAACAGAGAACTGATTTCCAGGTGTGGAGGATATGTCGAAATTTATGTGGCAACTCCTCTTGAGGTGTGTGAAGCACGGGACAGGAAGGGGCTTTATGCCAAGGCAAGGGCTGGTATTGTAAAAGGTGTTACCGGTATTTCTGATCCCTACATTGAACCAAGTAATCCAGAGATTGTTATTGATACTACGAATATAACCCCTATGGAAGCGGTTCAGGAAATTCTGTTGTATCTGCAGCAGCAAGGATATATCGTTTGATGAAAAAGAACATTCTTTCACTGCAAGAGGCTCAGGCAGCCATAGGTGAGCATCTGCTTCTCAATGGAGCCGAACGTGTGGCATTGCATGATGCCCTTGGCCGGATTGTCGCCTTGCCTCACTATGCCTTGCATCCTCTTCCCTCCTATTCTCAGGCTCTTTACGATGGTGTTGTTCTTGCCAGGGTGCCGGAGAAACAGGAAGGAAGAACCTGTGAGTATACCCTCAAGGGGGAGATAGCAGCTGGTGATACCCTCAGCAGAAAATGTCTGGCCGGTCAGGCCTATCGAATAATGACCGGGGCCGCCATTCCGCAGGAGGGATACTCTCTGGTTCCTCAGGAGAAAATAACAGTTTGTGAAAACAGGGTCTTTGTTGACGAAGAGGATGCTACGACATCTGGAGCTTACATAAAGAAGAGGGGCGGTGACTGTCGTATCGGAACACGAATTGTGAAAGAGGGTGACTGTCTGACGCCTGCTGATATGGGAATGCTTGCTGATACTGGCCATGATGATATTCAGGTGCGGAAAAAGCCGGTGGTGGCCTACTGTTGTACAGGAAGCGAGCTGGTGAGCCATTCTGCTGATAGTGGTGATGGGCTGAAGGTTTCATCGAACAGGTACAGGCTTGGCGGCATGATCCGTACCTGTGGGGCTGATGCTCAGGACTGGGGTAGTGTCGATGATAACAGACGTTTTTTTGCAGGCCGACTGACTCGTATGCAAAAACAAAGGCCTGAATGTATTATTACCACTGGCGGGATGGGGCCTGGTAAATATGATCTTGTCCTCGAAGTTTTTTCGTCTATGGGGGGAACGGTTGTGTTTACCGGGATCGAACTCAGGCCCGGCAAGTCGGTACTTTTCGGTATGCTGGGAAAGAGTCTCTTTTTTGGACTGCCGGGCCCGCCATCGGCTGTGAAAGCGGTATTTCAGGTATTAATTCGTCCAGTGCTTCTGGGTATGCTGGGAATAGAAACTCCAATTTGGACACGTGCTGTTCTTACTCATGATTTCAGTTCGAGAAAGAGCGGTATGCCCCGATTGCTCGAAGGGGTGTTTAGCCGTAGGGCAAAGAAAGCTCAGGTACGTCTGGCCAGAAAAAATGAGAGAACAAACTGTTACATTCTATGTCCTCCGGGAAAATGGCAGATACGGAAAGGGGCATCTGTGACTATCTGTCTGGAAGAGCCTCCGCACCGGCTGGCCCCGGGAGAATATCAGATTTTTTGACATACGGGGCAGAAATATGAGGCTCTGCCTCCGATCTTCATCTTTTCAATAATTGCTCTGCATATTGTGCAGGGTGTTCCGTCTTTGCCGTAAATCTTGAAGTTGGCCTGAAAATATCCCTGCTCACCGCTGGCGTTTATATAGTCATTGATGGTTGAACCACCGCAGTCTATTGCCCAATGGAGAATAGCCTGTATCTTTTTCATGAGCTCTTCCCACTGGTAGAGACTCAAATTTGAAACCGGTGTGGCAGGGTGTATTCCGGCTGCAAAAAGGCTTTCATTGGCGTAGATATTTCCTATCCCCGCAATAATGTGCGCGTTCATCAGGAATGTCTTCACAGGCTGATTGCTTGACCGTGCTCTTCGATGCAGGTACGATCCACTACAGGCCTCACTGAAAGGTTCCGGCCCAGTGTTTTTGAAGACCGTTGTTTCGAGATCACCACTTTTTTCTCTGTCAACAAACACTACCTGACCAAACCGTCTGGTGTCGTTCATGCGTAACTGTATATGAGAATCAAGGGTGAAGAACAAATGATCATGCTTGGCAGGCGGGGTTTCAGGGGGACAAAGGGTCAGTTTGCCTGACATGCCCATATGGAAAATGAGGGTCATATCGTTGGCAAAGGAAAAGACGATATATTTTGCCCGTCTCCATATTTTTTCAATAGGTACGTTGAGCAGGGTATCACGCATTGCATCAATGGGGACCACTGTGCGCAGAGGCTTGCCGCTATAGCGGATGTCAGTGATTCGTGCATGTCGTACATGCGGAATAATTCCCCTGCAGATAACTTCAACTTCCGGCAGTTCAGGCATGGAGGTCTCCTTTGTCAATGCAGATTGCCAGACCGTAGTCGTTGCAGGTGGTGCACAGCACCTTTTTCGTCCCGCTATCTTTAGCGCAGATAAAAGAAAAGAGGAATACCTCTGCAAGACAGTCAATATGGTAGAGCTGTAACTCGAGAAAGCCGGGGATAAAACTGTGGCTGCATGTCTTACGGATGGCCTCTTTCGAGCACCAGAGCAGGGTAAGTGCTTTGTGTGATTCCTCTATGAAATATTCTTTCAAAAACGTCATTTCCCTCTGATGACAATATCTATCTGCAACTTTTAGAAGGGTGTCTGTCGTTACCTGGATATCTATGCCGCAGTAGGAGTCCGCTGCCATGGCACATGCCATATTCCTGCTGTGAGATATGGATATATCCAGCCCTGCCGGCTGTTCAGGGGACGAATCTTTTGCCATGGAGACGTACGGTCTTCCTGTCTTGTCATTTTCTATAATGATATCTTCTGGTTTAAGAGCGGAAAAACGAAGAAACTCTCTGACTCCTAGTTTTGCACACACTCTTCCGGCAAGCCACTCCTCAGCACGTTTTGCCAGGGTGTAGCGACTATAGATTTCTTTTTCTTTATTGTTGAGAAAAGCGATTTTTTCGCTCTCTGTATTGTTGATCCAAAATTTATTCTGTAAATTCAATATCTTGATAAATATCCTGTTTTCAGGATACACTGTGGAGATTGCTGGTATGGAAAAAGAGGTAATAAATGAAAAAGAGGTTTTCGGGTTAGAATGCGACACGTTTTTGAAAATCCATTGCAATTATGAAGGTTTCTGTTACTCTTTGACCAATTACCCTTAAAGAGGAAAACCAATGGAAAATGCGGCTAATTTGACAGGATACGATTTTGTAGTTATAGGCATTTTTGTGTTGTTTCTGGTGCGTGGCATCTGGTTCGGCTTTCTACGGCAGATTTCCGGTTTTGTCGCCCTTGTTGTGGCCTATGTTGTTGCCAGTTCACATCATGATAAAATCTTTCCCTTTCTGCACAGTGTTTCTGATAATCCTAAAGTAATATTCATTACCAGCTGTGTCATCCTTTTTATTATCACCTATGTTCTGGTCATGCTCCTGGGAAAGGGACTTGCCAAGGTTGTGGAGATGAGCCTTGTAAAATGGTTTGATAAGTTACTTGGTGCTCTCCTTGGTCTGGTGCTGGCATCAGTTGTGGTCATCTTTATGCACATGATCATCGGCTCTCTGTTACCTTCAGACAGTACAATGCTTACAGAATGTGAAACCTGTAATGTGTTAAATCCAGCCACCGATTATGTCAGGGAATTTATCAAGGACGAAGAGGTGAGAAAGAACCTGATGCAGCAGACCCAGGCCATTACCGCTGATGATGTTACTGAATTTCTTAAAAAGAATGGTGAAGCCGCAAAAAATGCTGTTGACAGGGTGCTGGAAGCTCATGACCAGGAAGCAACGTCCGGGGAATGATCTCAACAGAGAGATGATGCACATAAGGCTGGAAAGGGGGACATTACAAGCCTGTGATATGCTCTTTTGTTTGCTTCAGCCTCTCTTATGACAATTCTGCCAGCAATGCCTTACCATACTCTTTCACAAAAAGATCCACATCTTTATGCCAGTCGACAAAGCGGGATAAATTATACTCTTTCAAAACACTGTTTTCCAATATTGAGTTCGCCGGTCTGTGCGCGGGTGTGGGGTATTCGGCGGTGGTGCATGGGACCAGGTTGTGAGGAACTTTCATCTTTTCAAGAAAGTAACAGGCTGCTTCAAACCATGTTGAATATCCTTCCGATGTGGTGTGGACAACACCCTGTATTTCGGATGTGAGCAGTGTTTCGATTTGTCTTGCAAGCGTATAGGACCAGGTCAGTGATCCATATTGATCATCGACAATCTTTCTTGTAGCTTTTGGGTCCTGAACCGCCAGGCGGAGCATTGTTTTCAGAAAGTTCGGACCATTGGCGGAGTAGAGCCAGGCGGTTCTCAAGATTACACAGTCCTCACATTCTGATAGAACATTTTTTTCTCCGGCAAGTTTTGTTCGCCCGTATTGAGAAAGTGGATTGACATTGTCAGTTTCAATATAATGATCAGGCACTTTTTTCATGCCGTCAAATACATAATCGGTTGAGACGTGTATCAGACGTGTACCATTTTTCTTGCAACTCTGTGCCAGGTATTGCGGGCCTTTGGCGTTGATAGTGTGAGCAAGTTCAATTTCCGTTTCGCATTTGTCAACAGCTGTATATGCCGCACAGTTGATAATAACATCAGCATGTTCCCGGTTCAGGTATGACAGGGTGAGATCTTTATCAAGAAAGTTTAGCTCCTGCAGTGTCGGAGTTTGCAGGGTGTGTCTATCCTTGAGTACACGAATGCAGTCTGTACCCAGTTGACCATCAAAGCCTATGATGATAATTTTCATAATTCTATGTCCCCTCCTTCAGGGCCATCTTTTTCTCGAATACGGTCAATAATATATTGGCCATATTGATTTTTTAACAAATCAGAGGCCAGCTCTGAAAGCTGCTCTTTGCTGATATAGCCTAGCTGGTGGGCAATTTCTTCAATACAGGCAATTTTCAAACCCTGCCTTTCCTGGACGGCCTGAATGTAATGGGATGCCAGCTGCAGAGATTCATGTGTGCCGGTGTCCAGCCAGCAAAAGCCGCGGCCTAATGGTTCGACCTTGAGTTTGCCACGGCGTAAATATTCAAGATTAACATCAGTTATTTCCAGCTCGCCACGCTCAGACGGCTTGACATTCCTGGCAATTTCTATAACCTCGTTGTCGTAGAAGTAGAGGCCTGGTACTGCATATTTCGACTTGGGAACAGATGGCTTTTCTTCGATACCTATTGCATTATTATCCGCATCAAATTCCACCACGCCGTATCGCTTTGGATCTTTAACCAGATATCCGAATATTGTGCCGCCTGATTTCAGGGCGGCGCATCTGCGGACAATTGCAGAAAAACCTGGTCCAAAAAAGATGTTGTCGCCAAGAATAAGGGCTACAGAGTCGTTACCGATAAAATCTTCGCCAATGAGAAAGGCCTGGGCAAGCCCTTTTGGTTCGGGTTGCACCGCATAGGAAAGGCTGAGGCCGAGTCTTGAGCCGTCGCCGAAAAGATCTGCAAAAAGATGCAGGTGTTCCGGGGTGGATATGATCAAAATATCCCTGATTCCAGCAAGCATCAATACAGAAAGGGGGTAATAGATCATTGGTTTATCGTATACCGGGATGAGCTGTTTCGAAATAACCTTTGTGATGGGATACAATCTGGTACCTGAACCACCTGCCAGTATAATTCCTTTCATAAGAATGACCTTTGTCTTTGCGATTATGATAGGTTACGGGTACATTATAGTGGAACCTTGAATAATTGTCTGTTCTGTCAATCTCCGCGTTGGCAAAAATTTGACCCTGGCAGAGTATGTACGTCTGAGGTGAAAATTTTTGTATGCCTTGACCGACAAACTGTATTATTCAAAGTTCCCATGAAATTGAGCTCGGAATATAGCACTGTTAACTTGGAAAGGAAAACAAAAAATGGCAGCAATGATACCAGCATGTTTTAAAGCATATGATATACGAGGAAAGGTTCCGGCTGAACTCAATGAGGCCATGGCCAGACGTATTGGTTATGGGCTTGCCACGTTGCTGAAGATGAAAAAGGTGGTGGTTGGCCATGATATTCGTCTTACCGGGCCGTCTCTTACCGAAGCCTTGATAGCAGGTCTTCTCCAGGGTGGTGCAGAGGCTCTTGAAAAAGGACTTTGCGGTACCGAAGAGATCTATCACGCTGTTTTCAGTATGGAAGAAAGTGGTGTGGATGGCGGCGTCATTGTGACGGCCAGTCATAACCCTGCCGATTATAATGGTATGAAAATTGTGCTGAAGGGTGCTCGTCCGCTTACAGGTGACAGCGGCTTACACGAGCTTGGTGTATTTGCTGGTGGTGACAGCGAGCTGAGCACCATTCAGGAGGCAGCCAAAGGCAGGAAAAAACTGACAGACAAAAATGCGTATATCGATCATCTGCTGAGCTATGTTGATGTAACCACTCTTGCACCTTTAACAATTGTGGCCAACTGTGGCAACGGATGTGCCGGTGTTGTACTCGAAGAGCTGGCTGCGAAGCTGCCCTTCACCTTCCATATACTGCATGAGAGACCGGATGGTTCATTTCCTAACGGGGTCCCAAATCCGTTATTACATGACAACAGAGAGGAAACTGCCCAGGCGGTTATTGCCCACCAGGCTGATCTGGGAATTGCCTGGGATGGGGATTTTGACAGGTGTTTTTTCTGGGATGAAAAAGGCCGATTTGTCGAGGGCTATTACCTGGTTGCATTACTTGCAGCAGAGCTGCTGAAAGCCTCACCTGGTGAAAAAATTCTTCATGATCCGCGACTGATCTGGAATACAATCGAGCAAGTGGAACGTGCTTCAGGTATTCCCATTATGACCAAAACCGGGCATGCCTTTATTAAAGAGAGAATGCGGGCAGAAGGAGCTATTTATGGTGGCGAAATGTCTGCTCACCATTATTTCCGAGATTTTGGTTATTGTGATTCGGGAATGATTCCATGGTTGCTGGTTACCTCTCTTATAAGCAGGGAGAAAAAACCACTTTCGGCATTTGTTACGGATATGATAAAGGCGTATCCTGTTTCTGGTGAAATAAATTCTTCAGTAGCAGATCCAGATGCTGCAATCGAACGGGTAAAAGTGCGATACAGTGATGGTCAAATGGATTTCACTGATGGGATAAGTATTTCCTATCCTTCCTTTCGCTGTAACATCCGAAAATCAAATACCGAATCTCTGCTGCGACTCAATGTTGAAAGTCGTGGTGATACCGCACTCTTGGAGGAAAAAACAGCAGAGCTTCTTGGACTGATCAGGGAAGGATAGTTATTGTATGTAAGAGCAGGTGTTGGCAGGTAGTTCGGGTGCTGGTCAGATTGTTGATAATCACGAAGCTTGTTATCGAGGGAGAAGCAGGTGAATATTTTACCAATCATACTTGCAGGAGGCAGCGGCTCTCGCTTGTGGCCGCTTTCCAGGACTGCATTGCCCAAACAGCTTCTTGACTTACTTGGCGAGAAAACCTTGCTCCAGACTACCATGGAGCGAGTCATGCAGCTGCATCCGGCAGAAAAACCCATCGTTGTGGTCGGTGAAGAGCATCGTTTTCTGGCAGAGTATCAGCTTGATGTAAAAAATCAGCTTGACAGTGTAGAAATTCTTCTTGAACCGCTGGGAAAAAGTACCGGGCCTGCAATCTGTGGGGCCGTCAATTATGTTGTCGAGTACAGGGGGGAAGACACACTTGTGCTGGTACTGCCTTCAGATCATTCTATTGACCGGAATGATGTCTTTGTCCAGGCCGTGAAAGATGGAATACCTTATGCACGGCGGGGTGACATTGTCACCTTTGGCATTCAGCCGACGCGTGCTGAAACCGGATTTGGTTACATTGAACAGGGAGATGATCACAGGATAATCAGTTTTAAGGAAAAACCTGACAGCAGGCTCGCTGAAAGGTTTTTTACTGACGGAAAGCATCTGTGGAACAGCGGTATATTTCTTTTTCAAGCAGGTGCCTTTTTACAGGAACTCGCCCGTTTCTCACCCGATATGGTGTCCATCATGAAAAGAGCGATCAGGAAAGGACGCAAAGACGATTGTTTTTTCCGCTTTGATGCCGAGAGTATGCGAGATGTCGAAGATGCTCCCATTGATTATGCGCTGATGGAAAAAACAGAACGGGCAAGGGTACTGCCAGTGGATTTGGGCTGGCGTGATCTTGGCTCATGGTATTCCGTCTGGGAAGAGCTTGAAAAAGATGAGAGCGGTAATGTCTGCAGGGGAGATGTGCTTGTTGATCATGTAAACAATTCTCTGCTGTTTGCAGATAAAAAACTCCTGGTGGTTATCGGTCATGAAAATCTGATTGTCGTTGACAGCGGTGACGCCCTGCTGGTCTCTGCTGCATCCTCTGCTCAGGATGTAAAAAAAATCGTCAAACGATTAAAAAAGGCAAAGAGAGAAGAGTGGCTTAACAGAAACTTCAGCTCGAGAGCCTGGGGAAGTTATAAGGTGCTTGAAAAGAAGGAGAAATGTATAATCCGCAAGGTTTTTATCCATCCGGGGATGAAACAGAGCCTGCAGAAACATAACCACCGCGTTGAACACTGGGTTGTTGTTTCCGGAACAGCGAAAATAAGATGCGGTGATCGGGTGGCGTTGTATAGTGAAAACCAGTCCTGTTATGCTCCGGCAGGTGTGGTGCATTGCCTTGAGAACCCAGGTATTTTGCCCCTTGTTCTTATTGAGATACAGATGGGTGACTATTTGGGTGATGATGATATTATCCGTGTTGACCCCGATGTTTTGAACACCGGTATGGCCGAGACTGATTGTCCGGTGATAAACAGCGAATAAAGATCACGCTCTGGTGTCGCTGCTGATGGTACGTTGTGGGAATACAGGCTGAGTGTCTACATCTTATTTTTCCGGAAACATGGCGTGGATAGCCTCTTTGTTTGCTGCCGTGATTCCCCGTTCTGTTATCAACCCCTGTATGAGCCGTGCCGGGGTCACATCAAAGACGTAATTCAAGGCCTGTGTGGATTGCTCAGCTATACGCACTTTCTCTATACAACCTGTGTCTGTAAGGCCTGAAACCTGTAATATTTCATCGCCGGAGCGTACCTCGATGGGGATATCCCTGCCGCTGTTCAATTCCCAGTCAAAGGTTGAGGAGGGTAAGGCCACGTAGAAGGGAATGTTGTTGTCATGAGCTGCAAGTGCCTTGAGGTAGGTTCCTATTTTATTGGCCACATCCCCTGTGTGGGTGGTTCGGTCTGTGCCGACAAGAACAAGGTCAACCTCTCCTTGCTGCATCAGATGTCCGCCCGCGTTGTCAGCAATCAGCGTACAGGGAACCTTTTCCTGCTGTAATTCCCAGGCTGTCAGTCTGGCTCCCTGATTCCACGGTCTGGTTTCATCCACCCAGACATGAAGGTGTATACCTTCCTTATGTGCTGCGTAGATCGGTGCTGTGGCACTGCCATAATCAACGAAGGCCAGCCAACCGGCATTGCAATGGGTGAGGATGTTAACCGGCTGGCCATTTTTTCTCGCCGCTATCTTTCTGATAATCTCTTTGCCATGTTCACCGATCTGCCGGCAAAATGCTGCATCCTCATCGGCGATATCCATGGCACACTGGTGGATTTGTTCTCTTTTTTCTTCTACAGTCTTACCGGATTTTGCTGTTTCCAGAACTCTGTCCACAGCCCAGGCAAGATTTTTGGCGGTGGGCCTGCTCGATTTCAGGTAATCGCCGGCACGGGTCAAATCTTCCATAAAGATCTTTTCCGATGCTTCGAGAGCTGCCAGATACATGCCGTATCCCGCAGTTGCTCCGATAAGGCCGGCGCCGCGAACATGCATGTCATGAATGGCATTCCATACCGATTGGCTTGAGGATAGTTGCTCGATGATGAATTGATGGGGAAGGTGGCGCTGGTCAATAATAAAAACCGAGCGTGCATTGTCATTCTCCATCCATATTGTTCTGTACTTTTTACCGTTAACGTTCATGATTGCAGGAAATTATATGTTATTTGCTGATGCGTTTAAAGTATATGGTAGTAGGTTTCTTCAAGCGAGGAAAATAGCTGTTTTTAAACTCGTTGTAAACTACCCCGGGCTATAGAATATGGTTTTACCGGCCGCCAGGCTGGTATAAACATTTTACCTGCAGTATCTTTGGGAAATGAATAAAATGATAGTCTTGTAATATTTTTTCAATTATGTATTGCATTTTTGTTATAAATGTTAAAAAGGAATCAGCTGGGCTGAACTGGCGAGAATGCGGGGCCTGACTTTTTTTAAACAGCGAAAAACGGAAACGGGAAAAATACATTAACATCATATGTACAAGGAGATGTAAAATGACTAGAGAAGATATAATGAAGGTGATTAAGGAACGGAATATTCGATTTTTTCGTCTTCAATTTGTTGATATTTTTGGTTTTATGAAGAATGTAGCTCTCCCGTTAAGCCAGGTGGAAAAAGCTCTTGATGGCAAGATGATGTTTGACGGTTCCTCAATTGACGGTTTTGTCAGGATTAACGAGTCAGATATGTATTTAAAGCCTGATTACGAGACATTTACCGTACTACCGTGGAGAAACAAGGATGGTGTTGCTGCTGCCCGTATTATCTGTGATATCTACAAGGCTGATGAAACACCTTTTGAAGGATGTCCCCGTGTCAACCTGAAGCGGGTTCTTGCCCAGGCGAGAGAACTTGGGTATACCATGAACGTGGGGACAGAGTCCGAGTTCTTTCTTTTTGAGCAAAATGAGGATGGAACGCCTTCGACCAGGACCAACGATGTTGCCGGATATTTTTCAATTGATCCTGAAGATACAGGAAACGACTGCCGTCGTGAAATTATCGAAACCCTGGAAAACATGGGATTCGAGATTGAAGCTTCTCATCACGAGGTTGCTGAAGGTCAGCATGAAATTAACTTTAAATATGCTGATGCCCTTAAGGCTGCTGATAATACGGTTACCTTCAAATGGGTTGTTAAGACTATCGCTAAAAAATATGGACTGTATGCCACCTTTATGCCCAAACCGATTTTTGGTATTAACGGTTCCGGTATGCATACAAACCAGTCGCTCTTCAATCTGGACGGTACCAACGCATTCTTTGATGAGTCCGCACCACTGCAACTCTCGGAAATTGCCTATCAATATATCGCCGGCTCCTTGAAGCATGCGCGCGGTTTTGCTGCTGTAACCAATCCGCTGGTAAACTCCTACAAACGGCTTGTTCCAGGTTATGAGGCCCCTGTGTATGCTGCCTGGTCAGCATCTAACCGTTCAGTTCTGGTTCGAATCCCGGCTGCCCGCGGTATGTCTACGCGCACAGAACTCCGCTGTCCTGATCCCAGCTGTAATCCATACCTGGCCTTTGCCATGATGTTAAATTCAGGTCTTGATGGTGTGAAAAATAAACTGCAGGTGCCAGATGAGGTGAAGAAGGATATTTATGAGATGAGCAGGGAGGAGATGGAGGCAGAAGGTATCACAGTATTGCCCGCTAACCTGAAAGAAGCCATCGATGAACTTGCAGCCAACCCCATTGCCAGGGAAACTCTGGGTGACCATATCTTCGAGAAGTATATCGAAGCCAAAAACAGGGAATGGGATGCCTTTAGAATCAATGTTTCCCAGTGGGAGCTGGATACCTATCTTGCAGTCTATTGATCAGTGATAACTCGAAACTGCTGCATAAAACCCTTTGTTCCCGTGCTGGCAGATATCCGAAGAGGTCTGTGATATTTTATAAAAATCATACTTCCTTCGGCGAGGGAAAAGGTTGCCATTTTTGCCCGGACACAGTACACCTGTAACTGGATAGTCGGGTGCTGATGAAATGAAGAAAAGATACATGAATCAAACACATGCGCTGGCAACGGTGCTGCCAGGAATTATTTCCCACAGGGGATGGAAAGTGAAGCTTGATATGTACTCTTTCTTTGCCGACTGGGATCAGATTGTTGCAGAGCATGTAGCAGAATGCTCCAGGCCTTTGCGGATAAAAAAGGATACACTTTGGGTCGAGGTGGAAAACTCCAGCTGGATGCAGCAGATTCAGTATGAGAAGTACCAGATGCTTGAAGATATCAATGCACGACTGAAATTCAGCAGGATAAAGGATATTAAATTCACACTTCCAGAAGGTGAGACAAAAGAACCGAAACCAGAACGGGCGCGTCTTACCTTTGTTTCTCCTGATCCTCGAGAGGTGGAGCATTTTGAAAGGCAGATAGCATCCATAGATGATGACAGAACCAGAGACGCGATCTTTCGGCTCTGGTATCTTTCCAGATCCTGTAAGAGAAACGAGCCATAATGGTCTGACGAGAAAGGATAAAATAGATGGTATATAATACAATTCTTGATGCCGTTGGAAATACTCCACTGGTGCGCATCAACAGGCTGATGAAGCCTGGGAAAGTAAGCTTGTATGCCAAACTGGAATATTTTAATCCTGGCGGTTCCATAAAGGAAAGAATCTCTCTTTCCATGATTGAAGGCGGAGAGCGCAGTGGTGAGTTGACCAAGGATAAGATTGTCCTGGAGGCCACCAGCGGCAACACAGGTATCGGTCTGGCCATGGTGTGTGCGGCCAGGGGATATCGTTGTCTGCTTGTTATGTCCGAGTCTGCCTCGGTTGAGCGGCGGAAAATTCTGCAGGCATATGGCGCCGAGATTCTTTTGACCCCTGCAAATAGGGGGACGGATGGTGCCATAGAAAAGGCCTATGCTCTGGCTCGTGAATTTCCGGGACGTTACTTTCTCACCGATCAGTATAACAATGAGGATAACTGGCGCGCTCACTATAATGTGACAGCCCCTGAACTCTGGGAACAAAGTGAGCATAAACTTACCCATATCGTTGCAACGCTTGGGACTTCCGGGACTGTGATGGGGCTTGCCTCCTGGTTTCGCAGATTTCAGCCGCATGTGCAGGTCATTGGTGTGGAACCGCCTCTTGATCATAAGATCCAGGGACTAAAAAATATGAAGGAATCATATCGGCCTGGTATCTTTAACAAAAATCTTGCCAGTGCCATTGTCTCCGTGGAGGATGAAAGCTCTTTTAAAACAGCGCGAAGGCTGGCAAGCGATGAAGGGCTGCTGGTAGGGATGTCCAGTGGTGCTGCCATGTCTGCTGCCATGGAGTATGCTAAAAGCCTTGAAGAGGGCATGGTTGTGGTCATCATGCCCGATGGTGGCGAACGCTATCTGTCAACCCCGTTGTTTTCCAAAGAAGAAAAAAACACAGGGAAGAAATCAGAGCTGCGATTTTTCAATACCCTGACAAAGAAAAAAGAAGTTTTCAAGCCCTTAAAAGAAAAAGAAGTAACCCTCTATTCCTGCGGCCCTACAGCCTGTGAACCGGCGCATCTCCTTCTCTGCCGCCGCTTTATCGTAACAGATCTGATCACCAGATATCTTGAAGCCAAAGGCATACAGGTGAACTCTTATATGAACTTCACTGACCTTGATGATAATACTATCCAGGGTGCTGAGGCAGCGGGAGAAAATCTGGCGGAATATACTGGCAAATTTATTGAGGGCTTTATGCGGGATATTGAGATTCTGGGTGTGAAACATGCATCAGGGTATCCAAAGGCTTCGGAACATGTTGAGGAGATGATAGAGATTGCCAGTGATCTCGTAGATAAAGGCTATGCCTATGAAAAGCATGGCTCCATCTATTTTGATATCTCGAAATTTTCCCGTTATGGCAGGCTTTCCGGTATAGATCTCAGCCAGATTCAGCTTGGCAAAACCGTTGATCTTGATAACTATGAAAAGGATAACCCCAGAGATTTCACCCTGTTGAAAAGATCAACCCTTGCCGAGCTGAAAAAGGGCATTTTCTTTGAGAGTAAGTGGGGAAATATCCGGCCGGGCTGGCATGTGGAATGTTCGGCCATGGCTACCAGACACCTTGGTGAAACACTTGATATCCATACTGCAAGCAGAAATCTGATGTTCCCGCATCATGAAAATGAAATAGCCATTGCCGAAGCACTCACCGGTAAGCCGCTTTCCAGATACTGGCTGCATTCAGAACTGCTCCTGGTAGATGGAAAGATGATGGCTCGGGAGAACGATAATACAGTGACAGTACAAGATCTGCTTGATCTCGGGTATACAGGCAGAGAGATCCGTTTCTTTCTCCTTACGGTACATTATCGTAAACCCATTCATTTCAGTCTGAGACGACTGCAAAGTGCCAGAACTGCGCTGCGCAGACTTGATGATTTTTTCTGTAAGCTGCACTGCCTGCCGCCTGGTAAACCGCATCCCGAGATTGTTGCCTATGTCAGTGCAATGGAAGAGCAGTTTCAGGTTGCCATGGATGATGATCTCAATATCTCTCGTGCTATGAGTGCAGTTTATAAGTTGATCAAGCAGACCAATCCCATCATGCAGATGAATAATCTGGATCGCGATCAGAAAGGATATATCCTTGAAAGCTTTGCCCGGTTAAACCAGGTGCTTCAGGTCTTTAACCTGAATGGCTGTCCTTTGCACCCAGAGATAAATGCATTGATCGAGAAACGCGAAAAAGCCCGTCTGGAAAAGAACTGGGAGGTTGCCGATTCAGTACGTGATGAGCTGGAACGGCAGGGAATCACGGTAATTGATACAGAGTCTGGCCCCGTCTGGAGAAAACTGCCGGAAACAGTACGTGCTGGAATTATTCAAAAGATTAAACTGGATGAATCCTGATAGCAGCTTGAATACAGTTTGTTGTTGATTTTTACTACCTTTCGGGTATTATGTCTTGCCTGCAACAGCTTTATGCATGGACGGTATAATGGTCTTGCTATTGAATACCCATGCGCCAGTAGCTCAGCTGGATAGAGCAACGGACTTCTAATCCGTAGGTCGGGGGTTCGAATCCTCCCTGGCGTACCAGGTTTTACAAGGACTTATGGCTTTGGGCTGTAAGTCCTTTTTGCGTTGGTGTGAGAAAAAGTGTGAGACTTTGGGTCTCGATCAAAGAAAGGGGATGATAATTTCCCCGTCATAAGCTTGATCAAATGATAACGTATAATATTTTTCGCATATTTAAGTGAAAAGATGGCCTCAACATGGTTAAATCGATTAATTTTAATAGAAGTCATCTTGATCTGGTTGCTGCCGAGGCTGCACAGGTCAAAGACAGCCTCGGGAAAGATGTGGATGAAAATGTGGCCTGTATTCGGGCTGCATTTCGGGATTGTATTGCCGAAGTAGATCCCGCAGATGATGTCAAATATTTGAAAAATTTCTAAAAACAAGGTCTTGATTGTGGTTTGGTGATGGCGAAATACTCTGAACCACCAGGAACGTATCCTGTTCATCGGGGTTAGAATTTATTCATAATTGTGGTTTTATGAAAATCAAACATATTACTCGTATGAAATATAAACCGCCTTATGGTTGGGTCGCTCGTTTTCAATATGACAAAAAAGCATATCAAAAGTTTTTCAGTGATTCAAAATATGGAGGAGAAAACCTTGCGTTGCTTGCAGCTGTTTCATGGCTGAAAGATACAAAACAAAAACTTGGTATCCCCGATACTTCGTTATCCGTTGTTGGTTCATCACGGAGTAATACTGGTGTGAGAGGCGTTTCATTTTCAGAAAAGTCAAACAGATATTTTGCTTCATGGACCGATGCAAAAGGCAAACTTTCTACCGTCAGTTTTTCTGTCAAAAAATACGGAAAGGAAAAAGCATTTAAACTTGCTTGCGCCAAGAGAAAAGAAGGCGAAGAGTTACGGCTTAATGGATATGTTGCTCCTGATAAAAATAAGAACCGATACGGCATATCATACAGAAATCCGATAAAATATAGTTCGGAGGAATTGATTGCCGCTTTGCGGAAAAAATACGTTGAATTAGGTCGTATTCCTACGAGTAGAGACTTCAAGCATGTTCAACCAAAGTATAATCGTTATGAAACAGCTTTTGGCAGTTGGAATAATGCTCTTCAAAGAGCTGGTATAATTGATTGACCATATAAAATAATACGAGATAACAATTTGTTAAATCGGACGTGGCATTCACAGGTTATACTGTCATTGCTTGCTATGGCTGGTCTTGGGCTTTTGGTAATTTGTTTGCAAGGTGAACACAAAGGTAACCAGAAGCAATATCGCTGATGTCCCAAACAGGAGTTTATACGAGTTGGCTCCTTTCACTGAGGGACAAGACCGTAAGAACACGGGTACGCCGTCTTGATTCAGCAGCTGCAGGCTCTTTTGGTGATCACAAACAGCTTAACGACAAACTGTTTGAAATGAGATTTTTTTTTCGGTGCCTGGCTACCGGGTATATTATACTTTCAAGGGCGACATGATTATCCTGCTGCTTGCCGGTGGAGATAAATCCAGCCAGAAAAAGGACATTGCAAAGGCAATGGAACTGATAAAAAAAGACAAGGGGATATAAACGATGCCACTAAAAACCAGACCTTTCGATGCTGCTCATTATCTTGAGACGGATGAGGATATTCGCCTATTTCTGGCTGATGCCAAGGCAGCGGGGGAAAAAGAATTCATCCATGCCCTGGAAACTGCTATCCGAGCCAAGGGGATGATTCTCTTTGAAAAGGAAACAGGAATCTCAAAGGAGAAACTTGCCAACCCCGACAGCTTTACCGCAGAGATCAGCCACGCCCTTGGCTGTGTATAGGCATTCGCATTGTTTTACCAGGTTCTCACTTAGAGATTCTCAAAACTGTTTGCCCGAAAAACTGTCCTTGCATTTTTGTATTGATCATTCCATCAGGCGATACCCAGGTCTGGTTGCCCTCGAGGATCACCAGCTCTGCCTTGCGGTAGGCCGTAAGCCTTGTCTTGATCTCCGCCTTTCTTTCGTCGATATAGCTCATCTCTGCCCGCTCTTTTAAAATTTTTGTATAAAAATTTATGCCCCATAGTATTATCAAAAAAACGGAAAAGACACCGAAACAGGCACTTGCCCTGGCAAGGAAACGTATGAAGGAGGTAAAAAAATGATGCTCTCACATGATGAACTGGTGAAAAAAGCACTTTCTGATGAAGAAGTGAAAGCGGAATATAACCGCCTGAAGCCGGAATATGCCCTGCTTGATGAGCTGTTACGAGCCAAAAGGGCAGCAGGGCTTACACAGAAAGAGATAGCTGAAAGAATGGGGACAAAGCCGCCAGCCGTATCACGACTTATGAACAGTCTGGGCACAGACAAAAACTCCCCATCCATTGCAACGTTACGCAGATATGCCAAGGCGTGCGGCATGGAGCTCAAAATAAAACTGGAGAAGCAAGAGGTTTGATGCTATTGGAGGAACATTTCTCGGGGTTCCACTATACTGTCCAAAGAAGGAGGACATAACAGAAACCAGGCTTTTTTCTTACACTGATCTTTTCAGATTTCTGCGATTTCGTTCTTTTTTATAGCCTGAGGTTGCATACTCTCTCAGGGCAGTGCGAGCACCTATGACATCAATATCCAGACATTCCAGCCACCAGGTTAAATTGCCATCAACATCTTTCAGAAATTTCTGCGCATCATTAAACCGGAAAGCCCCCAGGTCGTTCACAAGCATTTCCTGCTTTGCATCGTTGATCAAATACGTGACAAGGCGGAATATGCTTTTACGCGACAAACTGTCTGGATTTCCATATCTCTTTATGCATCCATTACCTTTTTTATTTTCCACCCAGGCACACTTACTACCGCTGGTGGCAAACATTTCCGGAGTGATACCAAATTGCCGATATCTGTTCCGCATTCCGTTCTGTGTTAAACCAAGATGGATTGCCCACTCAGCAACTGTCATGCAACGGCCCTGATATCTGATTCTGTGCTGCATAAAATAAAGATCGGTGCTTATATCGAGGTCCACAGGGTTATTGGTTGTTATCATTTTACATCCACTTCAATTATAAATATTACCTTTTATAACTTTTTCTGTTGTGTAAGGGTTATAATGTGCTATAATGGATCCATGAAAAACATTCTTTGGCATAACAGGGCACGTAAACAAATAAAGAAAATTCCGGCGAACTACGGGAAGCTATTTTTGATTCGGTCGATCAATTGGTGACATTTCCTGATTGTCCCTCTCTCGATATAAAGCCATTGAGAAATCATGCATACGACTACAGGATGCGGGTTGGCCGCTATCGGGTATTGTTTAACGATTCCCTCGAAATAATTGAAATTCAGGAGGTTAAAAAACGAGATGAACGAACATACTGAGGTGACAATAATAAAACAGAACGGTGAACCAGCTTTTGCTGTTCTTCCCTGGAAAGAGTACCAGTTACTTTTGAATGACCAGGAAAAAGATGTTTTCTTCCCGAACGAGGTAGTCAAGGCAAACGCTCGTGGCGACAGTTTAATAAAGGCCTGGCGTGAATACAAAGGCCTCACACAAGAAGAACTCGCCCAAAAAGCACAGATCAGCCAGCCAGCTCTTGCAAGGATGGAAAGGCCCGAAACAACACCGCGAAAAAGCTCTTTGATAAAGCTGGCCGAGGCTCTCGGAATAACTCCAGAGCAACTTGTAGAATAGCATTGCCAATTCATGGTTACATCATCCGTTTTCTTCTCGACCTGAAAATACTATTCATCCAGGCAGCAACAGGCTTCAACCTGCACCGACCATTTTCCCTCAAAACGGGGTGCAAGCGTACACCCATGATGCAGGTATTTCTCGAGGATCCGGCCTGCGGTTTTTCTATCCGTCCGGCTGTAATCCATGGCACCAACAACCTTTCCACACCGACACATGGCGATAAAACCAGTGGGATGTTTTCTCGCTTTTGTATGCGTTTTACATGCTCCCATATTTTTCTCCATCAGTTTTCTTTACCATTCATAGGATCCGCTCAGGATCTGGCAACGTTCAAAAACCGCCCCGGTCAGATGCGCCCGATGTAAAACTGTCCAGTTCAGGGCGGCACCTGTAAAATCAGCACCCCAAAGCCATGAACCACGCAGATTACAGCTGGTAAGAGTCGCTCCCCGGAAGTTACAGTCGCGCAAATCGCATTCCCGAAACCCGCAGTTTTTTATCTCTGCTCCGGCAAATTTCCCGCCTCGTAAATATCTGCCGATAAGGTTAGCGCCATACAGGACTGTACCGTTCAGGCTCACCCTGTCCCGCACAGCATTTTCTATACAATCGGCCAAGGTTTCGACCTCACCTTCCATGATCTTCCAGCTGGGCTGCATCAAGCCCCAGCCAAAGGCACGGATTACCACCTTAAACGAGTCTTTTTGCGTATCTACCCCGGCAATCAGCGCGGCTACCCGGTTATTCCCCGGTACCAGGCCTGCGGGACGGTCATCTTTCAATGCCCGGATTATGTCCTCTTTGCGATTTTGCCGATACGGCACATGGGCAACCGCCCTGATCTGGTTGTCGAAGTAGTGCATCTTGGCAGGATCAGACAGACCGCGCAGAAAGGCTGCGGCGATCTCGGATATGGGCACCAGCTTGGAAACGATTGCAGGTGAATGGAATGCTATCTTTGCCGGTTTTTCCGCTTTGAGATAGGTGAACAGCTCACGTCCCGGCATCTGCCAGTCCTCTTTTTTATGTTC
>PDWJ01002502.1_pt1 | contig 20004 bp, 21 predicted proteins | sample 1430881 | NCBI WGS metagenome assembly PDWJ01 (sample SAMN01162460, study PRJNA174530) | Oral metagenome, whole genome shotgun sequencing project. | biome: Marine environment; feature: Marine mammal; material: Swab sample of the gingival sulcus; isolation source: swab sample of gingival sulcus...
ACTTCTGGAACATCTCTTCAGCTCGTTTAAGCTCGCCCCGGGTCTGATATAGGTTTCCGAGGTTGCCATACTGAATTGCCATGCCTTCTTTACGCCCCAGTGCCTCTTCAATGGCTAAGGATTTCTGGAACATCTCTTCAGCCCGTTCAAGCTCGCCCCGGGTCTGATATAGGATTCCGAGGTTGCTATACTGAATTGCCATGCCTTTTTTATGCCCCAGCGCCTCATTAATGGCTAAGGACTTCTGGAACATCTCTTCAGCCTGTTTAAGCTCGCCCCGGGTCTGATATAGGATTCCGAGGTTGCTATACTGAATTGCCATGCCTTTTTTACGCCCCAGCGCCTCATTAATGGCTAAGGACTTCTGGTACATCTTTTCAGCCCGTTTAAGATCACCCCGGGTCTTATATAGGATTCCGAGGTTGGCATACTGAATTGCCATGCCTTCTTTACGCCCCAGTGCCTCTTCAATGGCTAAGGACTCCTGGTACATCTCTTCAGCCCGTTTAAGCTCGCCCCGGGTCTCATATAGGTTTCCGAGGTTGCCATAGTCACTGGCCATGCCTTCTTTACGCCCCAGCGCCTCATCAATGGCTAAGGACTTCTGGAACATCTCTTCAGCCCGTTCAAGCTCCCCCCGGGTCTTATATAGGATTCCGAGGTTGCCATAGTCACTGGCCATGCCTTCTTTACGCCCCAGCGCCTCATTAATGGCTAAGGACTTCTGGAACATCTCTTCAGCCCGTTCAAGATCCCCCCGGGTCTGATATAGGTTTCCGAGGTTGCCATACTGATTTGCCATGCCTTCTTTACGCCCCAAGTAAAACTCATACGCTAGCGCCAACACTTGAAGACTGCTAGTACCAACCAATAGCTCCGCAAATTTCTGACGAGCAAATTCTATTTTTCCTTCTTTTGACAAGGTCGCCGCGTCTACTGAAATTTCTAATTGCAGTTTTTCGACTTTTAGAAGTGCTTTTTTTTCAGCATCGCGCGCTTCTTCTGCTTGCTTTTCTTTTAGTGCGATTTCACATTTAGCTTTTTCTACCTCCTCCAATGCACGTAGGGGAAGGACTACAATGTCTTTTTGTTTTTCTGCTTTGGGCAAGTCTCCTTTTGCAAAGGCACGAAGGTGAGTATCAACTTCCGCGATAAAAGATTGCTCATCCTCGAAATAGTGATAAAGAATTTTCCTGGTTTCTTCAAGATGCTTGCGAAAATCGATAACTTTCTGAAGCTGAGGACCTGGATCAGCTTCTGAGGCAGCATCCACGCGCTTAAAGAACACGAATATTTCTGGTTTGCCACTTTTCTTCCAGCGCTCAAGGGCACGATGAAACTCTTCTTCAGTATAAGAAGAGTAAGGTTCAGCATCTGGTGCTGCTTGCCCCCAGCGTCTATACATCGCTAGGATGAAAACGTCACATTTGTCTATCTCTTCATTGATCACACTTTGATTCCGACGCCCAGTTGACGCCAAGGTGTCTTCCCATCCAAGCGGCGTATACTCAACATCGGCTCCATCACCGAAACCAACGTTCAGTTGGTCAATAGCTTTTTTGAAAGATTTGCGTTCACTCGATAAATCGCCAGGTGAAGCAAAAAACACAGATATTCTTCTTTTCATTAGATATCCAGTATTTTCATGTTAACATTCTCGTTGAGACATAACGAATAAGGTTAGATTGTGCAACGATATTTTTTTGCAGGAGACGCATTATCTGTTTGTTTTTTACAGTAGACAGCTGTATAGTATACCGAATAATCATTGCGGCCGTCCACATAAGAATCGGCCGGACGGTTTCACACTTCAGGCAGCATCCCCTTTCGTCAAAGTGGCAGTCTCAAGTCGGAAACCATTACATGGAAAAGCAGTATCATAAGGAGTTGTCACAATGGCTAATGGAACAGTAAAGTGGTTTAACAGCACCAAAGGTTATGGATTCATCGCTCAGGAAGATGGCGGCCCGGATGTTTTCGTCCATCACTCCGGCATCAATATGCAGGGGTTCCGTACCCTGGACGAAGGCGATCGCGTAACCTTCGACATTGAGCAGGGCCCCAAAGGTCCGGCTGCGGTAAACGTCGCTCCGGCGTAACGCGCTGTGAACCGCTTTCGCGGTGACATGGAATTTAAGACAGCCCCTTCGGCATGCTGCCGGAGGGGCTGTCTTGTTTTTTTCTCCTTTACAATCCGTCCCCGTCAGCCTGCGGACCTGGTGGAGATAAAAGCGGTTGTTTCGTGTTTTTCTGCCGGTATGGTCAAGCCGGTGGTTGTGCAGAGAAGAAATAGTTGCGCAGCATCTCCTGCAATGCCCGGATCAGGCGGTCTTCCCCCACATCGGATTCAAAAATGATGGCCCGGTGGGAGACGTCTTCAACGGCATAAAAAAGAAGTTCGGATGCGGCCTTAAGGTCATCCACGTGATAGGCGTCTGCACGTTCTGAGAGAAAGGAAAACAGGGTTTTCCGGATGCGGCGTTCACGATCACCGCAGTATCGGGCCACATCCGGGTCGGAAATCTGCATGCCCAGAACTTCCCGGTGGAACTTCCGGTTTTTCTTGTGGGCACGCACAGAGATCCGGACCAGCTCGGTCAGTATTTCTGGCTCCGTATGGCCGTCTTCCCGCATCTGCCGGCCCAGTGCGAAAATCCGGCCGCCCAGGTCCGCCTCCATTGCCTGGCAGGCGGCCAGAAACAGCACCTTTTTATCCTTGAAATACCGGTAAAACGATCCAGTGGCAACGCCTGCGGCCGCGGCAATGGCTTTGGCAGTGGTCTTGTGAAACCCGCTTTCGGCAAAACAGGTGATGGCGGCGGTGAGAATCCGCTGCTTGAGCCTGTCGGAGCGTTTCTGCTTGGGCTGGTATTCGCCGTTTGTCCAGTTCATTGAAAAAAATCCGTGCTATTGCTTTTTGAACAGGGCAGTGTACTCCCGCTTCACAGCAGGTGTCTCAACCAGCGTAAATCCGGCGTTGATTGCCAGGTCCATTTCTTTTTCAAACATGGCCGCTTTCACATGATCGACCGGCTCCATGAAAAAGAACGTCCCGCCCGGCTTCAGTGCCGAAAAAAAATCCTTGAGCAGCAGCGCCGCATCCGGTATCTCGTGCACCACGTTGCTGCAGAGAATAAAATCAAACGATTCCGGCGCTGTCTTGAATCCCTGTTCACGGCAGACATGGGTCCGGAAACGGTCCTTAAAACCGTCTTTTTCCGCCCGTTTCAGGGTCTTTTCCAGCATTTTTTCCTGTACATCCGCAATCCAGACCGTTCCCGAAGGACCGGTGAGGGCGGCCATGCCTCGGGCGTAATGACCGAAACCGCATCCGAAATCAAGCACCGTCATCCCCGGTCTGACATAGGGCGCGAGGATTTTTTTTGCAGGATGCAAGAGGCTGCGCAAGGGGTTGTCGAACAGGTAGGCCACCCAGACGGGGCAGGGGGTATGAAGTGGGTCGTTTGGTGTTGTTTCTGAGAGGGATTTCATGTGGGTTCTCCAGGTTCGATGTCCATGATGGATAAAATATGACATTAGGTTCATGTTTTTGTCAAGTTAAAATATGAACCAAAGGTCATATTCAGTCTGATGAAGCAAAACAGATCAGATACGGGGATACCTGTGAACGGTATGGTGGAGTGAACAATGTTGTTAACGAATCCGTGGATACGGTGCTGGGGTCTACTGTCGGGCCATTCGCCTTTGTGAATTTAGAAATGTCTTGTCTTTTTATTTGAGAAAAAAGATAATTGCGTTGAATGATGTCATTCACATAATGAATTTGGCTGAGGAACTCCTGAAAAATAATGGAGATGGATCGAAAAAATGATTCTGTCTGGAAAAGAAATTGCGTCAAGAATGGGCGGTGATATTCTGATTGATCCCTATGACGCGCGAAAACTTAATCCGAACAGCTACAACCTGTCATTGCATCATGAGCTGCTGGTATACGATGATTTACCGCTTGATATGAAAAAGGAAAACACGTGCATTAAACGCGTGATACCAGATGATGGCCTCTTGCTGGAACCGGGCGTTTTATACCTTGGCCGAACCGTGGAATATACAGAAACACGCAACCTGGTTCCCATGCTCGAAGGCCGCTCTTCTGTGGGCAGGCTCGGGCTGTTTATTCATGTCACCGCTGGTTTTGGTGACGTTGGATTCAAGGGCTACTGGACATTGGAAATCTTCTGTGTTCAACCCATAAAGGTCTATGCCGGAGTCGAGGTCTGTCAGATCTACTACCACACGATCAAAGGCGACTATCAGGAATATACGAGCGGAAAATATCAGAACAACAGGGGGGTTCAACCCAGCTTATTGTATCGAGATTTTAAAGATCCGGTTTGAGGTTCCGCTTACTATCTAAGTGGATCTCATTGGCCACGTGCTGATTAGCGTACTGCTTTGTAAGCTGTCTGACAGCGTTTATCTATAGGGCATATGCGGTTTATTGGCATTGTTTATCAAAGGAAAAGGAAATGAATAAGCGTCTCATTGTTTTAATCGGAATGGCGGCAGTCGCTTGCTTTTTCCAGACCGCGTCCGCGCTGGCTTCACAAGCGGGTAAATCTATCGTTTTCACCAGCATTTTACCGCAGGAATATTTTGTAGAGCGGATTGGCGGCGACCGGGTAGATGTCCATACCCTGGTAACACCCGGCAGCAGTCCGGCGACCTACGCGCCAACGCCGCGTCAGATGGCAAGCCTGTCCGAGGCAGCGATTTTTTTTCGCATCGGCGTTCCTTTCGAGAATGCTTTTATTCCAAAGATCAAAGGGACAATGCCCGGACTTCGTATTGTCGATACGCGCAAGGGGATCCGCATGCGCCGGATGAAGGGCCATTACCCTCAACCTCATAACCGTGCAGCTGATGCAGCCCAGGATCACAAAACAGCGGCACGCGAAGGTCATGCGCATGACAACGGCGGAACAGATCCGCATATCTGGCTCAGTCCCCGGCTTGCCATGATCCAGGCACGCACCATTGCCGATGGATTGATTGAAATCGACCCTGGGGGAAAGGCGGTCTACCAAAGTAACCTTGCTGCGTTATTAACGGATCTGGAGGCGCTGGATGTCACACTCGGTAAAACTCTGGCCCCTTTCAAAGGCAAGCGATTCATGGTATTTCATCCAGCCTGGGGGTATTTTGCCGATGCCTATGGGCTGAAGCAGGCGCCCATCGCAATCGAGGGAAAAGACCCGAGCGGCCGGCAACTGGACCGGGTGATCCGGATGGCGAAAACTGAAGGGATACGGGTTATTTTTGTCCAGCCGCAGTTCAGTATGGCATCGGCCAGGCGTATTGCCGGCGAGATCCACGGCGTGGTGGTGCCGATCAACCCGCTTGCAAAAAATTACGTCAGGAATCTGGAACAGGTGGCTGCAGCGGTTCGCGAGGGCCTGAAAAATAAGGAATAATGGAGGCTTCTCAAGGGGTATGGACAATCGTGCCGCATTGCAATTCAATGATGTCTGTTTTTCATATGACCATCGGGAGGTTCTGCACAATGTGAATCTGTCCATGCCGGAAAAGAGCCTGGTGGCTGTGGTCGGACCCAACGGGGGCGGAAAAACGACGCTCATGAGACTGGCATTGGGACTCATCAGGCCCAGGCGCGGAACCGTGAGGGTCTTCGGCCGTTCACCGGAGCGACATCGGCGCAGAATCGGCTATGTCGCTCAGCATCTCAGCTTTGATCCGGTATTCCCGGTGAGTGCACGGGACGTCGTGCTCATGGGACGGGTGGATCGGCACTGGCTGGGGCCGCACCGGCGTTTTGACCACAAAAAGGCCATTGATGCCCTGGAACAGGTTGGCCTGGGGCATCTGCATCACCGTCCTCTGGCACACCTGTCCGGCGGTGAGCGCCAGCGTGTGATGATCGCCCAGGCCCTTGCCGCAGATCCTGATCTGCTGCTGCTTGATGAACCCACCGCCAATGTGGATCAGGCAGCCGAGCGAGAGATCTATGGTCTTTTGCATGAATTGAACAGGCGGATGACAATCGTTGTCGTTTCGCACAATCTGAGCGTGGTGACCGGTCATGCCTCTCACGTGGCTTGCGTGAACCGCACCGCCACGCTTACCCGCGTGGAAGACTTCAGCCAAGGGGAGCTTCACGCCTTTCATCTGGGGGATATGACGGTACTCCAGCACGGGCTGAACTGTCACGTACTTGATCCGAGCGAGGCCATTCGTGAACCGCATCACCGCGAGGAGGTGGGTTCATGACCCTGTTCTGGGTGCATCTGCTGAAATACGGGTTCCTTCAATACGCCATTCTGGGCGGCCTGCTGGCATCGGTGGCCTGCGGTGTTGTCGGGAGCTTTGTCGTCGTGCGCCGCACGACGTATGTGGCTGGCGCGATTGCACATTGCGTCCTCGGCGGGATGGGCGCGGCGTGTTATCTGCAGCGCGTGCACGGTGTGGACTGGCTGACACCGCTATCGGGCGCAACGGTTGCAGCGGTGGTTGCGGCACTGATTATCGCCGCTGTCACGCTTTCCGGACGCCAACGGGAAGACACGGTGATTTCAGCCATATGGGCCATTGGTATGGCGGTTGGCATCAGTTTTATCACGGCAACGCCGGGGTACTATGAAGATCTCATGAGCTATCTCTTCGGAAATATTCTGATGATCAGCGTGGCAGACCTCCGGCACATGGCCTTGCTGGACGGGGTTATCGTCCTTTTGATGCTGCTGTTTTACGACCGATTCCTTGTGATCAGCTTTCAACCCGAACTCGCACGGCTGCGCGGTATTCATGTTGGGTTCTATCACACCTTGCTTATGGTGTTGATCTCCCTGACGGTGGTGTTGCTGACCCAGGTGGTGGGATTGGTCATGGTGATCGCCCTGCTTACACTGCCGGCAGCGACTGCTCTGCATTTTTCGCGTCGATTGTGGAGCGCCATGGCCGTTGCATCCGTATTATGCTTCCTGTTCACTGTCAGCGGCATCGCGCTGAGCTATGGCCCAGAGCTTCCTGCCGGGGCAACGGTGATCGAAGTGGCCGGGGCCGCCTACTTGTGCACAATCGTCGGTAAGTGGATCGTGAACGTGAATCATCATCGGCAATGGCGATATCGAAATGATTAAATTAGAAAAAATGACCCATGATCAGTTTCATCGTTTTCAAGCGGTCGCCATCAATAACTATGCTGATGCCTTATCAAAATCAAAAGTGATTAGTGTAGAAGATGCTAAGCAAATTTCAAAAAATGAATTTGATGCGGTGTTCACGGAAGGATTGAACGCCCCCCCTTTTTTCGTCGTCAATAGCCTTTTATTGGGTACTCACCTGATAGGGTTTATATGGTATGGCGTTACCAGTACAACTGCTACTATTTACGATATCTTTATCTACAAGCGTTACCGCAATAAAGGCTACGGTACAGAGGCCTTGTCAATTCTGCAGGGTGAATTAAAAAAGCAGCATATCAAATACATTACGTTAAATGTGTTTTCGCATAATCAAGGCGCTATTGATTTTTATCAAAAACACAAGTTTACTATTGACGCCTATACAATGATCAAAAAAATAACCTGAAACAAAATCCTGGAGAGGGCCAAGCTGTATTTGCCGCCTTTCAAAACTTTTCCCAGTTCATCCAGCCGCTATTTTTTAGTGGAAATTGGGGGGAAAACGTCCGGGAACCGGCAGCAGATACGGCGGCAACCTTCCGGGTATCCAAAACGGGTGTCAGTATCTGTCGCCGGTTCCCGGATTTGTCGGGCTATTTAGCGTCTGCCGTATCCGTTGGCTGGGTCTTTTTCCCAAACTCGTCTTTGACCGCATCTGCGATTTTGGCGGATGCGTTTTTGAGTTTCTCCATGTTCTCTTTGGCGACCGACTTGACGTCATCAAGCCGTTCGGGTTTGTTTACAAATTTGGCGGTCAGCAGACCTGCCGCAAATCCGATGATAATTCTCAGCATAATAAACCTCCTTTGTGGTGTCTACCTGAATCAACGGGTGTTCAGGGGTAATGATAACCGATTAAGATAGCCTCTCCTGGGTGCCTGCTTGCGGCTGATCGGATTCAGCGTTCAGCAGATGCAGCTGCCGCAGCATGGCAATATGGATCACACAGGGCACCGTTACCCGGTACGCAGGGCCGGCGATATCAAATATTGCCCAGAGCGCGGTGACCCCCCATCCGACGGCACCGGCAAACACGGTGGCCCATCTTACAAGCCCTGCACTGGCGGCAAATGAAACGCCTTTTTGCAGGAGCGTCCTGCCGATGGCATTTGCCACGATTAAAGAGAGCTTGTAAGACGCAAGACCGCTGCCGGTGATCACAGCGGCTTTCACCAGTTTTGTGGGAAATTCCCCGGCCAGCAGCTCCGGCTGTATGTCATCCATAATGCCGAGCAGCAATTCCTTTTTTTCTGCGTCCCCCATTTTTTCCCATGATTTTTCTATGATTTTCAGGAGAATTTCCCGTTCAATCGCTTCGATTTCCAGGTTTTTATCAAGCTTCAGCTTCAGTTTTCCGGCCACATCACAGGCAATGGATTGATAGGCCACGCCTTTGCCGCCGCGTATGATGTTGAACAGGGTGTTTCCCCCGTATTTCTGAATTTCCGCAGCAATTTCGTCGGCATATTGGCAGTGGTCAGGGTGATATTTCTTGTAGGCGGCCGTGTTTTCGAGCTGGGATGAAACGCCGCCTTTACGGGTGATGAAAGCGACCAGGTTATCCAGCTGTTCCGTGTCGCAAGCCCGTAACAGCGGGATCAGGTCGTTGTCCGGTGTTTTGAGTTTGATTTCAGACATGAAATATCTCCGTTATTTCAGAAAATCGGCCACACGGGTCGTCAATGAGCTGGTGAAACGTGCGCCGATGGGGTTTCCCGCAGCCAATTTCAGTGCAATGAGAGAAAGCAGCCCTTTGACGCCCGACACCATTGCCATGTTGATTTCCGGCGCTGGCAGACCGAGTTCCGCAGCCACGGCAATACTTCGTTTGGCACTGTCAATCAGTCCCGCAAATCCATCCCAGTCCGTTTTTTGAATTTCGATTCCCTGGCGTCCCAGATCATAATAGACCTCTTCAGGATCGTTGATCAGTCCGAGCACCAGCACGATTTGAAACGCATATGGCTCCTGGGGCTTGACGCCTTCCATCCAGCGTTTGACCGATACGGCCGATGCACCGACCATGGCCCCGAACTGCGCGAGTGACAGGTTATAATCCGTTTTCAGCTGGGTCATTTCATTTTTCAGGTCAGGTATCATGTGCATCCGAACAGGTTTTTATCTGGTTAACAGTGTAACAAGTTTATTACCTGTTAATATAGGTATTACAAATCAGGATGTCAATACGGATTTTTTTCCGCAGGCATTGGCGTGTCCTGATCGGCCGTCGTAAGACACATCAATGACTTTCACCCTGGCTTAGGGCAGCGTACCCCGTATCCCTAGGGTATCCTACTGGTATGTTAATTGGTTTCAGGGTTCCGGGCGTATACATCAGCTGTCAGGAAGAACGGGTGAAATGGAACCTTTGCGGGATCTTTGCGTATTAGATTTTAAATTTTTCAATGATTGCTTCCAAGGTTTTAGCCAGTTCTGAAATATCCATGACACTGCTATTGATCGACTGGCTGCTTTCTTTGACTTCGGACGCACTCTGATTGATTTCTTTCATATCCATCGTAATTTCACCAACCATACCAGAAGAACTCTTTAGATTTTCATTTACACCCTGAACTTCCGTCGATGTATGGTTGAGTTGCTCGAAAATTTCTTTGACAGTGCCCAACTGGTCAGTAATTTCGATTGAAATTTGTGACATTATGGAATCAGTTTTACTAACAATCTCAAGAATTTCATTTATCGCTGTCACTGAATTTAATGTTGTATCCTGAACATTGGCAATCCGTTGGGCAATTTCATTGGTCGCTGCGGTTGTTTGTTTTGCAAGCTCCTTTATCTCATTTGCCACAACGGTAAACCCTTTCCCCGCTTCTCCGGCTCTTGCCGCCTCGATCGTGGCATTCAAAGCAAGCAAGTTGGTTTGGTCAGATATCGCTGAAATGGTATCTGTAACCTTGCTGATTTCTTCAGCCGCTTCACCCAGAGTAACTGCTGCTTCGGAAACCTCTTGAGCTCTTTTAACTGCATTTTGCGTAATCTGACTTCCCGTTTCCGTCTTATGCGAAATGTTTTGAATTTTTGAAGTGATTTCTTCAGTTGACTGGACAATCATCTGGATATTGGTTGAGGTATTTTCCACTAACGAAGCAGAATCATTTATTTGACTATTGGTTTTATCAGTATTTTTTGTAATTTTTTGTATTTTTTGGGCATTCGCTACGGAATTATTAGCGATTACTTCAGAAATTTGATTGAGCTCCGTGGATGAAGACATTAACGTATTAATTCCTTCGGCAATACGCTTGAATATGGTCTGCAGCTGTCCGGACAAACGATTCATGGAGTTACCAAGCTCACCGAATTCGTCCTTTGAATTGACAACCATTTTTGTTGTAAAGTCTCCATCGGACAAACGTTTTAAATTCTTCATACTCTCCTGGATCGGCTTGATAATCATCACGCGCGAGACAAGCAAAACAACAGCACTCATAATGACCAGGAAAACAACGCCAATGACTGCAATGACTTTCAAGAAATACATTGATTGTTCAAGGATTTCGCGTTTATCTTTAGAAAAGACGATGAGCCATCGTTGTTTTATGTTGAATTTGCCATCGATATTGACAGGAGAACTGACATAGAGCTTGGTTTCGCCATTTGTTTGAGCAAAGGCAAATGGTTTTCCCTCGAACAGGTCGTCTATGGTGTCTTTGATCGGGGTGAGGACATCTTTTTTCAGAATGTTTTTTTGATCAGGATGGGCAATGACGATATCCCTGTCATCAATCATCATAAAACTGCCGGTTTTTCCAACACGAAGGGAATTGATAAATTCATTGGTGAAAAAATCCATCTGAGGTGCGACCATGGCAACGCCGAGAAGTTTGTTGGCTTCATCCCGTACAGGCACAGAAATAACAAAAATCGGATTCCCTCTTAGGATACTTGGATATACTTCACTGACAAAATGGTCCTTGCCTTCATAAATGGCCTTGATAAAACTGAGTTTCGCATTGCCTTTCCCTATGGTATTACCCTTGACGGTATCGATGATGAAACTCCCATCGGATATTTTTTTTATTTTTCCTCTAGCGTTAACGTCTATACGTTTACCCTCTGGCAGCTTTAGTGCAATTGGCATATTTTCATAATACCCGATTCCATCATGGATCTGTTGAAGATAGCGTTGCGCGTTTTGATAGACGGCAGGTTGGCCTGGGTTTTTGCAAAGATTGATGATATCAGGGCTTTTGGCAATGATTTTCGCTGTTTTGATTTGATTCTCAAGCCATCCTTCCAAGGTATTGGCAATTTCTTTACTTGTCTGTATCCCTAACTCTTTTGCCTGGTTTATGCTGTTATTTTTTTCCAGCTGATAGATGACAATACAGAAAAATAGCGTAAATAATGCAATAATCGGAAAAATCGACAAGATATATTTAGCTGTTATACTTTTCAAGTTCTTGAACATATTAGGTACTCCAAGGTTTAGTGACCGGAATTGATATTGTTAAAATCAGGTTTTCTTAGCACACTTCAAAAAATTTAGTATACAATAAAAAACGGTTTTTTGTCAAGACAAATCATGTGAGACAAATCATGTGATAAGATAGGGAAATTTTATTCTATTGCTTTTTTTTTAAAGGTCCGGTATTGAATTGGCTTGTTGAACCTGTCCATGGAAGCCAAAATGAAATCTCTGGCCGTGCTGTTTCTCGCTTTTCTTGTTTGCCCCTTGTATCTCTCTGCAGCCCCCTTAGCGGAAGATGAAGAGACTGTCACCATTACTGTTTCCAAAAAGGACAAGTTGGTGAGTATCTGCAACACCTGGCTTGAAAATCCCGATAACTGGAAAATGATTTCAGCATTCAATCAGCTTAAAAATCCCCATTTGATCTATCCCGGGCAGCGGATAAACATTCCAGTCAAACTGCTCAAAGGATTTCCCATGGAAGGCGTTGTTTCTTTTATAAAGGGCGATGTCTGGATCTGCCCGAAGGGAACGGGGGCCAGGACGCTTTTGAAACAGGGAGATGTGGTGGGCCAGGATGCGCAGATTGAAACCGGAAAAAAGAGTGCTGTTGAGATCACATTTGCCCAAGGCAGCAGGCTTTTTCTTAAGCCGGAAACACAGGTCAACATCACAGCCGCCAGGCAGCTGAAACCCCATTTTATCATCCTCAAACTGTTGATGCCGGTCGGCCGGATACTGTTAGACATACAAAAGCGTATGGGCGGGGATTCTCGAATTGAAATTCAAACCCCATCAGCGATATCCGCAGCCAGGGGAACCGTGTTCAGGGTGTCGGTGGGCACTGATGAAACCACACGCACAGAAGTGATGGACGGTATGGTCTGCGTTGAAGGCACCGGAAAAGAGGTGTTGCTGCATCCGGGGCAGGGTACCCGGGTGGAAAAGGGAAAACAGCCGGGTATGCCCCAAACACTTTTACCACCGCCACATCTTGAAGGCATGCGTCCTTTATATCAGCATCTGCCAGTGGCGGTTTCCCTTGTCATGCCCCAAACCGCGGTGGCAGCCAGACTCATTCTGGCAAATGATGCTGGAATGAAGGATGTCGTCGAAGCATTCACCGTGAAAAGTGGTGATCCGCTTCCGGATATCCTGCTGCCGGACGGCGAATACTACTGCCAGACGTCAAGCATTAATTCGGCAGGACTGGAAGGGTTCCCGCTGGAACCTGAACGCTTCAAGGTCCGGATCCATCCGCTGCCGCCTTTGATTCAGCGGCCAGTGAACGGCCAGGAATTGAAAACACGACTGGTAACGGTAGCATGGTCGGCGGTAAGGGATGCCGTATCCTATAGCTTACAGGTATCGAGAACATCGGATTTTACGCAGTTATATAACGATATCCAGGGGATTACCGGCAACAGCCAATCCATTGAACTTGACGGACATGGCGTTTATTATTTCAGGGTTCGGTCCATTGCCGAAGATGCGTTTAAAGGGGTGTGGTCTGACGCGACGTTCTTTCGCTTCGTCGAACCGCCAAATCCGCCCAAAACCCAGGTGCCGATTGTGGATAAGCAGACCCTTTTTCTGCAGTGTGAAGACATGGGACCCGGTATGACCTATCTTTTCCAAATCGCCAGAGATCCGCTGTTTACAGAAGATCTGCTTGAGAAGACAGCCGATGTATCCCAGGTCTGTTTTGACACGCCCCAAAAGGGAGGCGACTATTATTTCCGGGTTAAAACCGTTGATTCGGACGGGTATGAAGGGCGATTTACGCCCTCCCGGACCTTCGAAATCAGAACCTTCTCTCCTGCAGACCTCGGAGCGATGGCCATATGGATGATCGGTGCATTGATTATTATTTTGTAGACCTGTTGCCTGTGTAGCCCATGACCGCATGTTTTTCTAAAAAAGTGATTGTGCCGGAGAACCATCCATTTTTTTGCCGTAGCAGTTTTATCATGGCCCTTATTTTCCTGGTTGTGATGGCCCTTGCTGATGTCATGGGCGTCTTCAACGGCATGGACGATTATGCCTATGATTTCTTTTTCAGGCTGAGGGGGCCCCTTGATCCACCCCAGCAGGTTCTGATCGCGGCGATTGACGAAAAAAGCCTTGCAGCCCTGGGAAGATGGCCCATTGAAAGGTCGAACTACGCCGTTTTCCTTGAACAGACAAAAGCGGCGCGGGGGATTCTTTCAGACATTATTTTTGCGGAACCTGCCATGGGCGACGCGTCCTTCAAAGCGGCCCTGTCCCGGTTTCCCCATATGGTTTTGCCGATCTACGTGGACCGCTACGGGCATCTTGTGCTGCCCGCTTCCACACTGGGAGAGCCCGCTGTGGGGCATGTCCATATCGAGCCGGGAGTGGACGGGGTGGTCAGGGAGATATGTCACACCCTTATCCTGGACGGAAACGCATTGCCTTCTGCCGCAGATTCACTGAACAATCTCATGACAGGACAAAAGACGATGACAACGCACCCGTTGAAGTATGGCGACAGCAATGGCCTGAAGGGGGCGTGCTTCCATCGAATTTACCAGGCACAAAAAAACAGGATCAACTATTATGGGCCGCCGGGTACGCTTCCGAGCATTTCATTTTCAGATATTCTGAAAAAACGCTATTCGGAGGATTTTTTTAAAGACAAGATCCTGGTGCTGGGTCTTACTGCCGCTGGCATTGATAAAGATCATCTGACCTGTTTTGGTCAGAATAGAAACCGCATGGCCGGGGTAGAACTGCAGGCGACCCTGTTGGGTAATATCCTTGACGGTTCAGGCATTCAAATCTTGAATCCGTTCTGGCACAGAATCCTTGGCCTGATTTTTTTTTTGATCAGTTTTTTTTGGATGTCAAAGCGACCGGGTTACCCGGCACTGATGATCGGCGCCGGTATGTTTATCGGGATTACAGGCGGGGTGTTTGTCTTATTTTCCTTTTTTCATTTCTGGGTGGCGCCTGGCATGTTTTTGACGGGGATCGCAGGGGCTCAGGTCTTTAGCCACATCATTCATCTGGAGATGATGGGGCAACGGCTTTATCAGGTCCGGCAGGACTGGCAGACGGCCTTTGACGCCATTGACGATGCCATTATCATCAAAGATACGCTAGGCCAGCCGGTGTTGTTTAATAAGGCGGCATCGTTGGGAGCGATGGCGGTGTTGGAACGGCATGATCCGTCAGAGACTCAGGGCAATCATCAGGTTTTTGATCAAAAGCAGGATCAGTATTTTGAGATTCAACATTTTTCTCGTCAGGGAAAGGATGGATCAATCACCGGCAGCGTTCATGTCGTTCGTAACATCACTGAACGTATCCGGTTGCGGCAGCAACAAGTCGCCCTGAAGGAACAGCTTCTTCAGTCCCAGAAAATGGATGCCATTGGTACCTTGGCGAGTGGTATCGCCCATGATTTCAACAATATTCTCTCTGCCATTATGGGGTACACCCAGTTGGCCCAAGGGGAAATCCGAAATAACGCGAAAGCCACAGAAAATTTAGAAATGGTGTCCAATGCCTGCCTCCGCGCGACCGAACTGGTTTCCCAGATCCTTGATTTCAGCCGCAGACCCTCCAAAGCGCTGGCCCCACTGGCGGTCGGTCCCATTGTCAAGGAGGTTCTCCAGCTGCTCAAATCCACCTTACCGCCGACCATCACCTTGACGGCTGATTTAGGAAAAGATGAGCGGGTCACAGGAAATCCAAGTCAACTCTATCAAGTCCTGCTGAATCTGTGCACCAATGCCATTCATGCCATGGAAAATGAACCCGGAGAAATATCTGTGACGGTAAAAGAAATTAAAATATCACCCCAAAACCGTGTGCCAGGCCTTGATCTTTTGCCGGGGGATTATGTGCATATCCGTGTTTCAGATACAGGGCCGGGCATCCCGAAAACAATCCAGGACCGCGTGTTTGAACCCTATTTTACCACCAAGGAAAAGGGCACAGGAACCGGTTTGGGTCTTGCCACCACCCATGGTATCGTGAAGGATTATGGGGGGGGCATACGGGTTGACTCCAGTGAGAATAAAGGGACCTGTTTCCATGTCTACCTGCCCCGGACAGAATAGAGGAAATCAACCCGGCTTCCGGATAAAAATGGAACCGTCGCCACTTATGAAACAGGCATCTGTTATTGACGTTTCGCATCTTGCGCATCGGTACGGCAGACGGACAATTTTTTCGGATCTGAATTTTAGCATTCCGCCCGGAAAAATCTACGGCCTTCTGGGAAAAAACGGTGTGGGGAAAACCACGCTGATTAAAATCCTGATGGGATTTCTAAGGCCTGCATCCGGAAGGTGCCGGGTGTTTGGTGAGGACTCGCATCGGCTTTCCGCAAAGACCCGGGCCCGCATCGGCCTGCTGTTCGAAGGACATGTGGCCTATGACTTTATGACCCTTGATCAAATTCAGCGCTTTTACGCCCCGTTTTACCCGGACTGGAATCGGGATTTGTATTACCGGATGGTGGAAAAACTGGGGCTTCCGGGAGACCATAAGATCCAAAACATGTCCTGCGGTCAGCGGTCTCAGGTGGTACTGGGGCTGCTCATGGCCCAGCAGCCGGATCTGCTGATTCTCGATGATTACGCCATCGGGCTGGATGCTGGATACCGGCGTCTGTTCCTGGATGATCTGCGGGAATACCTGGCCGGCGGAGATCGTACCGTGTTTCTCACCTCTCACGTGATTCAGGATATGGCACAGTTTGTGGATTCGGTGATTTTTATCGAACGCGGCGGACGCCTGATGACCACGTCTCTTTCCGAATTTACGGATACGTTTCGTTGTTTCCGGGTGACCTGTGACCGGGTTGCGGCCCAAGGCGAAAGGCCATTGAATACGGCCTTCTGCAACGGCGTGATCAAAAACGTGGAAGCCCATGCGGGATACTATGAGGTGTTCAGTTTTTTCGATAACGGCCGGGTGTTAGCAGAACTGCTTGCGCACGGCTGGCCCGTCTGTACTCTGGAGGAAGTCCCCATGACTCTGGAAGACGCGTTTATCGGTTATACGGGAAGATATTGAGATGCTGAGGCCGATTTTTTACAAGGAATTTATCAAGATCCGCTGGCCCTGGCTGACCCTGGCTGTACTTAACAGCTTGCTCCTGGGGTATATTTTTCTGGAAACTCGCCACCTGTTTACCATGGATCATGCAGAGATCGTCTGGTACCGGGTGATTCATCTGGGCCAGGCGCATTATCTTCACCTGAAATACGCACCGGCACTCACCGGACTTCTGCTGGCGGTGTTTCAGTATTTGCCTGAGATGACCGGAGAACGGCTGAAACTATCCTTGCATCTGCCGGTGTCCCCGCATCTCGTCATTCTGGCGCATGTGTGTGCCGGTTTTTTTTCCCTGGGCGTGATACTTGCGGTAGACATGCTGGGGCTGGCGGCCCTGACCGCCGTCTACTTTCCCGCTGAAGTGGTGGCCACCTCCCTGTGGACCGCTTTTCCCTGGTGTCTGGCCGGGGTTGCCGTGTACCTGGGCTGCACACTAGCGCTGCTGGAACCAGGCTATTTTTTCAAACTCTTCAACCTGGCAGTGGGTGCCGGTGTGGCCGGACTCTTTCTGGCTCCGGCTGATCCCGGAGCGTATGTGCCGGCGGTGGGACTTCTGGCACTGCTCCTGGCACTGATGATCCCTGCCGTGCTTTTGCCAGCATACCGGTTTCGCTACCGGAGGGTGTCGTGATGCGACGGTTTTCCACCCTGGCACTTATGGTGCTGAGCATTGCCGTATGCGCCGTCTACCTGCCGCTGCTCTATGAAAAGATCTGTTTCAAACGGATCGGAAAAACCCATTTGTTGTTCAGTCCGGTTACAGAGCGTTTCATCTACAGTGAAAAAATTGTCGGCCCCATTCCGCCCGAGGCAGCTGAAAAAGCCGTGGACCACCATATCGAGATCGCCTATCGGGATGAGGATGGGCGATATTATACACGGGGCGAGTTTGAACGGGCGCTTCCGTTTATCTATTACAAGAACATGGCGTTGTGGGGGCTTTTACCCATTCGCCTGCAGGGACGCGTGTTCGATAAAAGCGATATCCGGAACGATCGGCAGGTGCTGGAGTTGAAACCGGCTGCCATCAACGGTCACCGGCCAATCACCGCGCTCTGGCCGCTCATCGAATCGAATCCGGGGCAGGTGCGTCTCGTGTTTCCGGAAGACCGGTTCCGGATGACCGCCGATGCCATGGAATTTATCAATGTCGATACCAATACGGTGGACGCGGTGCTCACCCGGCAGTTCACTGCGGCGCTGACGGAAAAAGGCTTCCGGTTCCCGGCCCGGAGCGTCAACGGAAAATTCACCATTCTAAAGCCTTTTAACGCGGGCGCGTTCATTGTCGATGCCGGGTACAGGGTGTTTCACGTCAAACGGGTGAATGGCAGGCCGCAGGTGATCCGGACCCCTATTGATCCGGCTTTGAAGACCCGGCATATCAAGATCTCGGAAAACCGGCGGCGGGCGTTCTACGGCCTGCTGCTGGCCGAAAACAGCAACCTGTATTTGCTCACCTGCGACAATTACACGCTGATTCCCCTGCCACTGGACTCGTATGACCCGGACCGGATGGATTTTAAACTGATCATCAACCCGCTCTACCGGACCGCTGTGATCTCAGACGACAGGGTGATCCGGGCCGTGGCCATGACGCCTGAGTATCAACCGGTTCGGCGGTTTGCGCATACCATGTCCCGGGCTGCGGTGACGCCTGCGCAGTCTGTTTACAGGGCCCTGTTTCCTTTTCGCATTGTCCTGGATGCATCGGACGGAACCTTTATGGATGTGACCGTCAGATGGGGCGGGGCGGTTTCTCTTGTGGGGATTTTGTGCTGCCTGTGCTGCTATCTGCTTGTGTTCCGGCTTCGCTACAAGCGGTTACCCGGGATGGGGCGTGTGCTCGTCATTTCGTTGACCGGTGTTTACGGATTGCTTGTGGTTGGATGTATTTCAGCAGGCAGCGAAGCCAGCTGACAGGCTGGCAGACCCCATGCGGTTCAAAAAATCGCTTTACAGGTGATGACTTCAGCTCATGGATTATCGGGTCTGTATGTTTTAAGGGTATTGCCGTGTCGGCCTGTTGTCCTTAATGTTCAAACATATCAACAATCGTATTTGATATCTTGATCTATTCTTAATCTCTGCATTACACACCTCCTTTATGCAATTTTCGCATAGATTGTCCTTTCAAATTAGCCTCAAAACGGAATTTTTTCTAGTCTTGACACCTATTTTTATGTGGATTATTATAGCTATAAATATCAATGTTGAATATTGGGGAAAATGATGAAAACCGTACAAATGACACTTGACGATGACCTCGTTGCAACTGTCGATAAAATTTCTAAAGCCCTTAACACTAACCGTTCAGCTTTTACAAGAAAGGCCCTGCGAGATGCCATTAATAATTATAAACTTGAGCAGTTAGAGCTTAAACATAAAGCGGGATATTTACGTCATCCTGTAACACCTGATGAATTCACTGAATGGGAAGATGAGCAGGTTTGGAGCGACTAATGAAGCGTGGTGAAATACGTTGGTATAAATTTTTGAAACCAGACAAAAAAAGACCCGTCCTTATTTTAACTCGTGATTCAATAATAGCGTATCTTGGTGAAGTTACTGTGGCCCCTGTTACGAGTACGATTCGAGACATACCATCAGAAGTATTTCTTTCTAACATTGGAAATTCTATGAAAAATGATTGTGCGATAAACTGTGACCATATACAAACTGTTTCAAAGGGGAAAATTGGAGCATTAATCACTTCACTTTCCAAAAGAGAGATGGATCAAGTAGGAAAAGCTATTGAATTTGCACTTGATTTATAAAAGGCTAACGATGGTGTTTTGAAAGCATGTTATGCCGTCAATTATTTTTGCAGAACGGTTGTTGAAATTGTTGGCCAAGTTTGTTTTAATTATTTTAAATGATAATTTAAAGGAAGCGGGTCATGAATGCATTGAATATCCATGAAGCCAAAGCCAAATTTTCATCATTGGTTTCTGCTGTTGAAAAAAAAGGCGAGCAAGTTATCATTTGCAGGTATGGAAAAGCGGTAGCGAAACTTGTGCCAATGACGGAAGGGCGCCGTTCTGATGTGTCTCCACAGCTAAGCGATGTCGAATTTTTCAGCGACCCTGTCCTCGGAACCGAAGCAGAGTGGCAGGATGCGTAGACTCCTGCTTGACACGTGCGCTTTACTATGGCTAGCATCTGGAAGCGACAGGCTCTCAAGAGAAACCGTCGCGGCCATTAACAAGGCCGATGTTGTTTATCCTGAAAGTCGGATAATACGTACACCATAACGGCTAAAAATGTTTCTTACTCATTGAAAATTAATGTTTTTTTATATTTTTGGAATGTGTGCGTATT